>ENA-UOOM01003655-UOOM01003655.1-fermentation-metagenome-genome-assembly--contig:-NODE-3655-length-10903-cov-4.462113_pt1 | contig 10903 bp, 9 predicted proteins | sample MGYA00245781_ERZ724031 | MGnify/ENA primary metagenome ERZ724031 (study PRJEB28704, sample SAMN03018317) | fermentation metagenome | biome: anthropogenic terrestrial biome; feature: soil; material... | reverse complement strand
AAAGGGAACAGACTGTAAATCTGTCGGCTCAGCCTTCGATGGTTCGAATCCATCTTCCACCACCAATTTTTAATGAAATATTAACAATTATTCATTAATCAACGTGATCCATTAGCTCAGTTGGCAGAGCACCTGACTTTTAATCAGGGTGTCCCGCGTTCGAGTCGCGGATGGATCACCATTTATTTTAAAGTAATTGATAGCAACGATTTTGAATGAAAATTCAGAGTCGTTTTTTTATTTACAATAACTATTTAACTACTGTGGGGAAATTTCTTATAATTTGATTAGATGCATATAAAGTATATATTCAAAGGAATTTAGCAAACCTGTATAGTTTAATTTCAGTATTTTAATACATAAAAAGAGGCAAATGCTATATTTTGCACTTACCTCTTTTTTTACCTTAAAGCCACCATTGGTGGCTAATGTTTTTTCTGACCACTTATTTCCTTAAAGTCTTTAACGCATTACTCCAAGGAATCAACTGATTTAATAATTCATTTAAGGAGCCTTCACTGCGATCATTTGGTTTAAATACGCTCATATCTTCAAAATCAGTAAACAAATTGAACATTACTTGTGCACGGACATCAGCCATCTGAAGTTCGCCTGCTATTAATCGGAGGGTCTCAACTGCTCGTACTCCACTGGCACTTCCGTAGCTTACAAAACCACAAGCTTTATTGTTCCACTCTGAGGCTAGGTAATCGATAGCGTTTTTTAGTGCCCCTGATGTAGAGTGATTGTATTCAGGAGTAACGAAAATATATCCATCAAATTCGGCAATTTTAGCAGCCCATTTTTTTGTGTGTTCTTTTGTATACTGAGCCATTGCAGCTGGATAAGGTTCATCTAATAAAGGCAAATTGTAATCTGCTATATCTACTAGTTCAAATTCCGCATCGTCTCTTTTCTTTGCGTTTTCATATACCCATTTTGCCACTGCTTCGCCGTTTCTTCCTGGTCTAGTACTCCCTATTATAACTCCTATTTTTGTCATGAAATTTCCTCCTTATAAATTGTTGTACAATTTAATATTACCCAAATTTATTAAAAAATAACAACGAATGATTAACAAAGTCTAAAATCACTACTTATGAATAAAGCGAACTTCAAATGCGTACAATTAAAGATAGTATATTAGGAGGATACCATATGATGAAATCTTTTAAAATTGCCCTTGCTTATATAGGCGTTATTGTAGGTGCTGGATTCGCTTCAGGGCAGGAAATATTGCAGTATTTTACTTCTTATGGCATCATAGGTACTGCAGGCACAATGGTATCAATAATACTTTTTGCTATTAGCGGTAAGCTACTTGTCCAAACTGGATGTATTATGAAGGCGAATTCTCATAAAGAAGTAATATATAAAATTGGTGGAAATTGCCTTGGAAAAATGTTAGATATTATCATGACTTTTACTTTATTTTGTGTTGGCGTAGTAATGATTGCTGGAGCAGGTGCTAATTTAAAACAACAGTTTGGTTTTCCTATTATTGTAGGAAGCACATTAATGGCCTTATTGATTGTAATCGTAAGTATGATGAATACAGACCGGGTTATTTCTACCATAGGTTATATTACTCCTTTTTTAATCATGTTTATTGTGATCACTTGTCTTTATTCGATTAACACAATAGATCAGACGTTTAATCAATTGCAAGAAGTGGCATTAATACAACCGAAAAATTTTTCGAACTGGTTTATCTCTGCAATGAATTATGTGTCATTTAATACTGCTTTGGGAGCACCTATGGCCTTGGTAATTGGGGGAGCACAAAAATATGAAAAAATGGCATCTGCTGGAGGACTTTTAGGAGGAATGATTGTAGGTATTTTGATTTTTTTAAGTCATTTAGCCATGTTTGGTAAAATAATATATATTGCTGGGTATGATATGCCATTATTAGAGCTAGTTTCGTCTATATCAACTAAATTAGGTTTTGTTATGGCAATTATTTTGTTTGGAATGATCTGTAATACAGCTATAGGCATGTTTTATGCTTTTTCCGCTCGTTTCGCAAAACAAGGATCTCGTAAATTTAAAAAGATTTTGTGTGTTTTTGTTCTTATAGCGTATTTGTTGAGCTTTGTTGGCTTTACAGACTTAGTTTCTATTCTTTATCCGCTCATTGGTTACCTTGGATTTGTCTTTATATTTGTTTTAGTAAGATGGTGGTTTCGAGAACGATATGGGAAAAATGTAATAAAGAGTAGGATTAACGATTGTTGAATAGTTGTTGAGGAATTAGGCAAAGTATGATATTAAATTATAAGATATAGGTTTGATTTAGTGCTTCGGTAATAAAAGGGCAGATAATCAGAAGAAAATTATCTGCCAAATTCTATAGTAACAAAACTTTCCTTTTAACCCGAACTACTGTCTCCTTATTTTGAGAGCAGGATCGTATCTTTGACACGCAAATTGTAACCTTAGAGCGATGGTAGCTTTAGACTTGCTTAACAACTGTAAAATTCTCCTCGATGAGCAGCCAATTTTGTGGGAAATCCGTTCCCAGTGCCCAATAGAAAAATCCACGTATGCCTAAGCTCTTTACGAGATTGAATTTTGCTTGAATACTTCGAGCATCTTCAAACCATACTACATGTTCTCGACCCTGCTCATCCCAGTAGTTAAAATAGGGAGCTTGAGCAACGTAGTCGTATTCGATTCTAGCATTATACTGAAGAGCAAGTTCTACTGCTCTTACTGGGCTGACAACTCTAGCCCATTGTCCGCCAGGGACATAGGGGAGTGTCCAATCGTATCCATAAAGAGGAATGCCCATCATGATTTTATCTCTAGGTATTTGGGTAATGGCATATTCTAAAACTCTTCTCACTTCATTAAGAGGGCTAACAGCCATAGGTGGGCCCCCAGACCAACCCCATTCATATGTCATGAGAAATACAAAATCTAGAACTCGACCATGTGCAGCATAATCATGACCTTCATATAGGGTACCTACTTGATCTGTAGACAATTTTGGTGCTAATGCAGAAGACACAAAATAATTTGGCTGAAAGAAATCAGCTGCTTTTGCAATGAAAGCGTTATAAGCTTCTCGATTTTCGCCGCCAACGTATTCAAAATCAAAATCAATACCCCTATAACCTTTTTGTTCCATGATAGATAGTGCATTTGCTAAAAGAGCATCTTGAAGGGCAGGATCATTGAGAATGGCGGTAGCAATTTCATTGCTAAAGGTTCCATCTTCAAAGTTTGTTAAGACCATTAGGGGGGCTACATTATGCTCATAAGCCGCGATGAGTGCAGGTTCATCATTTGGTGGAGTTAAATTGCCATTTGCATCTACAGCGTAACTAAAAATATTTAAATAAGTTAATTGATCTCCTACAGCCCTAACTTCTTCACCAGTTCGTTCCATTGTTGTCTGGGTATCAATATATGCGGCTACTTCTTTTGGAGGCCTGGGACGAGGTGGAATGTATAATCTTAATCCCACAGGCAATTGATTTGGATTTTGAATATTATTTACTTGTATGAGGACATCTACAGGTACGTTTACACGTTGACTAATTATGTAGAGAGAATCACCTGGTGAAACCCAATAATAGCTTCCTGTAATTCTTATAACCAATGCTTGACCTACGACTAATCTACTAGGATCGGAGATGGCGTTATCACTAACTATAGTTTCTATCGGTAGATTATATGATTGAGATAACCCATATAGTGTGTCTCCTGATCGAACAACATGAATTTGCAAAAAATCACTTCCCCTTATTTTTAACAGTATATTCAGATGGGTTAAAATGTGTTAATGTTTACTAGAATAAAAAAAAGTGCTATTTTGGATTTTTATAGATATAGTAAAGTATATTTTGCTATAATTGAAATATCAAGAATAATAAATAAAGGATGATGGTATGAAGGACATTATAATCGTAATCATTTGTTATCTTATTGGAAGTATTTCATTCTCCTTTTTGCTTACAAAATTCAAACTTAGAAAAGACATACGTGAATTTGGCAGTGGAAATGCGGGAACAACCAATGTATTAAGAGTACTAGGCAGAAAGTACGCGGTTATGGTTTTAATAGGAGATGTATTAAAAGGTGTTATAGCTGTGCTCATTGGGAGATTCTTTGGCTCTAGTCAAGTAGTGACGATTCTATGTGGATTAGCTGTTGTCATTGGTCATAATTGGCCGGCACTTATGGGTTTTAGGGGGGGAAAAGGCATTGCAACTTCTATTGGCGTATTTTTGGTATATGACCCCACAGTAGCGTTAGTTTGTATTGCTATTGGAATTGTTATTATAGCAGTGAGTAAATACGTTTCCCTTGGGTCCATTTGTGGTATGGCAATTTTTCCTTTGGTCAATTTAGCCTTTTCAAGGGGGATTCAAAATTTTATTTTTGCATTTATCATTGCAGCTATTGTCATTTATAAGCACAGAGCAAATATTGGACGGCTTGTAAAAGGTACCGAAAACAAACTAAAATTATAATGAGCGAAGAATAATTTACATAAAAAATAGTCATACTACAATAGAGAATTGGAGGTGACTATAATGAAAATAAACAACAGTATCGGATGTACAGTTGAAGAATGTAAATATCACGCTAAAAACCAGGATTATTGTTCACTTGATAAAATTCAAGTCACAAAAAATGCAGCTCAGGCAAGAAATCAAAAAGAAACAGATTGCCATAGCTTTGAAAGCGAACTTAGGTAAATCTTAAAAAAAGAATAAACCTATATGAGTTGAAGATTGATAATAAAATCTTTATAGTATATAATAGGTTAGGCAAAGAAAAATTGATTTAGAATATTTGTTCTAAATCAATTTTTTATGTCCAGAAGTACCATATGTATGGTATGATGAGTATTCCAGATACAATATATAGAGGAGGTAGATGTTTCGAATATGGATAGGGTAATTAAAAGAATATTTACAAAACAATTAGAACAAGATCACTTGCTGACAGTTTATGATTTATTTGACTGGAAGAGCATTGATGTGCTAATGAAGAATTGGAAGACAGGCAAAGTTATTGCAGATATGAAAAATTTAGAGTTCCCCGAGCACTATAGTCAGACAGCATGTAATATTATTGCAACAAAATATTTCAGAAAAACAGGCGTCAGCAACGAATTTGGATACGAGAGAAGTATGAAAGAAGTTGCACATAGACTGGTTTGCTTTTGGGTTGATGCACTAAAGGATGAAGGTGTAATTTCAACAGAGAATGAATATAGCATACTATACGATGAATTAGTTTACGGATTATTAAATCAAATGTGGGCACCTAATTCTCCTCAATGGTTTAATACAGGTTTATATAATAGTTATGGCATTAAAGGTGAAAAAGACGAGCTTTATTATTATGATGAAAAAGAAAAGAACGTAGTGGAAAGTCCAGACAGATACACCAGGACTCAAGCCTCTGCGTGTTTTATTCTTTCTGTGGAAGATAAACTCTTAGGAGAACACTCTATATCAGATCAATATGTTAGCGAGACAAAATTATTTAAAGGTGGCTCTGGAGTAGGAACGAACTTTTCTACTATAAGAGGATTAAACGAGAGATTATCTAATGGTGGTTATTCATCAGGAATGATGAGCTTTTTGCAAGGATTAGATCGAAATGCAGGGGCAATAAAATCTGGTGGAACGACTAGAAGAGCTGCAAAAATGGTGATAAACGATATTGATCACCCAGAAATCGAAAGTTTTATTACGTGGAAGGCTAAAGAAGAAAAGAAGGTTAGAGACTTAGGCAAGATGGGTTATGACACATCTATGGAAGGCGAAGCCTACGCTACGGTAGGGGGTCAAAACAGCAACAACTCTGTTCGACTAAACAAAGAGTTTATGAAAAGTGTCTTTAACTTAGATAAAAATCCAGATGTAGAAATTGAGCTTGCAGGGCGAATAGATTCCTCTGTTAATAAGACTTTAAAGGTAAGTTATCTTTGGGATTTAATCAATAAAGCTGCCTGGGAATGCGCAGATCCTGGCTTACAATTTGATGATTTGTTTAACAGTTGGCATACTTGCCCAGCTGGGGAAGATGGAAATGTAGGAGCTAAGTACAACCGCATTAATGCTACGAATCCTTGCTCAGAATACGCCTTTTTAGATGATACTTCTTGTAATCTAGCATCTATCAATGTTTTTAAATTTTATAAGGACAAAGAAAAAACATTTGATGTAGAGGGGTTTGTACATATAGTAGGCCTAATACAACTTGTATTAGAGGCGTCCATTCATTGGGGACAATTTCCTACAAAAGACATTGCACGTAAAACCTATATGTTTAGAACCACAGGTCTAGGTATTGCTAATACATCATCTCTACTATTAGCTTTTGGCTTACCCTATGATTCTGAAGAGAGCAGGAATTTAGTAGGAGCTCTATCAGGAATTATGACAGGTACTTCTTACGCAGTTTCTGCCCTCATGGCTAAAAAAGTTGGCGCATTTGAAAAATATGAAGTCAACAAAGAATACATGTTAAGAGTTATAAGAAATCACAGTCGGGTAGCTGGTGTATTAGAAGGTGGTTACGAAGAACTTCATTATAAACCAACAGAAATCAATCACTCTCTACTTAGAAAAATGGACTTAGATAATATTAGCCATACATTAAAACAATCATGGAAAGATGCCCTGAAAAATGGTGAAAACTACGGCTACCGCAATGCACAAGTCAGTGTTATTGCACCAACAGGTACCATTTCACTAGCTATGGATTGTGGTGCAACTTCAATCGAACCTTTCTATAGCCATATTGTTTTTAAACAATTAATTGGTGGTAGCAGTCTTGAAATGGTTAATCCAGTGCTAAACATTTGTTTAGAAAATTTAGGCTATAAAGAAAATGAAATCAATGAAATTATGGATTATATATTAGAAAAGGACCGAGACGGTGTAGTTAAACATGATAGCGTAGTAGGTGCGCCTCATTTAAAAGAAGAGCATTATAAGATTTTCGATACGGCAAACCAGATAAGACCAGAGGGTCATGTGCTTATGGTATCGACTATTACTCCACTAATCAGTGGATCTGTATCAAAAACCGTAAATCTCCCAAATGATGCTACGGTAGATGATGTGGCTAATATTCACAAATTAGCTTGGCAAACAGGTGCTAAAGCTATCGCAATTTATAGGGATGGATGTAAAGTAAGTCAGCCACTAACGAGTGGTACCAGCCATGAAAAAGAAAAACAATTAGAAGAATACAAATATTTGGAATTATTAGAGTATAGCCGCAATTGTATAAAGAATGTTCCGAATAGAAAAAAACCTGGCGGCATGAGACTTAGTCGTACCCATGCTGCAAAAATCGGAGATATTGAATTATATATTACCCTTGGTTTTTATGAGGATGGAAAAATGGCAGAAGTCTTTGTATCTACGGATAAAGAAGGAACTGTTGTAAAAGGTCTTTTAGCATCTTTATCAAAATCTTTGTCTAATATGTTGCAATACAATATTCCTCCAAAAGAAATAGCGAGAATGCTTAGAGGGCAACAATATGAACCATCTGGTTTTGTTGCCAGACACCCTTATATTAAATTTGCAAGCTCCATTTCTGATTTGTTGAGCAAGATTATAGACATTGAACTTGGAGATTTTAGCAGATGCCAAGTCAAACCACAGACCTTTACCTTTGTAAACCAAATGAGCCAGGAAGTAGATGTAGTTCAAGAAAAAAAATCAAAAGAATCAACTGAAGTTGAAGGTGAAAGAATCTACGGAGAGACATGTTCTAGCTGTGGTGGGGCCCGTATGGTAAAAAACGGAACCTGTAAAGTATGTTTAGACTGTGGAACAACAACAGGGTGTAGTTGACGTGAACTAACGAGCCAAGCGAAAGAGTAGAAACACAACTTTGACCTATGCTAGTACAACTACGTTATATCCCTAAACTAAGATAAAATGCATACGTAAACTATTGCTTATATGCATAATCTAATAAGTAAACCACCATATCATTTATGATGTGGTGGTTTTTTACCTTGTTTAGGAGAAATATATACAGGCATTGACATGTTGTAAATTTACTTTATAATATAAGGTGAATTATAGGAGGTAAATTTGTGAAAAGCGATTTTATTATTATCTGGCAATATCAGTAGGTTACATTTTTGTGGCAATGCTTTTAAAATACGGTGGGAATAAGGCAAATGAAAATAAATAACATCCCAGAAGCTCTTACCCTACCATTAAGATTATCTATAATTAGCTATTTGGTTGATGGACAAAAGACATTTAATCAGATATTAACATGTTATGCCTTTTGATTATTGGTGAATAACATCTTTATTTGATAACGCACAGTAGAATTATGAGAAGTATTTTGTAACTATTATAGGAGGAATCTTATGGGTTTTGAAGGATGGTTTTCGTGGCAGGTGTTCACCTGGATTCTTTTTATTGGTACAACACTCGTTATTGGAAAAATAATGAATAAGAAGGAATCGCTGAAACAGATTAAAAGCATGATGAGATTATTGCTTGGAGTTGTAATTGTAGGAGTAATATATTCTTCTTATTTTACGCATTAGTATGAAAATGTGATATATTATAGATTTATTGTATCTTCAGAAGAAATATCTATGGCTTAAGGTAAAGTATATTTATTAGGAGAGGTAGTTGGTATGATGAAAATAGGGAAGATACTAATGATTATAGTAGCCTTAATGTTAGTATTACTAATTGTCGGTATTCCAGTAGGAAATGACATGATAGCTTTAAGTGTATCTAAAAGACTGAGGAATACACCTCTACCAGAAGATACAGAAATCATTGATTACACCTCTAAAGCTGGGAAACTTGTAGGAAGTGGTAATGGGATGCAATATTTAGGGGCAATACTTGTTAAGTCACAATTAACACGGGAAGCATTAGATAATTATTATTCGAAATATCGTGAGAATGATTGGAGTTATTTAGTTTCTGAACAAAAAAGTAGTCAAATTAAGTTTATTGAACATGGCTATTTAGAGTTTGATAGTTTAAAAGATACCGTTGATTTTAATGGTTATTACGTCGTTTATTCTTGGGGGAATAATAATTCGTTACTTGATTTTGACTTAAGGGGACATTAGATTTCAATTGTAAAGTTGCAATATTTATAAATTACGAACTAAAGTAATTTTACGAGGTTTCTTTCAAAATAGCGTAATTTGAGCATTATTATTAAATATATTTAAACTTTTAAAAGTAGTATTAGCTTTTAGTGAAGGAAAGAGTTACTTTGTGTATTCAATTCCTGTATAATATACATCTATAGTATACCTCGAAGTTGTATGTACGAAAAGAGCACCTAATCATTCAGTTCAAGAATTGTATTATTAACAAATATTAGGAGACGAATTTCAAGGATTATGATGGTTTTCAGTAAACCTTAAAGTTGTATCTATACAAAAAGCGTAAACTTTCATTTGGCGAGCAGCGCGCCTTAGGAATCGACTTTTCGATTCCTAAGGACTATAAAATTAACATGATAAAGTAAAAAGATAATAGGAGAAGAAATATGGAAGGAATCAATCAAAAAGTATTGCCGGCTATTTCAACTATGAAGGATTTTGAAAAATTTTTAAAAAGCTCTTATGAATTTTGCATTGTTATGGATTTTCACATTGGACAATTAAATGCTATTTCTACCATGGCTGAAAAGGCTAGAAAGAGTATCATCATTCATGTGGACTTGATTAAGGGATTAAGTAGGGATGAATATGCAGCTATATACTTATGCCAGAATATAAAATTAGCAGGATTGATTTCTACTCATTCTAGTGTCATACAAACGGCTAAGAAGAAAAATAAAATAGCAATTCAGAGAATCTTTTTAATTGATGGTCAATCTCTAGAAAAGAGTTATAGACTCATTGAAAACTCAAAACCAGATTATGTAGAGGTTCTACCTGGCTTAATGCCAAGGATGATTTCTACAGTAAAAGAAAATATAAAGATTCCTATTATAACAGGGGGATTGATTACTACTGCTGAAGATATTGAAGAGGCAATTAAAGCAGGTGCTGTAGCAGTGACCACATCGAATAGTGAATTATGGAAATTAAATGATAGAGAATAAATAAGACGAGCTGTTTTTCATATCATGAATTATTTCTCAAATAATGTTGACGTATTATTTCTATCGTGCTACAATAAAGTTAAGTTAATAGTTGCAGAGAATGGGAGAAAGCACATTAGTCGATTTTTAATTAAAATCGGTTTAATGTGCTTTTTGTTTATCTAAAAATAAAGGAATGAGTCTTTCATAGCTCTGAAAAATATAAATTTGGAGGAATTATAATGTATGATGTAGTGGTTATCGGTGCTGGTATTATTGGTACCTCAATTGCTAGAGAACTATCCAAATATGAAGCAAAAGTCCTTGTGCTTGAAAAAGCAAATGATATAGCAAATGGCACTACTATGGCCAATAGCGCTATTGTACATTCGGGATACGATCCCGTGCCAGGAACAAAGAAAGCTGAATTTAATGTAAAAGGTAATCTTATGTATCCTCAAATTTGTAAGGAACTGGATGTACCATTTAAGAAGATTGGTTCCATCACTATAGCATTGACAGATGAGGAAATAGAGACTCTAAATGAATTAGAAGAACGATCTAAAATAAATGGTGTACCAGTACAAAGATTGACTAGAGAAGAAATATTAGAAAGAGAACCAAATATAAACAAAGAGGTAAAAGCAGGTCTTCTTGCATCAACAGCCGGTATTGTTGGTCCATGGGAATTAGCTATTGCCTGCATGGAAAATGCTATGGAAAATGGTGTAGAGCTTGCCCTTAACAATAGAGTAGAAGAAATTGAAAAGACTGAAACAGGTTTTAGAATTACTACAAATGAGGGTATATATGAAGCAAAAGTAGTAATCAACTGTGCAGG
>ENA-UOOM01003654-UOOM01003654.1-fermentation-metagenome-genome-assembly--contig:-NODE-3654-length-10906-cov-17.511566_pt1 | contig 10906 bp, 11 predicted proteins | sample MGYA00245781_ERZ724031 | MGnify/ENA primary metagenome ERZ724031 (study PRJEB28704, sample SAMN03018317) | fermentation metagenome | biome: anthropogenic terrestrial biome; feature: soil... | reverse complement strand
AAATGTCTTAAAAAGTATCATCAGCTTTGTCAATGTCTTAACTTAATGACATTGATCCCAAATCGGGATATCTTTTTTTGTATAAGCGTAAATATAGAAATTAACGCTTTGAGAATTTGAGGTTAGTAAAACTAGAACAATTATCAATTTTATTGAATTCCAATCCATCATATTCCATACATTTTTAATCTAATAACATTTAATATGGAAGAAACTGGAACGAAATTCATACATGTGGAAAATAATGTGACCAAATGTGACCATTTTTGTCGATTATCTTACTGAACTTCATCCTTTTGAGATGGAGTTTTTATTTTTTTAATTTTTTCTATATCTATGAAGGTATTGATTCACGACTAAAGCATTATACTTCTCCATTAAGAATTGCTTAGCAATTCTTTCCGGATTAGTCCATAGCTCATATTTCTTTTCCACATTGTTACAAATTCTATGAGATAATCTCGATATCTCCTCTTTATTCGGGGTATATTTTTTGTTCAACTCATGCTGTAAACTCAAATTATTTTTCAAAACATCAATTTCAAAATTGTTTTGAAAAACAACTAAATTCTTTTTAATTTGATTATAGCCTTCCCAAGTATGGGTACTCTTATTAGGAAAACTAATATTATCAATCATTTCATTAACTAAATATCGTAATGAATCTTTAACATAGTAATCAAAAAAATTATCGTTACCTATATTTCCAGTTTCAGGATCGCATGCAATAAATCTTCCACCATCCATCACTGTCGCAACATATTCTTTAATAACCACTCCTCTATATTTTAGCTGAATATATCTGTAATCTACATGTACATTCATTAACGTATGAGCCCAGGAAACAAAACGACTTCTGTGTTCCTCTTGATCATCCTTGACTTCTTCTATCATGAAATCAGGATTTAGTTGATAAATATATTTTGGTTTATACTCTGTTTCCGTATAAAACCAATTTTTAATGTCTTTCAAACAGTATTTAAAACGAGAAAAAATATCAAGATCTAATCCCAATCTCTTTCTCCATAATAATTCCATTTGAGCATCACTAGTTGATTCATCGCTAGGGGTATTGGAATCATCAATTCTAGAATAAATTAATCCTTGCGTAATTTTATGTTTTTTTAGTTTTTTCCCCTTATTATCTTTAATAATGTTTCCATTCTTGTCTAAGAGATATTCACCTTCAATATCTCGATCTAAATATACTGGAACACTATTTTCATTAAAAATAGTGATAACATCAATATCTACCATTTTTTCTTTAGTAACACTAAATACCTTATACGTTGTAACATCAGTCATTGGATAAAAATTTTGAGCGAACGGCTTACTTCTTAAAAAATCTTGTAATTGTTGTTTATTCATTCTGCCATCATTATTTTTTACACCAATAATCTCTCCAGTATCATCATTAACGCCAATAATGATGTAACAATCATCATGATGCAGAGTATTTACCATATTCATAATGTCTATAAGCAAACTATTACGATCATTCTTTTTATACCACTGTAGTTTAAAGTCCCAATGATCATTTTCATCAGGTGCCATTTTAATAATATTTTCTAGTATTTTTTGTTTTAACAATATTCACATCACTCCAAACTATAAAATATTTCTATATTTTAAGAACTTGGGGTATTTAGTAAATTAAATTAATCTTCAATTTTATTGCTTTCTAATCCACAATGCTCTATATACTTTTTATTTATATAGAGGTATCCAATCTCTAATTTCCTTTGACACTTTATATGCCTTTGTCATCATTGAGTTTTCAACTAAATATTGTAATCCCGCACTTGTAGCATATGTATCCTGAATATTACAAATTATAGTTGGGCCTTGAATTGTCGGTTTCAACGACACTCCTTTAATATATCCATCTTCTAAAAGCATTTGCAAAGTTAATACAAATTGCTTTTCTGATATACCGATATTTTCTGAACTTAAAATATCCGGATCTACATCAATACCATTTTCGTAACAGTACTTTAAATACAAAAGTATCTTATAAGCTATATTGAAGTAATTATTCTTATTAACCTTTAAATCATTAGGATTATAATCTTGCTTCATTATTTCTCCTTAGTCAACTTTTCATACATCTTAAATAAGTGAGCTACAGCTTCACTTTCTGTCGTCCCCTTAATCGGTAAACCATAAGCTTCCATAACTGCGCGATCATTGTCCTGATGTGCCTTAAGCAATTTCCTTGGCATAGTTAATGGATCATACAGATCTGCTAGAGAACTATTTGGATATAATGCACGTGCATCTAAGATAGCTTGAGCCGTTTTTTCAATCTTTTCTTTTTGCCTTTCTGTCGGAGAAGGCCATGGAAAATTGTTATAGACAATTTTAGCTGAATATCTATAATCACTTTTTAGCCTACCAGCTACGGTTCGCATCCATGCCATATGCATATTTGATGATAAAATACCCAAATCATATAAAGTTGCTCTTGGTATAATCTGAACAGCATCTGAAGCAATAACATTAGATTTCATAAACCCTATAGGAATATAACGTCTATTTTGTGATGACACCCTAGGAATTACTAAATAGTCCACTCCCTCTGGTTGCGTCATTTGAGCAAATAATTGTGGAACTTTAGCATACCCTCTAGTAGTCTTGGCTTTAGAGTTTTCTCTAAATTCTTTTACTTTTTCAACCTTAGAATATAAAATTCTACTATTTCTAATATCTGTTGGTTGAGCGTGTTTTAACCATAAACACCATCTTTTTTTATTGTGAAGAAATTCTACTGCACCTATATAACTATATAACCACTTTTTCAAATGGGGTTCCTTGCTTAAAATATCATCATACTCAAGCTTATCTATTACAAAATTACCACCATCTCTTGGTTGATTACCAAATACCATATTTGGCACATCACACAGAGGAGCATTACGCTTGGTAACAAAAATATTAGATCCATTAGTCAAATATGGACTAATATTATTCACTAGTTCATAGTTACCTGAGGAACTATATATCTTCTTATCCTTTTTATTTTCTTTTGAAAATCCAATAATTATACAATGAACATGCGCTTTTTCCTTAGCTTCACTATTCCAAATGAAAGTTCGATATGCAAAATTAATATGTATTTTTAATTCTACTAACAATACTGACCATAATACCGGCGCTTGTGATCCTTGACAAATTGAATTAGTAGATACAAAAGCTACATCAATTTTTGTACCTTCTATGTATTGAGCTGCCTTTTTATACCAGCATGTTACATAATCAAGAACTTGAACTTCATTTTTCTTTAGTTCAGGGAATATTGTTTGTACTTCTTTTTTCTGAATGCTCCCTTGGGACATAATCGACGCCCCAATAAACGGAGGGTTCCCCATTATGTAATGACAAGCATAATTAGGAACAACTTCATTCCAATCCATAGTTAAAGCATTTCCCTCATGAATATGGGTATATGTTTTTAAAGGTAGAAAATCCCAATCAGCATAGAAAATATCTTTAGTTTCTTCCAGCATCTGACTTTCTGCAATCCATAATGCAGTCTTAGCAACAGATACAGCAAAATCATTAATTTCAATACCATAAAATTGTTGAATTGACACCTTAATAATGTCCTTAGCCTGTCCAACATCAAGAGAAGGATTAGGATAAATCAACTTAATAGCATCGTTCTCTAAACGTCTTAATTGAAGATATGTTTCTGTTAGGAAATTACCTGAACCACATGCAGGATCAAAGAAAGTTAAATTAGACAACTTTTCTTGAAACGCTTTAGCTTTTTTCTTTAAAGTAGCAAATTGTTTAGTCTTCTTTATTTCATTTAATTCATTTTTTAAATCATCTAAAAATAGTGGATCTATCACCTTATGAATATTTTCAACTGAAGTATAGTGCATCCCACCTTGACGTCTTGTTTCAGGATTCAATGTTGATTCAAATACGGCACCAAAAATAGTAGGACTAATTTCAGACCAATCAAATTCATCACTAGCTTTACTAAGAAGTAGATCCCATAATTCATCCGTAAAAGGCGGAATTTCAATATCTTCGTCTGAAAACATTCCACCATTTACATAAGGAAATTCAGCCAATTTAGGATCATCATCAGCTAAATACGGATCACGATCTTCAACTTTAGTATCTAATACTTTAAATAGGTTAATTAATGCTTTTCTTGTTTGTCTAGCATCGAAATCTTCAAGATAATCATGAAACATATTCTTTTTGCCAAAAATACCAGCATCTTCAGCATATAAACAAAATACAATACGTACACAAAGTTGATTAATACTCTTTTGTGAATGCTCATTATCTGGATCTTTATACTGTTTTAAAAGCTCATCATAGATCTGTCCAACTAATTCACCAGCGCTTAATGAAACTTGCTTTTCTCTTTCAAGATGTTCGTTACTTTTATCTACTAAAAATTCAAGTTGATAGTAATTCTTATCCAAGTCTTTTAGCTCGATCTTTACTGGCTCAGAATTTGGGTGTTCCATATCATACACACGAAATTCTTTAAAATTACAAGTAACGATCCATCTAGGTCTTCTTGAATAAGGTAAAGCGGCTGAATATCTTTGCGCCTGTTGAAATGGAGTTAATAAGCTACCATCAGATTGTTTAATGGCTTTATCAAGATCTTTATTGCTACCCTTCTGTTCGATCATTACATGAGTTTGATCAATATAACCATCGATAAAGCTATCATGTGATAACTTTACTTTCTCCTCAAACTTAATGAAATTTTCTGGATTCTCAATACCTAACACATTGCGTAACAAAGAAAGCCAAAAAGATTGACTATCTTGTTTTTCATGTCCTCGATTTTGCCAATTTTGAATAAATTGTTTAGCATTTCTTTTTTGTGTTGTAATGTCCATAATAAAAATTTCTCACTTAATTTTATGATGATTTAGCATTAAATATCTTTTATTCCAGCATTCCGTAAAGCATCAAATATCAAGTTATCTGCATTATTTTTCTCTAAGTATTGATATAAAAAACGTGAAAAATTATGTCTAATATTTGAAGCTTGATTTGATAGCATATTATCTTCGATCATCAATAATTCTAAGTTAGATAAAGTGTAGTTTTCAAACGAATATATTGAATTTCTTATTTTTTTCTTTAAATCTTTATCAGATATTTTAGCAATCTTATTAAAAGAATATTTAGAATGTAATTTCTCTTTTTCAACATTTTCCTTTACATCAAAGAAAAATGACTTTGATAACTTTGATTTTGCTTCAAGGAACTGTTTAAACATATTGTTTTTTTCTAAACTGGCAAGATTAATTACTTGAGGGAAAATATCATTCCAAGTTCTAAGAAAATTTAGTATATCTTCATACCTGTCTAATTCACCATTTCTTGCCACTTGCTGAGCTTTAACTTCATTAACCACCTTTAAAGCAAACTCATCAATTAAAGAATCAATTTTTATAAAAATATTATTTCTAAAATTAGACTGATTAAATTCAGATATGATTTCTTTAGGCGAATGAGGAAGAAGATACAACGTTTTAGTCGGACATTCTCGTCTTTCAATTTCATGCTTCAATGCAAATAAATATGGTTCGGTCATAAGATATTTAGTCTTTCCTTTACCTGGAGTACCATATAAATTTTCATAGATGTCTCTCATATCACTTTTCTCAATGTCATCAAGTTCATCATCTAATGCTGATAAAACTATACTTTGTTCAAGTCCAGATTTTTTAAATAAATGGTCATATTTAGGAAATACATGTAATTTTTCAGTATATTCTTTTTCTTCTCCATTAGTAAGATCAAGAAAAAAGGTTTCTTTCTTTGTCCAACCCCAAATACTCATTTTATTCCATTCATCATCACTAACAGGATTATAATCTCGAATGTTTATTTGCAAATAGGTGCCAATAATATCTGATCTAATAATTTTTTGCAATTGTCTTCTTTGTGTATAAAGATAATCACCATTTTTACCTGGTTTCCAGTATCTTCTTATTTCTTTTTCTGCTTTCTCGAATGTAAACCATTTATTTGCTTTAACTATATCTTCTAAGTACTTTCCTTCCTTATTAAATAATACCATTATAAATACCTCATTTTATTTTTCTAACAATGACCATTTAACCTATACGCCATTAATCTTAAGTAAACTATAAGAGAATTAAGTTTACGGCAGTTATCTTAATTCAATTATACTAATAAATTGCCGTTAGTTAGAAAGGACTTTCATTATGAAAGCAAAAAGAACAAGTGGCTACTCAGAAGAAGTAGCAAATAGATATGTATCAGAAGATACAGATGTCGTATTGTTGAGTACTAAACCTGAACCTCGAGTAAAATGGGAAAACCATAGACCAACGGATGAGGTTACTAGTTATCGCGTATTATGCGGTATGCCAGACGATTACTTTTACGTGAAATTTGATAAAAAAGTTAAGTTACCCCCTTATAAATCAAGCGTTAAATTTAAGCACTTACAAGCCTGTGAAGTAGATAATAACGTTTGGTTCAAAGTGGAAGACATTGAGGAGGCTTAATTATGATTAACCCGCCACTCGATGAAATTGCATCTCATTGCAAACAGGCTATCAATATGACTTTAAATAAAGATGGAGAAACATCTTACACATTGTCTTTTGATGTTAAAGCAACTGAAAAAGACTTAAAGTTCATATTTTATAGTCCTTCAGCCCTATTGCTTAATCTGGAATTGTACAATCGACTAACGTCGATTATCAGCACAAACGCCTATCCCTATTTTACAGTCTTTCCACAACCTTCACCATTATTAGTACCTTGGGAAACTGATAACCTGCATAAAGCCCGAGCGTGGGCTTTTCCGTGGAAAAGAGGTATCTCAAAAAGACTTGTTATAAATGATGCTGATTCATTTTTAGATCTAAATGCTAAAAATGGAAATATCTGGTTAATGCAAAATTATTGTGTAAATATTAATTCATTAACATCTGTAGCGATCATGGGATTATCGGGCTCTGGCAAAACCATGCTCACCAAATGGCTCAATAGCAATGCTGCCAGAATGGGAAAAGTAATTACGATTGATCCGAAAGGGTCAAAAGATCTAGTCTGGTGGGCACGTGATAATAATCAAGAAATTATTTATCCATCCCCAGACGTATCAAAGTCTGATTTCTTATCAAAAGTAAACGATAAGCTAAGCCAAGTACTGCAATTAGTATACAGAAGACAGAGTGAATACCTAAAATCACATGATAATATCAATAAGCAATTTCCTCCTGTTGTTGTAACTATTGATGAACTTAGTGCTCTTACAACAGGTGCTAACAAGAGAATTGTTGATTCTTTCTTTAGCTTATTACAAACAATTACCTTACTAGCAAGGGAAAGTAATGTACATTTAATCTTGATCTCGCAAGAGTTAGATGCAAAAACGATACCTACATCTGTAAGATCTCAGTGTAACTTACGTATTTTAATGGGGTTAGTTAATTCCAAAAGTGCACAATATCTTTTCCCCGATTACGATATATCAAGCATTGTTGTTCCCTCAGGAGTGGCAACTGGAATTATTCAAAAAGTTAACAGTAAAGACGTACCAGCAATTACTCCCTTTTTGGCGCCTACAGTGAAAGGATGGTAATAATGATATTATTTTTACCTATTTATGAAATTATTGTCGGTGTAATCTCTTTTGTCTTAGGTTACTTAACCCACCGCTTTAATTTGTTAGCTCAATATCAAACCTTATTCTTATTAATCGGAGCTGTATTACTTATTGTCGCATTACTATCGCTTTTCTTATTAATCAGAAAACGTGGTTTCAAAAATTATTTAAAATCTTTAATTGATACAAATAGACTAAGAAACTTTCTTCGGCAACAAAAAGTTATTAGTGATTTCACTTCTAAAACTAAAGTTGATATTAATTTGAATATTTATAATTCGGCATTGCATTATACCTACATTGATTATTTTCCGGATCATGTTGATATCTGGATTTGCATTCCTAATAATGTAACTGCAAAGAAGATTTTAGACGGGAATCTAAAAAGTGCAGAACAAGAATTCAAACTTTACACTACAACCTATATTATTTCTGCATGTAAACCAGAAAATCGTTATTATCATTATCATGGTGAAAAGAAATAATGCGCGGTTTGTAGCTAACGCTTGTCGCAGACAAGAGCGCTAAAGCGGAAAACCGCGCCCATAAAAAAATATATATTAATTACAATGTGTAATTATCTCACAAAAGCCATTACGTTGGGGCTAGGAGCTTGTTATCTAGCCCCAAAAGTTAATATGTAGTTTGTGTTAAATAGAAAGGAAATCTTTAAATGTGAAAAAAATAATACGTTCTCACAACTTTATGTATACTCAAGATTTAGATCATTTACCATTTAACAAAGATGAGCTAAAAGATCGACTTGAAAAGTCAGGTGTAGAAGAGTGGGCATATATCTTGCATGACAAGGATATTGATGAAAATGGAAAAAAAGTTCGACCTCATTTTCATGTAATACTTCATTTTAAAGATGCTAAAACAATTTTAAGAGTATCTAAGATTTTCAATGACCATGAACAATATATCGAAGCTTGGCATAGCACTATTAATAATGGCTACAGCTACTTAATTCATGAAACTACTAACGCAAAAAGTAAGCATCATTATGATCCTTCAGAGGTAGCAGCTTCATTTGATTTTAAAGAAAAAATCAATGAGATCAGACAAAAAGTCAAAAAGCCATCACGCCAAGCAATTAAAAACTTTATTGACGACTATTCAAATGAAAAAATCACTAAAGAAGAACTTCAAGATAAAATTGGTGTTCTTGAAATGGCTAAGCATAAAACTCTATTAGATCATATTGAAGATATTCTGGCTTACAAAAAGCATCAACAGTTTTTAAAGGACTTCAAAGGTCAGAGTTGTAAGGTTTATTGGATATATGGTGTTTCCGGAATTGGTAAGACTAAGTTAGTACGGGAAATTTTAGAAAAACAACATCCTGAAGATTTCTGTATTTTAGGTAGTCAACGGGATCACTTTCAAGAATACAAAGGGCAAGAATTCATAGTAATTAATGACTTGCGACCAAATGACTATGACTATGGTCAACTACTTACCCTTTTGGATCCTTGGGAAATAGACAAAATGGCTCCCGCAAGGTATCACGATCGTTATCTAAATGCGCGTGCCATTTACATCACTACCCCTTATGATCCACTTAGTTTTTATCTTGAATGTAATATTGCTAATCAAGTCATTGATTCTTTTGAACAGTTGAAAAGACGAATTATCCCGTTGCAACTTACTAAAAGCAATACTAATAAAGTTAAAAATGATCTAATCACTGATGATAAATTATCCGAAGCAATTTGGAAGATAAAATCGCAAAAAAATACTAGTCATGCTAATAGAGACAAAAGTAATGACTAGATTATCTACTACCTAGATTTTATCTCAATATTGGTAACTAAACAATCTCAGGAGAATAATAGTGGCTAAATTATTGACTCGCGAAGAAGCTTCAAAATATATTGGTATTGATCCCAAAACTTTTGATAAAGTATTTCGCTCTGATCCTGACTTTAAAAGATTTAAACTAGGAGAACACACAGAACGCTTTACCATTAAAAGTATCGAAGCTTTCATCGATCTTAAAGAAACAAAATTGAAAAAGATTTGAGAAATAGTCGGTTATCTGCTAACTTTATTGCTGGTAGGATAATCGGCTTTTCTTTTGAAAGGACGATTAAATTTATGGCAAGTATTGAAAAACGTGGCTCATCATATAGAGCCAGAGTAACAATCTATCAACATGGAAAGCGTGATTACTTAACTAAGAGTTTTAAAACTGAAAAAGAAGCTAAAGTTTGGAGTACTACTCTTGAACTACAAAAGGCTAAAGGTCAAGCAATAGCCCATCAAAATACCCTGTTTAAAGACTTTTATTATTTGTATGTACACACTGTAAAGGTTAATGATGTAAGAAAAGCTACTTTTGATAATTATATAAAAGCTGGTTTAGTTATTAACACTCTTTTCCCAAAAGCAAAATTAGGGAAGCTAGATGATGTACAGATGCAATCAGTTTTGGATAAATATGGTAAAACACATTCTAAAAAGACAGTATCAGAATTACTAAAGAAAATTCGTACTTCTCTAAGATATGCCTATGCTAAAGGCTACATTTACAATGATTTTGCTAGCTTACTCAAGGCACATGGAAAAGAATTACCTAAACGAAACAAAGCTTTAAACATGTCCGATTTAACTAAATTAAAACACTATTTATTGCAACACACAGATAACGAATTCAATTTAATGGTGCTACTTGAAATTAGTACTGGTTTAAGACGTGGCGAAATTCTAGGTATTAAACCAGAAGATGTGCATTACGATGGTCAATATTATTGTGTTGAAGTTAAACGCTCAATTAGTCCAACTAATGACGATACTAAATTAAAAACTAAACATTCTAGACGCAGTGTGACTATTCCTAAGAATATTTACGATCTATTGAAGGATATCCCTCAAAAAGATTCTGGCTATTTGTTTGACTGGTTCAGCTTTAAACAATCAGCTATGTTAAAAGAATTGCTCAAAAAAGTAGGCATCCCTACAACCACATTTCATGGTTTAAGAGATACCCACGCTTCTTTTTTATTCAGTAATAACATTCCTTTATCTTATGTTAGCAGACGATTGGGGCATGATTCAATCTTAACTACTGAAAAATACTATCTGGAATTAATGCCAGAAAAAAAGCACTCGCAGGATGCGAATGCTTTAAATCTATTGGAATCCCTATAGCATTGTGACCATAGGTGACCAACTGAAGTCTCCAAAACGTTGATATAACAACATTTTTGAACGTAAATATTAACGCTTTGAGAATTGAGAAGCTTTACGGGCTTTCTTCAAACCTGGCTTCTT
>ENA-UOOM01003652-UOOM01003652.1-fermentation-metagenome-genome-assembly--contig:-NODE-3652-length-10924-cov-19.215015_pt1 | contig 10924 bp, 10 predicted proteins | sample MGYA00245781_ERZ724031 | MGnify/ENA primary metagenome ERZ724031 (study PRJEB28704, sample SAMN03018317) | fermentation metagenome | biome: anthropogenic terrestrial biome; feature: soil... | reverse complement strand
CAATATAAGTTATTCCCAAATAATTCTTAATTATTAACGCAACAGCAGTAATTATTCATTATTAATTTTTTTATATCACCCCTTTCGTGCTTGGAATATCTGAACTTTCACCGCGTTTAACTGCCATTTTGATCGTTCTTGCAAACGCTTTGAAAATAGCTTCAATTTTGTGATGTTCATTTTCGCCTTGGGCTTGAATGTTTAGATTGCATTTAGCGTTGTCGGAAAAGGATTTGAAGAAATGCATAAACATTTCGGTGGGTACGTCGCCGATTTTTTCGCGGTTGAAGTTTACATCCCATACCAGCCACGGACGGCCGCCGAAATCGATGGCAACCTGTGCCAGACAATCGTCCATGGGTAACAGAAAAGCGTAACGTTCAATGCTCTTTTTCTTTCCTAAAGCTTGCAGGAACGTTTCACCGAGTGCAATTCCAACGTCTTCGATGGTGTGGTGTTCATCGATATGCAAATCGCCGTTGACCTGGATGGTGAGATCGAGATTTCCGTGTCGCGGAATTTGTTCAAGCATGTGATCAAAGAAACCTAATCCGGTTGAAATATTACTTTTCCCGGCTCCGTCCAAGTTTATTTCGATGGAAATATCGGTTTCGGATGTTTTACGTTGTACAGCACCTTTTCTTGGTTCCGATTTCAAGAATGTATAGATTTCAGCCCAACTCGATGTGCATAAGACAGCGTCTTCCGCTTTATTAACATTCAGATAAATGGCTTTGCAACCTATGTTTTTAGCCAGCTGAACATCAGTTTTCCTATCACCGATAACATACGAGTTTTTCAGATCGTAATTGCCTTTTATATAGTGTGTGAGCATGGCAGTTCCCGGTTTTCGGGTAGGGAGGTTTTCGTGTTCAAAAGAGCGATCAATTAAGATTTCGCTAAATATAACACCTTCATTTTCGAAAGCTTTTAATACTTTGTTGTGGGCCGGCCAGAAAGTTTCTTCCGGAAATGAACCGGTACCCAATCCGTCCTGATTGGTAACCATAACCAACTCATATTCCAACTCTTTGGCAATTCGAGACAGGTATTGAAATACTTGTGGGTAAAACTCAAGTTTCTCCAGGCTATCGATTTGAAAATCAACAGGAGGTTCGATAATCAATGTTCCGTCGCGATCAATAAATAAAACTTTTTTCATACAGTGATCTTTTTTAATTCTGAGAGCAGCAGGCGATTTTCGTTGAACGTTCCTACCGTTATGCGAATGCAGTTCTCAATTTGTGAATGACGATTTCGGGTAATTATTTTTTTGTCAACCAGTTTATTATAAATTGAATTAGCATCCGAAACCTGAACTAAAAGAAAGTTAGCATCCGAAGGAAAAATTTTCTTTACGATGGGAAGTTTTTCCAGCTCTTCAATCAAAAACTCTTTTTCATTAATAATTTTACTTACCCTTTCGGATTCTTCGTGTTTTACTGAAAGAGCATCCAGAGCTGCTTTCTGATTGAGTTTGCTTACGTTATACGGCGGTTTTACTTTATCGAGCAGCGCAATAATTTCCTTTTGTGCATACGCGATGCCTACTCGTGCACCGGCCAGCGCCCATGCTTTGCTGAATGTTTGTATGACAATGAGGTTAGGATATTTACGTATCTTTGGCACATAAGTGCGATCGGCACGAAAATCGATATAGGCTTCGTCCAGTACGACAATTCCATGAAAGTTATCCAACAGTGCTTTCACATTTTTAAGCCGATTGCCTGTCGGGTTGTTTGGAGAGCAAACAAAAATTATTTTGATAGACGGGTCTGCATGTACTTTCTCCAAAATAGCATCCATATCCAATTGAAAATCATCGAGAAGAGGAACGCGTACGATATTAATATCGTTTATGTTAGCCGATACTTCGTACATTCCGTATGTGGGTGGACAAATCAATACACTATCCTTGCCCGGATTGGCAAAAATTCGGTAAACCAAATCAATTATTTCGTCACTACCGTTGCCAATAAAAATATTTTCTGAAGGAACGCCTTTCATTTCCGATAAAGCCGCTTTCAGTTCTTTTTGATGCGGATCGGGATAACGGTTTAGTGTGCCGTAGGGACTTTCGTTGGCATCGAGGAAAATGCCTTCACTACCCGAGAATTCATCGCGTGCGCTCGAATACGGTTTTAATGTCCAGATATTTGGACGCACAAGTGATTGTAAACTAAATTGTTTCATCTATTTGTTGTGTATTGGTTATTAGTGAACGTTTTGAAGCAATTTCGCCTAACCGTAATGTCATCGCATTTTTATGAGCATAAAGTTCTTCGGATTCTGCCATGGTTTGCACTGCTGTCCCGATACTTGTAATCCCTTCTTCCGATAATTGCTGAAAAGTGATTTTTTTTACAAAACTATCCAATGAAACGCCGCTGTACGCTTTTGCGTAACCGCTTGTGGGCAGCGTGTGGTTGGTGCCGCTGGCATAATCGCCTGCACTTTCGCAACTGTAATTTCCCAGAAAAACCGATCCGGCGCTGACCACTTCGCGGCTGCGCAAAACAGGATTTTCCACCGCCAAAATCAAGTGTTCGGGAGCATAAACGTTGCTGAACTTGATGCATGTATCGATGTCTTTAAACATAATGGCACGACTGTTTTTCAATGCTTTTTCGGCAATTTCCTTTCTTGGCAGGTTGGCCAGCTGGATATCGAGTTCTTTATTTACTTCTTTGATTACCTGTTTGTTATCGGATAATAAAATAACTTCACTATCAGGTCCATGCTCGGCTTGCGAAAGCAAATCGGCAGCCACGAACGATGGATGGCAAGTTTCATCGGCAATGATCAGTACTTCGCTTGGCCCGGCGGGCATATCGATGGCTGTGCCATAGTATTGTGCTGCATGTTTGGCTGTCATCACGTATTGGTTCCCCGGGCCAAAGATTTTCTCTACCTTTGGGACGCTTTTCGTTCCGAAAGTCATGGCTCCGATTGCCTGAATCCCGCCGAGAGCAAAAATTTTGGTTACTCCCACAAGATTTGCTGTATAAAGGATAGCGGGATGAATATTGTCTTCTTTGTCAGGCGGTGTACAGAGCACAATTTCTTTACATCCTGCTATTTTTGCCGGAATTGCCAGCATCAAAACGGTGGAAAAGAGTGGGGCAGTGCCTCCCGGAACGTAAATTCCCACGTTTTCTATCGGGCGTGATTCGCGCCAGCAAACTACACCAGGCAATGTTTTCACTCTCACTGGCTCTTCTTTTTGCGAAAGGTGGAATTTTTCGATATTGTTCTTTGCAATTTCGATGGCTTGTTTCAGTTGTTCCGAAACCTGTTGTGAGGCTGCTTCGATGGCTTCGTTGGAAACAATGAAACTTTCTGCCGAAAAACCATCGAACTTACTGGCGTATTTCAAAACGGCTTTATCACCTTTCTTGCTAATGTCGTAAAACACCTTGTTCACTAAATCCATCAGCTTGGCTTGTTTAATTGCAGCTCGTTCAGCCAGTTTTGGCCATTTATTTTCGGATGGGTTGTTTATTGTTTTCATTTCACGAGTTATGGGTTATGGGATGCGAGTTACGAGTTATGTGATATTTTCAACAGTTCCCGAATTTTCTCCTTCTAAACTTCTTTTTTTCAATGTCTAATTTTCCTCAAAGTATCATCTTCTCAATATTCATTACCAAAATCCCCTGAGCATCGACATCTTTTAATGCATCGATAACATCCCAGAACTGATCTTCCTGCACTACAGAATGTACACTGCTCCATCCTTCTTCAGCAAGAGGTAGGATACTTGGCGATTTCATTCCCGGGAGGATAGCACAAATTTTTGGAATGGATGAATTGGGCGCATTCATTACTATGTATTTACTTTCGAAACCGCGTTTGTAGGCACGAATACGAAAAAGTAACTTTTCTAGTAATTGTTTCTTATTTTCATTCAGACTTTTATTGGCAATAAGCACAGCTTCACTTTTGATGATGGCTTCAACTTCTTTTAGTCCATTCATTATGAGCGTACTGCCTGTACTCACTATATCGAAAATTCCGTCGGCCAGACCAATTCCGGTGGCTATTTCTACGCTTCCTCCCAACTCTTCAACTTGAACTTCAATACCCTTAACTCTGAAGTATTTTGTCAGAATCTTCGGGTAACTGGTAGCGATACGTTTTCCATTGAAGTAATCCAGATTGGTATAAACCTCGTCTTTGGGAATAGCAAGCGATAAACGACAATTTCCGAAACCCAGCATTTCAACTTCCTCCACGTCCTTGTCTTTTTCCCATACTTCGTTCTGTCCCAGAATACCTATATCGGCAACACCCTTTTCAACGTACTGCGGTATATCATCATCCCGAAGGAAAAGGATCTCTATAGGGAAATTTTTGGCTTCTGTTTTCAGTTTGCGGTCACCATTCGATATCTTTATTCCGCACTCACCAAGCAGTTGTAACGATTTCTCGCTTAATCTGCCACTTTTCTGGATGGCAATCTTTAATTTTTCACCCCCAACCCCCTGAAGGGGGCTTTTGGTAGGTTTAGAATTATTTACAATCATTTTACTATTTATTATTTTGATGCACTTTACTAAAGTCCCCTTTAGGGGATTTAGGGGTGAAAAAAACCCGCCTGATGTATTCAGACGGGTTTTTTATATATGTTTGTGCTTATACATACCAATTTCAGCTCGCCTGATTGCAAGTGTGAAAATGATGGTGATGTAGCATGTTTACTTTCATTTTATTTGTTTTGATGGTGCAAAGATAATAGAATAATTTTAAAACAAGCGAAAAGTGGAAAAAATATTGTAAAAATCTTTGCCAAAGTTCGAAACTTTGACAAATGTGTGCTTCTTAAAAATCCCCAAAATACGCCCGATTATCATCTTTGTGCAAATTTTATGTAAGTTTGTCACAGCTAAGTAAAACACCAAAAAACAATTATTATGAAAGGCATTAAATTTACAATTTGTTTTTGCAGTATTTTATTTTCATTAGCGGTAAAAGCTCAATTTTTGGGAGATTCTGCTTTTAAAATTTATAGAGGAAGTGCTGTTGGAATTAGTGTTGTACAAATCAATTTTAATAATGATTATACGTACAAAATGTATATATCTGAATATCATTGTAGTTTATGTGATCCAGATGAGTTGAGACAAGCGATTGACTCGAACGGACAATGGACTCAGGTATCTGACTCTTTACATTTAATAGATGAAGATGGATATAAAAACACATTTTTAATTTTAGATGAAAATACAATCAGACCGCTTCTTTTAATTGGATATAAAGGAATATCAAAAGAAAGAAAAACAGAAATTCACAAAAGAATCACCGAAAGTCCAAATAGGGAAATAGATGATTTTCATTTGGTTTATGATACTTATCCTAATGGAATGGTGAAGAAAGTAGTTGATAAATACAGGTACTTATTGCCGGAATACGTTATTGACTTTCACAAAGATGGTAGGATAAAATCACTAGAATACTTTTGGAATGGAAAACGCTCCAAAAAACTAAGATGATTCTTCCTAAAAATCCCAAAAAAACTACACAAAAACACGCCCGATTATCATCCCGTTGCAAATTTTTATGTAAGTTTGCATCCGATGAAAAAATTCATATTCATAGCTATATGGATGAGTGTTTGCGTTTCGGTGTCTGTGGCGCAATCGCGTATTATTTTACCTGACTCCACTCAGATCACTACAAATCCCGATTCTTTGGATCAGTTACCCCGGCAAGTTCCGCAACGTCCCGGGCAGGCACAAGAAGAACCGTTCGATACCATCAATCTGGAATTGCCTGCTGCTACAGTTTGGCATCTGCATCCGCGAAGCGGCGACCGCATTGTGGTGGCAATGGACACGCTGAAACACAACTTTCAACAAACCACTGTTCCCGATGGGTATTCGGTTGCAGGTGGGTATCTGGGGCCTATTGGTTCACCGTTTATTTCCAAAATATTTTTCGAAAGGGATGAAGGGAGTCAGTTTCCGTTTTACGATGTGTACAAACCATACAACAAAACTCCTGAACAGCAGGTCTTTTACAATACACGGGTGCCTTATGCCAAACTGGATTATCAGACGGCAGGAAGCCGACCGATGAGGGAACAGCGTTTCAGGGCATTACTGACAACGAACTTCAATAAGCGAATGAACGTGGGTTTTGAAGGTGATCTGATCAGTGCGAAAGGATTATATAAATCACAAGAAAATAAACACAACGACTGGAGTCTTTTTGGTAATTATTTGAGCGACAGGTTTGAAACTCACGCTTTTGCATCAACATCAACTATCAAGCATTTCGAAAACGGCGGTGTCACCGATGAACGATTTATCCGTGAACCTGAATCTGTTGGAGAGAATTTTTCGACGGTAGATATACCCGTAAAATTTAGCGATACGTGGAACAAGATGAAGACCAGCCACCTGTTCTTTTCAGGGAAATATAATCTCGGCTACAGTAGTCGGCGGGACTCGGTATCAGAGGCTGAATTTGTACCCGTTGCAAGTGTTATTTTTACATCCCGTTATACCGGACAAGACAGAAGGTTTCTTTCACATGACACAGCCAACGTATCTGTTGAAGGGAAAACTATGCAGCGTATCGATCAGTTTTATCCCGGAACGTTTTACAATAAAGCCGTCGACGACAGCGTAACCTTTTCTTCTTTCAAAAACACGTTCGCGCTGTCGCTTCGTGAAGGATTCAAACCATGGGTAAAATTCGGATTGACAGGATACCTTGAACATGAAATACGCAATTTTTCGATGATCGATTCGATTAACGGCGAAATCGGTCGGGGAAAGCATCGCGAAAACTCGGTGTTTATTGGTGGAATTCTTAATAAACAACAAGGCGAAAATCTGCGATTCAATTTGCAAGCTAATTTGGGAGTCGTGGGTGCCAATTTGGGTGAAATGAAGATGAGCGGAGAAGTGGAAACCGGATTTAATATTGCCGGAAAACGAACTTCACTGAGCGGACAAGCTTATCTGAAAAATATTAAACCAACTTATTATCAAAAACATTATCATTCCAAGTATTTTTGGTGGGATAGGAATTTTGGTGACACACGCAGAGTTTTCGTAGGAGGAAAATTGCATATTCCGTTTACCAACACAACATTAAGCGCAGGAGTCGAAAATTTACAGAACTATATTTATTTAGATAAAGACAGAAATATAGCGCAACATTCTCCCAACGTGCAGGTTTTGACGGCAAGAATTGATCAGAATCTGAAACTGGGCGTTTTTAACTGGGATAATCAAGTGGTGTATCAAACATCGAGTAATCAGGATGTTATTCCGGTTCCTATGGTAAGCGCTTACTCGAATATGTACTTGAAAGCTCTGATTGTTAATGAACTAACATTTCAGTTTGGAGTAGATGCGCACTACCATACTAAATATTTTTCTCCCGGATACGAGCCGGCATTACTTCAATTTTACAATCAGCAGGAAAAGGAGATCGGAAATTATCCTATCGCATCCGTGTATGCCAATATGCATCTGAAGCAAACCCGATTTTTTGTAATGTATTACAATGCTGCAGCGGCCATTTTGAAGCCTCGCGAGTACTTTTCTCTGCCCAATTATCCTGTAAATCCAACTATGATCAAGTTAGGGCTCTCGGTTGACCTTCACAATTAATTTTTCTTTTCGTGGTTACAAAAAAGCGCTTGTATCTTTACGTTTCTTTGCTCGTAATTGTTGTTTTAGCAATGATTTTACTGAAGAATACCGCAACCCGAAAAACCAAAGTTCCTGATTTCTCACGAGATTATGCTCAGATTATTGAGTCGGGAGAACTGAACGTTGTAACCGATTATAATTCTATCGGATACCATGTTTTGGGTGATACAATTGCCGGATTTCAGTATGAATTGATGCGAAAGTTGGAGAGAGACTGGGGCGTGAAAGTAAATGTATTTCTCGAAAATAGTTTGAGCGAAAGTTTGAATGGTATGGTTATGCACGAATACGATATCGTTGCCCGGAACATCCCGGTGAATACCGCGCTGAAAGATTCGTTTGCTTTCACCACACCGATAACCCTTAATAAGCTTGTTTTGGTACAGCGAAAAGCAGAATTTAACGATAGTATTTCGCCCATTCGTCAACACCTCGATTTGGCAAAGAAAACCCTTGTTGTTCCACGAAATTCACCAGCTATATTGCGTTTACAAAACCTGTCGCACGAAATTGGGGATACCATTTTTATTCGTCAGAATGAAACTTATGGAGAAGAGCAGTTGGTAATGATGGTTGCATCGGGCGATATCGATTTTACGGTTTGCAACGAAGTTGTTGCTGAGCAACTTGCTGAGCAATTACCTGAGATTGATGTGGAAACTGACATCAGTTTTACACAGTTAGAGTCGTGGGCAGTGCGGAAAGATTCGCCTGTTTTGTTGGATAGCCTGAACGTGTGGCTCTCGCGGTTTCTGAAGTCGCGTGAATTTCAGAGAACTTACAAGAAATATTATTGATTTTTTGATCTAAGAAATCACTTTCAGTCTTTTTCCACCCACATCAACTCACTCATTATTCCGTCGGAAATAAAAATACCGCGAGTGGTAAGTATCAAAGAGTTGTCAATTATTATAAGATTGCCGGTGATTACATGCTTTTTGGCATTTTTGATACAATAATCGTGATATTTCTCACCGAAATTGGTTTTCAATTGTTGCAAATTTACTCCCCACATGGTTCGTAATCCGGTTAAAATAAATTCGTTGTACTTTTGTGATAATGTCAGGTGTTCGGTTTCTTGTAAAAGTTTCCCCGATTGAACTGACTGGATGTATTTATTGAGCGAAGCTATGTTCCATGAGCGGTTTTCTCCGTCGTAAGAATGTGCCGAAGGCCCTAATCCCAGGTATTTTTCGTTTTTCCAATACGATGTGTTGTGTTGAGAATACAGTCCGTTTCTGGCAAAATTAGAAATTTCGTAATGCTCAAAACCGTTTTCGGCAAGTGTATCGATAAGTGTGGAAAACATTTCAGTACTCGTTTCATCGCTAACCGGTTGTACACGACCTTTTTGCAGAAGAGAATACAATTTTGTCTTTGGTTCGTAAATAAGATGATACGCCGAAATGTGCTGAATATTCAATTCACAGGCTTTTTGCAGGTTTTTCTTCCAAATTTCTAACGTTTGATGGGGCAAACCGTACATCAAATCGATACTGATGTTATTGAAGCCCGCTTGTTGACAACGTTTAACGGCATCAATGGCTTGTTGCGACGAATGTCGCCGGCTTAAAAATTTCAACTCACTATCATCAAAACTTTGAATTCCGATACTGATGCGGTTGAACGGTAACCCGGCGAGTAGCTGTAAATATTCTCCCGATAAATCGTCAGGATTGGCTTCCAATGTAATTTCTGCATTTTTTTCTATCGAAAACAGGGAGAAAATCACATCGAAAATTTGTTCAAAATGTCGGTTGTTCAACCTCGACGGCGTTCCACCACCAAAATAGATGGTTTTGACTGGCTCCGGTATTTCGTTTTTCCGAAGTTGGGATTCCGTGCAAATTGCAGAAACAAAGTCGTTTATTTTACTTTCGTCGGTTTCTTTGTAAAAATCACAGTAAACGCATCGCGTTTTGCAAAAGGGGATATGGATGTAAATTCCGGCCATTATCGCGTTAATTGTTTATACGCTTTCAGGTATTTTCGGATTCTGGTAATGGCAGCGTCATCCAATTCGTTTAGGCGGCGGATATCCATATTGTCCGTTAAATCGTTTAGTTTTACACGAAGAGCAATCGGATTTTTTGCCACACGATACAGATATTCATCATAAGTTTCCGAATCATCGTAATGCGTCATCGCATCTACTGCGCTCAAAATTTCATCTGAAAAACCTTCTTTTTCCAAATCTTCCAATGTCCAATCCGAGTCTTCAATAACATCGTGCAACGCACCTGTTATCTTTTCCTGCAACGTGTGCCCGGCACTCATTACCCGCAAAACATGCCCGAGATACGGTTGCCCGTTCTTATCGAAATGTCCTGTATGAACTTCAACGGCAATTTCGACCGCTAGTGTGAGTTGTTCCTGTAACGTCATTTTCTTTTGTCGATTAATTCTCGTGTACGCACTAGCTCATCAGTAGTAATAAAATCGACATTTAAATCAATCATTTTGTTGATATCCTCAGTGGAATTTACCGTCCATACATTGACTTTTAGGCCGAGGTCGTGCGATTCTTTAACCCAATGCGGATTTTTTTTCAATACATTATGATGATAATCGATGCCGGAAGCACCCATGGCTTTTATCACGTTCGGTGAAAGATCGCCGTTGAGGTAATATACCCGTGCATTCGGATCGAGCTTTATAACCTGATTTACGAAGTTTACTCCAAATGAAATATATTCAACACGGCTTTGCAAGCCTCTGTCGTGAATCATTTTTATGATTTTTTGAGCTAATTCATTCTCTTGTTCCTTGGTTTTGTGTGTCTTAAATTCGATAATCAGTTTGGTGTTTTCGCACTTTTCAAAAGTATTCAGGTATTCTTCTACCGTAGGTAGTGGCTCGCCGTTGGCGAGTTTCACTTGTCGGAGCGTAATCGCGGGAGTTTCCTGAACCAGCAGTTTTTTTCCATCGAGAGTAACATCGGCATCGTGATTCACCATCGGAATGCCGTCTGATGATAACCAGATATCCACTTCTGAACCATACGCGCCAATTTCATCCGCTTTCATTAATGCGGCAATGGAGTTTTGTGCGGAACCGTCTATTTTCCAGTATCCGCGATGTGCGATTACTTCCTGTGCAGATGCAGAGAAAACAATCGACAGAAAGAGTAGGGTAGTGATTACGTTTTTTTGATTCATGATCGTTGAATTTGTACTAAACAAAATTAAAACAATGTTTAATACTAGTAGCGTTGCGTTAATTTTCAGCACTCGTCTATAATATGTTGATATATAAAA
>ENA-UOOM01003651-UOOM01003651.1-fermentation-metagenome-genome-assembly--contig:-NODE-3651-length-10925-cov-2.770929_pt1 | contig 10925 bp, 16 predicted proteins | sample MGYA00245781_ERZ724031 | MGnify/ENA primary metagenome ERZ724031 (study PRJEB28704, sample SAMN03018317) | fermentation metagenome | biome: anthropogenic terrestrial biome; feature: soil; material... | reverse complement strand
GCAAAAGAAATGAAAGACGTTGGATTAAAAGAGCCAACACTACCAACAGTTGAAGAAATTATTAACGCAAATTCCCTATGGGAGCAAGGCATCTATCAACAATCTATCTGTCATAACGACCAACCATCGCTTACACAAGTAGTAACAAATTGTGATAAAAGATTAATAGGGTCCAATGGTGGATTTGGGTATAAATCGCAATTTGAAGATATGGACATTAGTCTTATGGACAGTGCTTTATTAGCACATTGGGCTTGCAGTGAATTTAAGCCAAAGAAGAAACAAAAAATAAGGTATTAGGCGACTTGGGTCGCTTTTTTAATACAATAAATTACCGATACCACCGGGAAAGCGGGAGAAAGGAAGATACAAAATGGGTGAAGAATTTAAAGCAATAACAACACAGGAGGATTTTGACAAAGCAATACAGGAAAGACTTAAAAGAGAGAGAGAGTCTATAGAAAAAAAGTATGCAGACTATGAAGAAGTTAAAACCAGAAACCAAACGTTAGAAACAGAAGCAGGCACGTTGAAAAAAGCTATAGCAGAATCTAATAAGAAGGCTGAAAAATACGACAAAGATATATCCGATTTAAATGCAAAAGTTACTGGCTATGAAACAGCAAATATGAAAACGAGAATTGCATTACAGTATGGAATACCTTTTGATTTAGCAGGTAGACTTGTTGGCGAAGACGAAGAAAGCATTACAGCAGATGCTAAAAAGTTGGCAGAATTAGTAGGACATAAAGAGCTTATAGCACCATTAAAAGATGTAGAACCAACTGTTGATGACAAAGATGGTGCTTATAAATCACTATTAGAAAATTTAAATTTAGAAGGAGAATAAAATTATGGCAGTATTAGAAAGAGGAAGTTATTTTGATCCGGAGTTAGTATCAGACTTAATTAACAAAGTGCAGGGCAAGAGTTCATTAGTTACTCTATCCCAGCAAAATCCAATACCATTCAATGGTCAAAAGGAATTTACATTTACAATGGATTCAGAGATTGATGTAGTTGCCGAGAGTGGCGCAAAATCTCACGGAGGAATTTCAATTGATCCAATTACCATTATTCCTATTAAAGTAGAATATGGTGCTCGAGTTTCAGATGAATTCCTTTACACATCAGAGGAAGAGAAGATTAATATTATCAAGGCTTTCAATGATGGGTATGCAAAGAAGCTAGCAAAAGGCCTAGACCTTATGGCAATGCATGGAGTTAATCCACGTACGGGATTAGCATCTGCAGTTATTGGTACCAATCATTTCGATAGCATAGTATCTCAAACTGTAACTTATACCGAGGCAGACCCGGACACAAACATTGAAGCGGCGGTTGCATTAGTGCAAGGTTCCGGCGGAACTATTAGCGGCATGGCCATGTCACCAACTTTCTCTGCCGCATTAGCACAAATGAAAGTTAATGGAGTTAAGCAGTTCCCAGAGTTAGCATGGGGAGCAAACCCTGGTTCTCTTTATGGATTAAAAGCTGACATTAACGCAACGGTATCAGCCGGTTCTGTAGACCATGCAATTTTGGGTGACTTTGCGGAAATGTTCAAATGGGGATATGCAAAGCAAATTCCATTCGAAGTAATCAAGTATGGTGATCCGGACAACAGTGGTAAAGACCTTAAAGGTTATAATCAAGTTTACCTGCGTTCTGAAACTTACTTAGGTTGGGGAATTATGGACGGAAGCAGCTTCGCAAGGGTAATACCAGGCGCGTAGGAGGTATAAATGAGATATAAAAATACTAAAACAGGAGCTATCATTGATAGCTCCTGTGTAATTAAAGGTGGAGACTGGATTAAAGCTGACGAAGAAATAAAGGAAGTTCGCGAAGTTAAAGTTGAAACCCAACCCGAGGAAGTTAATAAGGCTGAGGAAATCAAAAAAGAGCCTGAACAAAAAGAGGGCTTTGAAGGTTTTGACGGAATAACGATAAAAGAAATCAAGCAAGAGCTTGATGCGTTTGGGATTAAATATAACCCAAGAGCAAATAAGCAAGAACTATACGACCTTATGTTAAAAGGGAAGTGATTGAATGAAACCTTTCGCAACGGTACAAGATATAGCAGATCTATGGAGACCTTTAACCAACGAAGAAATTAACAGGGCCGAAAAACTGCTTGAAGTAGTCTCTGACTCATTAAGGGTAGAAGCTAAAAAAGTAGGCAAGGATTTAGATGCGATGGTGGAAGTGACGGAAGACAACCCGACTGAAAATCTGCCATTTGCAAATGTAGCTAAATCGGTAACTGTAGATATAGTAGCCAGAACTTTAATGACTTCTACAGATCAAGAGCCAATGACACAAATGTCCGAAAGCGCATTAGGTTATTCGTTTCAAGGCTCTTTTTTAGTCCCTGGTGGTGGATTGTTTATTAAAAAATCGGAGCTTGCAAGATTAGGTTTGCGAAAACAAAGATATGGGGTGATTGATTTTTATGGCTAGAATTAAAGGAATCACAGTTACCCTTATAAATAAAATCGAAGCTGGCAAAGACCCATTAGGCGCGCCCATCTATGGAGATGTAGAAATAGAAGTTGATAACGTGCTTGTAAGCCCAACGTCTACAGATGATATTGTAAATCAATTAACGCTTACGGGCAAGAAAGCCGTATACACGCTAGCAATTCCCAAGGGGGATACGAACACTTGGGAAAATCAAGAGGTTAGGTTTTTTAATAAACGTTGGCGAGTGTTTGGCGCTGAATTAGAAGGTATAGAGGAAATGATACCGCTTGACTGGAACAAAAAAGTGATGGTGGAACGTTATGAGTAAGATGCAATTTAAACTTAACCACAAAGGTGTCTCCGAATTGATGAAGTCTGAAGAAATACAAGAGGTTTTAAAAGGGTATGCAACAAATATAAGAGATAGATGCGGTAATGGTTACGAGCAAGATATGCACGTAGGTAAAAATAGGGCAAATGCAATGGTAAGCGCGACTACATATCAGGCGAAATCAGACAACCTAAAGAATAACACGTTATTAAAGGCGGTGAATTGATGATTGAGATAATAATTAAAAACCATCTTGATTTAAAACTTGATGAACCGGTGTTTACTGAAAAGCCCAGCACGAGCCTTGGCAACTATGTCGTATTTGAAAAGACGGGTGGCAGGGAAACCAATCATCTACCGTCAGCCACATTCGCATTCCAAAGTTACGGCAAGAGCCTTTACGAAGCGATAGTGTTAAACAAAAAAGTAAAAGAGGCAGTGAAGAGCTTGATTGAGCTCAACGAAATCCGAGGGGTAAGCCTCAACAGTGATTATAATTTTACAGATACAACAACCAAAGAATACCGATATCAAGCAGTATTCGATATTAAATATTATTAGGAGGTAGAAAAATGAGTAATGTAGCAAACGTCTCAACCGCAAAACCCAAGGTAGGCGGAGCGATATATTCGGCTCCTTTAGGCACAACATTGCCGGTAGATGCAACTACTGCGCTAGATGTAGCATTTAAAAGCTTGGGATATATTTCAGAGGACGGTTTGACCAACGCAAACTCCCCGGAAAGTGAAAAAATAAAAGCATGGGGCGGTGACACAGTAGCTGTTGTTCAAACTGACAAAGCAGATACTTTTACATATACCTTAATTGAGGCGACAAATGTCGATGTATTGAGAGAGGTATACGGTCAAGAAAATGTAACCGGAACTTTAGACACGGGTATCGAAATTAAGGCAAACAGCAAAGAGTTGGAAGAGCATTGCCTTGTTATCGACATGATATTAAAAGCTGGGGTCCTAAAAAGGATTGTAATTCCCAATGGAAAGGTTTCTGAAATCGGAGAAATTAGCTATGCTGATGCTGATGCAGTAGGCTATGAAACAACACTTGAAGCAATGCCAGATACCGATGAAAACACACACTATGAATATATACAAAAACCAGCAACAGGGACAGGTGTATAATTATGATTAAAGGGATAACAAAATCAGGGTTTGGATACGAAATATCGAAAAAGAGACTTGAAAACTACGAATTAATCGAGACTTTAAGCGAAGTTGACGAGAACCCATTGTTACTACCAAAAACCGTTAACATGTTACTTGGTAAAGAACAGGCAAACAAGCTTAAGGAGCATCTGAGAGATGATGAAGGTCTAGTCTCAACGGATAAGTTAATGGATGAAATAATGGATATATTCCAAAGCCAAAAAGAAATAAAAAACTCCTAGTCCTTGCCGGGATGATAAAACTAGACGAGGACGCTTTAATTTGCGACCTTGCAGAGACATATCACATATACGACTACAAACAGCTACCGCCTCTGCGTGTGGCTGTTTTTGCTGTTGGGCTAAGAGAGAACTCGAGGATAAAAATGAAGCTTAATGACCAAAAAACACCAATAGACACCTTAATTTTGGCTGGAATTGCAGACAGATTAAGTGTGTTGGCTTGGATGCGGTCAGAAGATGGGCGAAAGGGAATTAATAGACCGACAATGTTGGTTGATGTGTTAGTGAATAAAAAACCAAAAGAAACAGATGTAATCGTATTTAAATCCGGTGAGGACTTTGAAAAAACAAGAAATGAAATAATTTCGAACATGGCAGGAGGTGAGTGATTTGGCTACTGAATTAGGTCAAGCCTATGTACAGATTATGCCATCGGCTAAAGGGATAAAAGGTTCTATAGAAAAAGTGTTAGGCGGAGAAGCCACATCTGCAGGTAAAAGTGTAGGAAGTAAGATTGCAGGTGCTATAAAAGGAGTTATTGCTACTGCCGCAATCGGGAAGACTATAGGCGCTGCACTTACCGAAGGAGGGGACCTTCAACAATCATTAGGCGGAGTTGAAACATTGTTTAAAGAAAATGCGGACAAGGTAAAACAGTACGCAAGTGAAGGCTATAAGACTGCAGGAGTATCCGCAAATGATTACATGGAAAGCGTAACATCTTTCTCCGCATCTCTCTTGCAATCACTTGGCGGAGATACAGAAAAAGCAGCCGAAAAGGCAAATACAGCAATGATTGATATGTCTGACAATGCCAATAAGATGGGTACTGATATGGAGTCCATACAAAATGCTTATCAGGGATTTGCAAAAGAAAACTACACGATGCTGGACAACTTGAAACTGGGTGGACATAACCGTTTAGCTCAGTATAAACCTCGTGAAAACGGTGGAACTCTTATTGAAATAAGACAATACCGTGCTAAGTATGAATTATTAGTCGCTTAAACCCTTGCTTTTACCACGAATGTATGATAAAATAAACATATCGAACACGTGGAAAGGCGGAGTTAATATGTGGAAAAAAATTAGTAGGAATGATAATTACTCCATCAATGAAGATGGAAAAGTAAGAAACGACAAGACCAATCACACAAAGAAGCCAACTTTAAATAAAAGAAATGGTTATTTAGTAGTTGACCTTTATAAAGGCAATCAAAGAGAGAAAGTTCCAATTCATAGATTAGTTGCCGAAGCTTTTATACCGAATCCAGATAATAAGCTCACAGTTGACCACACGGATGGGGATAGGCAGAATAATTCCATTGATAATTTAAGATGGGCTACCTATGGTGAGCAAAATTCAAGATTTGAATCAGTCGGAGTTAGAAGCGAACAGATTATTGTTAAACATTATGACGAGGAGCGAAAAAAACGTGGTGGAGGACATTTGCGGTGGCTAAATGTTGTTGAAACGTTTGAGTTTAATAGTATATCCGAAACCGCTAAACACTTTGGATGTACAGTAGGCAACATATCTTCGATGCTAGAAAAGGAAACGATTGGTGTTCGCGGAATTACAAGAGGTTATCAATTCCTATATAAAAATGGCGACAGAGTTAAAATTAATTCATAAAAGTGTAACGACTATCGAAACAGATTAAGCATCCATTTGGGGTGCTTTTTTAATGGAGTAGAGTACATCCAAGTGGGTGGAAGTGCGAGGGTATCGAAAGGTACAAGAGATAGTCTAATCTATATGGCGACATATAGCAGTTCGCAAGAGAACGGTTATAGATTAACGACCTATAACGAATATAAATGTACGGTGGGACAAAATCTGAAATGGAACGCTTGCTTGCAGATGCTTCAAAGCTAAGCGGAGAGAAATATGATATCAGCAATCTAAGTGATGTATATGATGCTATTCACGTGGTTCAAGAAGAATTAGACATAACAGGCACGACCGCTAAAGAATCGGCAGAAACGTTAAGTGGCTCTCTTGCATCTATGAAAGGCGCATTTTCTAACCTTCTAGGAAACTTAGCGTTAGGGGAAGATATAACACCATCCTTGCAGGCTTTGACAGAAACAGTATCAACTTTCCTGTTTGACAATTTATTGCCGATGGTAGGCAATATGCTAAAAGGATTGCCAGACATATTAACAACATTAACGGGTGCACTGATTGAAAATTTACCGTTGTTGGCAGATACAGCAACACAACTGATAACCACTCTTGTTGAAGGAATTGGTGAAGCACTTCCGGAGCTAATACCGGCTGCCGTTGAAGCCATAACAACGATAGTAAGCGGGTTGATAGATAACGCTCCAATGCTGCTCGATGCCGCACTGCAGTTGATGTTGGGATTAGCGAATGGGCTTATAGCAGCAATGCCGCAATTGATTGAAAGACTTCCGGAAATAATTAGTGGCATCATTGATTTTTTTATCACATCAATCCCGATGATCATCGATGCCGGAATTCAGCTTTTGACCTCTCTAGTGGCAGCACTTCCAGAAATCATAAATAAAATAGTCGAGGTATTGCCTGAAATTATTGACAACATTGTAACTGCCATAATCGATGCAATTCCTTTAATAATCGATGCGGGGATTAAGCTGTTGACTTCTCTTATACAGGAATTACCCCTAATCATAACAACCTTAACCGATGCAATGCCAAAAATCGTAACTAGCGTGGCAGATGCACTAATAGGAAACATAGACAAGATAATCGATGCGGGAGTACAGTTGTTTATAGCTCTGGTTGAAAATTTACCAAAAATAATAGTAGAAATCGTAAAAGCAGTGCCCCAAATTATAACATCGCTTGTAAAAGCTTTTTCTCAGAGCATACCTAAAATCGCAGAAGTAGGGCTTAATCTCGTAAAGGGGCTATGGAACGGTATTAAAGATGCTACTGGATGGTTGCTCGACAAAATCAAGGGATTTGGTAGCACTGTTTTAGATGGTATAAAAAGCTTCTTTGGCATCCATTCTCCTTCAAAATTGTTCGAAGATGAAATCGGTAAGAATCTTGCATTAGGACTAGGAGAAGGGTTTACCGACAACATGAACAAAATTACAAAAGACATGATAGGAAGCGTTCCTACAGACTTTGAAGTTGCCGGAAGCTACACCGGTAATGCTAATTACGGTAATGTCGGCATGGAAGGAAGTACAGACATCATGGATGCACTTTTATCTATTGCCAATCGCCCTATTATATTAAATATTAACGGGCGAGAATTTGCAAGATTTACAGCACAAGATATGAGTTCAGAGTTGGATTCCCTAAATCGCATGGGAGCAAGAAGAATCGGGGTGGTTTTATGATAACACTAGATGGATACAAACTAAGCCATTTCGGTTTAATAGGTGAAAAACAAACCAACCCAATGACACCGAATTTTAGTAATAAAACATTGTCTGTGCCTGGGAGAGATGGATTATATAACTTCGGCGCAGAAATAAACGAGAGAGTATTGGCATTTAATATTGTTGCGATAGATAAAAACAGTAATCTCTTGCAAAACAAACTAAGAGAGTTTGCAAGGTTTCTAGTAGATGATTACGGAAAACCAAGAGAAATAAAACTTGTGTATGATTACGAACCGGACAAATATTATCTTGTTATGCTAAGCGCCCCGATAGATCCGGACAGGGTGGCGAGGATGGGGAAATTCACCCTAATCCTTACTGCATACGACCCATACGCTTACAGTGCTGTATATGCAGATGAAATAACATGGGGAAGTGAGGTTATTACGTTTCAATCTCATTACAAACTAGGTCATTCAGGGTCTGACGGACTAAAGGCAATTACTGCCCCAACAACTTTGAACGTCTATACAGATGGGCTGGCTAATAAGCCTGTGATTGAGATTAATGGAAGCGCAACTAGTTTAAGCATATCGGCAAATGGATACAACATAACATTGCCTAGCTTTACCAATACAACATGGGTTATTGATTGCGAGGAATATTCCGTAAAGAAAAACGGAGTAAATACATTTATAACAAATTTGAGAGACTTCATTTTGTTGACTGGTAATAACCAAATCGACATATCCGGAAGCGGAATTAATATATCAGTACGAATAAAACTACGAGATAAATATACCTAGAAAGGGTGATTATATGGCAGAATTAATAAAACCAACAGATACATTAGCTCAAGGATACCCTAAGATAAATGTAGCAATAGAACAGGCAGAGCAAGCCTTTACTACAGCGGATAATGCCATGGACACGGCGAATAGCTCTATAGCTGTATCTAATCAAGCACTGGCTAATTCACAATCCACACAAGAGCAGTTAAACCAGATCGTTATTGATGGTGATAGTTCAGTAGAAGCAGCGCAAGCGAGAGTGAATGCAGATAACACAATTACATACGATACATTGAAAAAGAGACTAGATGCAGAACATCAAGAACTTAGTTCGCAATTGGCATCTATTACGAACTATAGAAATGAATTATTTATTAATGTAAGGGAATATGGTGCTAAACTAGATGGTGTAACAGATGACACATTAGCAATTCAAAGTGCATTGGATACTGGTAAAAATATATTTATACCTAGTGGTGTAGGAATGATTGACTGTAAGCGTGTTACTATTGCAAACTACGCTGATGATACCGTTGCGGGACTTATACCAAAATCAAATCAAACAATTTTGTTTTCGTCAGGTGCTAAATTGAAAGCCATACCGAATGACGCACCATTGTTCCATGCAATTTTTGGTTTGCAAGATGCTGAAAATGTAATAATTATAAACGCAACTTTAGAAGGGGAAAGATCCGAACATTTATTAACAACTGGCGAATGGGGTTATGGTGTTTCTATTCATCATTGCAAGGATGTCACATTAATAAATTGTAAAGCTTATGATTGGTGGGGTGATGGATTTATAGTTGGTCCTACAAATCACTTAGATAGAGCAACTATTAGCACGGACATTAAGTTTATAAATTGCAAGGCTTATAATAATAGACGTCAGGGACTGTCAGTAACAGGTTGCGAAGATTTACTTGTACAAGGCGGTGAATATTCAACCTCAAATGGTACAGACCCCATGTCCGGTATTGACTTAGAGCCTAATGATAAAATAACTATAAATAGACGCGTTAAAATTATTGATGTGGATTTTAAAGGTAATCAAAAATTCGGACTTATGCTAACAGCAAATGAAGATGTGTTAGTTGATAGATGCAGATTTGACAATAATTGCACATATGGAGCGATTTATTTATCCGGAGAAACAAACATCAAGCTTACTAATTGTTTGTTCGAAAATAACACTGTATTATATTATCAGTTAAAAAACGATAGCGGTATAAGATCGGTGGATGTGCTATTCAAAAATTGTAAAATAAAATTAAGTGATAGCAATTTTTTAATGTTTGGAGCGCTAGGAGAATATAATGGGAATATAGATTTTATTGACAATGAAATAGAATATGTTTCAACAGTTGGTAAAACACTACAATTAAACGGTTCAATAGATAAATTTAGTAGATTTATTAGAAATAAAGTTATTATACCTGCGAATTTTACTGGCGACAACCTGGTGGAACTTGGAATATTAGTATACGCAGTATCAAACTTTTTAGTTTCGGATAATGATTTTATTAATTATTCAACAACATCATTAAAATTGTTTACCGCATCAACACCATTATATGGTAAACCCAACAGAATAAACGGAAACATAACAAATAGATATAATGCTACGAAGGGGTATCTAAATGGTGATATATACAACGTAACTGTTGGAATAGGTGACATACCTGTAGGTGAAACAAAATCATCTACTCCCGGGTACATAAAGGCTTTTGGTATAACATTTAAAAATAAAGTAGTTGCCACACCTTTATTTGACACAAAAGGATTAATTATAACCACCAGAATAGATGAAGTTAACGAGGGGGTTATACTAGATGTTTATAATCCAACAACCGCATCAGCATATTTCGAGGGTTCTTTTAATATAAGCATAGAATAAAAATATTAGATAATATTGCGACGATAAATACTATAAGTTAAATTAATCCTTCCAATACAGGTAAAAATATGTTAAGATAATTATATGTTTTACTAATGGGGGAATATTAGTGAATATAAATGGACTTTTTGTAAAAATAATGATTAATATATTGCATCATTATAACCATGAAAAATATTGGAAAATGAGAAGCGAAGTCATAAACCCAAATTCAAAACTGCCTAAGATTATCAGATTATACTATTTACTTAGAATTAAAAGGACGGACGCATTTAACAACGCATCCATGGGTACTAATTTGGGTTCAGGTGCTATATTTGAAACGCCACCGTGCCTACCACATTGCTTAAATGGGATTATTATATCTCATTATGCCAAAGTTGGTAAACATTGTACTATCTTTCAACAAGTAACTATTGCACAGGATGCCTATAACAGATCTGCTGTAATAGGTGACAGATGCTGTATAGGAGCAGGAACTAAAATTATTGGTAATGTAAAGATTGGAAATGATGTTAAAATAGGCGCAAACTGTGTAGTCGTAAAAGATATTCCAGATAATTGCACTGCCGTGGGAGTGCCTGCAAGATTAATATTTCACCAAGACGGATGTGAAGTTAACACAGATAATATACAATCGGATTATATTGCGAACTAACTAAATTTTAAGAGGCTCTCGAATCGAGGGTCTCTTTTTAATGTAAAGAG
>ENA-UOOM01003649-UOOM01003649.1-fermentation-metagenome-genome-assembly--contig:-NODE-3649-length-10928-cov-3.817346_pt1 | contig 10928 bp, 8 predicted proteins | sample MGYA00245781_ERZ724031 | MGnify/ENA primary metagenome ERZ724031 (study PRJEB28704, sample SAMN03018317) | fermentation metagenome | biome: anthropogenic terrestrial biome; feature: soil; material... | reverse complement strand
CATCTGTGCCACCAGTGGCATGGGGACCATGGATGCGGGGAACGGATATGAAATGTTTGCCGTGGCTGCTTCAGTAATCGGCGGTGTCTCCACTCTCGGTGGACAGGGCATTTTATCGGGCACGGTGATTGGCGCATTTATCTGGGGCGTTCTGCAGAATGGTCTGCAGTTTGCAGGTGCCCCGGTTGCCATCCGGAATATCATTATCGGCATCATTGTAGTGGTATCGGTTTTGCTGGATGTTGTCCTGCGCGGCAGCCGGCCCCGCCGCATTTTCAGGAAAAACGGTCCTGCTTCCGGAGTGGAAGGAAAGAATACCCCGGCCTGACAGGAAATCATTTCCTGCTTTCTTTCCTGAAAATAAAGGAAACAAAATGAAGGAGGCTATGTCATGAAAAAAGTCATTTGGAAAAAGTCCCTTGCTTTGCTGACCGTAGCTGCGATGTTGCTGTTTGCAGCTGCCTGCAGCAGTGATTCCGGGAAATCTGCTTCCGGCAGCAAGGTAACGCCAAAGCCATCGGAAAGCGAGAGCCCGGGTAAAAAGGGTTCGGATGGGGACGGAGAAAAATACCGGATTTATTTGATTTCGATGGATCAGATGGATCAGCATTGGGTCAATATGGATAAGGGAGCAAAGAAGGCAGTGGAGGAGCTGGGAAATGTTGATTACAAATGGACTGCGCCGGATGTAAAGGATGATGCCAAGCAAATCGAATGCATCAATAATGCGGTTGCGGACGGCGCGGACGCTGTTCTGCTGGCTGCCAACGGCCCGGACGCAGCTGTTTCGGCTTTGAGGGAAGCAGAATCCGCAGGCGTAAAAATTGTCTATGTGGATTCTCCGGCCAATCTGCCAGCCGTAAAAACCTTTTGTACCGATAACAAGGCGGCCGGAGCAACTGCAGCAGAACAGCTGCTTGCTGCTCTGAAGGAAAAAAGCATAACTTCCGGAAAGATCGGCATTATCGGAGTCAACGCTGCTACCCAGTCCACGGTGGACCGTGAGAGCGGATTCCGCTCCGCTTTTGAGGGAAGTGACTTCGAACTCCTGGAAACGCAGTACAGTGAAGGCGATGCCGCTCAGTCCAAGGATATTGCCACCAACTACATTGCTCAGGACTGCGTCGGGATTTTCGGGGCCAATGAAGGCAGCACGGTCGGCACGGGCAATGCAATCAAGGAAGCAGGCGGAGAAGCCATCGGTGTTGGATTTGATCAATCGGATACGATTCTTGGCCTGGTCCGGGATGGTTCCCTTCTCTGTGTGATGGCTCAGAATCCGGACAAAATGGGTTATGAAGGGGTGAAAGCTGCCGTTGCCGCATTGGATGGCAGCGATGAAGGGGACGGCTCCACGGTGGATACCGGCGTTACTGTTTTAGAAAAAGGCGATATTTGAGGAAGAGGGTATTTCGGATTTTTCTCCGGCTGAGGGGCAGCAATCTGCTGCCCTTCACAGCTGCCCTTCAAAGCGTAAACGGGTGGACTTACGGATTTTCAATACCGGATCGATCATCATGACACGCCCATAACTGTCCGGTTGATTCAACAGCCGCAGCAGTTCCTTCGAGATCAGCTGTCCCATCTGATCAATGGGAATACGAACCGTGGTAAGCGGTGGAATATCCGGCGGAAAATTTTCGATATCGTCAAATCCAACCACGCTTACCTGTTCCGGTACGGAGTAGCACATATCCTTCAAAGCGCGGATACAGCCGATTGCCATTTTGTCGTTTGCACACAGAAAGGCCTCGGGTGTACTGCCATATTGCTGAACAGCGCTGCGTACTGCATTATATGCGGCGTTTTCTTCAAAATAGCCATTTAGCACAAATCGTTGGTCCACCGGAATTTTCAGCTTTTTCATTCCTGCCAGATAAGCTGCGTAACGGGTATTGCCGTCATAATTGTCGTTTCCCAGCAGGAATCCAATACTGTTGTGCCCGGCATGGACCAGGTATTCGAGTCCACTTATCGTTCCCTTTTCATTGTTGATCAGAATACTGGAAATTCGCTGCTGGCTTGTTACCTCGGCGCGGTCCAGGAATACAAAAGGGACGGAGCTCCGTTCCAGTTCCAGATAATCGTCTTCTGTCAGGTTTTCATTGAGCACGGCTGCCCCATCCACATTCGCCGACAGAATCTCTGAGAGAACTGCCTTGCTTTCGTGACGGGTGCTGATGTAGACGAGCAGTGAGTAGTCATTCTGATGGCAAATCGGATACATGGCCTGCATGAGCCGCAGAAAATAGTCGCTGTTGATGGCAGGTAAAAACAGTCCCAGATTATGTGTCGTCCTGGATTTCATCAGCCTTGCGTTGATGTTGGGATAATAATTCAATTCGTCGGCAATTTTCAGGATCCGGTCCCGGGTTTCTGCCTTTACGATGGGAACATTGTTCAATGCGTTGGAAACAGTGGAAATGGAAACCCCTGCTCTTTTGGCGATGTCCTTGATTGTTGCCATATTTCTGCAGCCTCCTCATCAGCAAAACTTTTTATTTCACCACGCTGCAGCATGGAGATTTCTTCCTACAGGATACCATATAAAATCGATTGTAACAAGTCAATCATCGCATTTTAAAATAGTCTTGTCTATAAGAATAACATAGAATAGCGTAATAAGCATAAACGTTTTTATATTTATATCCAAATAATATAAAAAAGAAGATAAAAGCAGGACTATAAGGATAATAATAGCATGTAAATCAAAGAAAAGACTATTTTTTATTACTATTACTAAAATTTTTATTGAAAACGTTTCGAATAAATGTTATGATAAACCACGCGGAATTTATTACAACACAGGATTTGTTTAAAATAAAAATCCCGCGGAATACTGGATATATATCAATCAGGAGGTTGGTTATGCCAAAAGTTTATCGTACGGACGAAACACAAAAATTTTCTCCGGCCCGCACACAGGATTTCAGCCCAAATCGTTATTACGGTTTGCCCACCCTTTTGCTGGACGACAGCGTTCGGCATCAGAAGATACTGGGCTTTGGCGCTTCCTTTACGGATGGAAGCTGCTACACTCTGAACCGGCTGGAGCCGGGAGCACGGAAGGCCCTGATCCGGGATCTGTTTGGCAGGGAAGGCCTTGGCCTGAATATTGGCAGACTGAATGTCGGAGCCAGTGATTTTGCCACAGAATGTTATTGTTACGATGAAACCGCTGATGACTTTGAAATGAAGGATTTTACAGTGGAAAAAGACAGGGAATACCTGATCCCGGTCGTTCGTCAGGCAAAGGACGTCAATCCCGATCTTTTTCTGTTTTCGTCCATGTGGAGCTGTCCCGGCTGGATGAAGACCAGCGGCAGCATGTGTGGCGGATGGCTGCGCGGCGATTATCTGAATGCGTTTGCTGATTATTACACCCGGTATCTGCTTGCCTATCAGGCAGAGGGAATCGGGATTAATGCAATGACTTGCCAAAACGAGCCCGAAACCGATCAAATCTCCAAAATGCCTGCCTGTCTGCTGCATCCGGACTATGAAAAAAGACTGGTAGGTTCTCTTATGCCGGAACGTCTGGAGAAAAACAACCTGAAAACCAGGCTGTGGATTCTGGATCACAACTTTGTGCACTGGCAAAGGGCAGATTACCTGCTTCAGGATGAAGATGTGCGCGCTCATGCCGCCGGTGTTGCATTCCATCCTTATGAAGGACAGGCGGACGATATGCTGCTGCTCCGCAAACGTCATCCGGAAATTTCCTTTCATCTGACGGAAGTTGGCCCGGATATAGGCGATGGATATGAAACGGATTGGTGCCGCTGGGCAGATAGAATCGGTGAAGCATTCCAGTACGGATGTGAAAGTTTTACCGCATGGAATCTTGCGTTGGATGAAACCAGCTGCCCGAATATCGGACCTTTTCCATGCGGCGGGATTGTCACCGTCCATTCCAGGACATGTGACATCAAAAAAAGCGGCATGTACTGGGCATTAAAGCAATATACCAGCCATATCCGGAGAGGTGCGTACCGAGTGGAACTCTCACAGCTGACGGAAATGCCGGCAGGGGCAAGAGCTACTGCTTACAAAAATCCCGATGGAAGCGTTGCTCTTGTATTTGTGAACCGAGGCTCGCGCAACGATATTCAGTTGGGGCGGAAGGGAAGCTGGCTGCGCTTTTCGCTGGCTGCAGATTCTGTATCCACTATGATTCTATAGGAAATAAATCCCTGGTTTTGCCAGATGGATGGAGAGGAAGATGGACCCGTGTCTCAAACAGAAAAAAGAGAAAAATCAAAAAGCACCGGCCTGCGAAAGGAATGGAAAAACAATTATCCTTTGTTTCTCATGATTGCTCCAATCTGCATTCTCACGATTGTACTGATGTATCTGCCGATGAGCGGCCTGTTGCTGGCGTTTAAGGATTATCATTACAATATGGGGATTTTTGGCAGTCCATGGAGCGGGCTGGATAATTTCAGGTTCTTTTTCATTTCCGGAAAGGGCCTGCAGGTGACACTCAATACAATTGTCTATAACACGATAAATACCATTACCTCACAGGGCCTGGCCATTCTTTTGGCGATTATCATTTCGGAAATGACCGCGAAAAGGTTTACCCGGGTGACCCAGTCCCTTGTTTTTCTGCCTTACTTTATTTCGTGGATTATTGTTGGCACCTTTGTTTACAACATTTTTAACTTTGAAACCGGTGCCCTGAACAATTTTCTGAAAGCAATCGGAGCGCAGCCGGTTAATGTGTACTCCATGCCGGGTGTCTGGAAATGGATCATCATGGCATTCAACAGCTGGAAATGGGCAGGTTATAACTCGGTTATCTATATCGCTGCCATAAACAACGTGGATCCGCAGTGCATCGAGGCGGCCGATATTGACGGTGCAAATATCTGGCAGCGGATCGCTCATATTACCATCCCGGAGATTAAGCCCACCATCAGCATTATGTTGCTGATGCAGGTCGGCCGTATCCTGCGGGGCGATTTTCAGATGTTTTATCAGATCATCGGGAACAACGGTCAGCTTTTCAATGCCACCGATGTAATCGATACGTTTGTATTCCGCTCCCTGACCACCAGCGGAGATCTTGGAATGACCAGCGCTGCGACATTGTATCAATCTGTGCTGTGTTTCATCATTATTACGATTGTAAATGCGAGGGTGCGAAAAGCCGATGAAGAAAGCGCATTGTTTTAATCTATCCTGAAAGGAGGGAGAGATTCCATGCAAAATTCCAATGTCATGCGAAAGAAGGCTTCCAGAATCAAGAATCCGCCGGCTACCGTTGCATTTAACTGGGTAGGCGTGATTCTGCTCACGATTATGTCGGTTTTCTGCCTTCTTCCGTTTATTCTGCTGATTTCCGGATCCCTTACCAGTGAAGAAGCAATTGTCCGTGATGGCTTCAGCCTGATTCCGCACGAGTTTTCCACGGAAGCGTATAAGCTGCTTTTTCGCTATCCCCAGACGATTCTCCGTGCATATGGCGTGACGGTCTTTATCACGGTAATGGGTACGACACTGGCCTTGCTGGTCATTTCGATGGCTGCATATGTGCTGTGCCGAAAATCGTTTCGATACCGAAACCAATTTTCGTTTTTTCTGTACTTTACTACCTTGTTCAATGGCGGCATGGTTTCCACCTATGTATTCTTTATCCGCTATCTTCATTTGAAGGACAGCCTTTGGGCACTGATTCTTCCTTTGATGGTAAATGTCTTTTATCTGCTCATTATGCGCAGTTTTATGAGTTCGATACCGGAGACGATCTTTGAATCCTGCAAGATAGACGGTGCAGGAGAATTCAGGATATACTTTCAGTTTGCCCTGCCGCTTGTAAAAAGCGGGCTTGCGACCGTTACCCTGTTTATTGCCCTGGACTACTGGAATGACTGGTACAATGCCATGCTGTACATGACCTCGCGTGAGAAATTTCCGCTGCAGTATATGCTGTATGACATGCTTGCTTCCACGGAGGCATTATCACAGCTTGCCTCTTCTGCAAATGTAAGCATGGTGGATATTCCCGGACAATCCCTGCGTATGGCAATGGCAGTTGTGGCGACCGGGCCCATTATTCTTGTTTATCCCTTTGTACAGAAGTATTTTGAGAAGGGAATCACCATTGGATCCGTCAAGGGGTGAGCATTCCGGAAATCGCCCCAGATATCCGATTCTATTTGTCGGATTGTGCATGGTTGGAAGAACAGATGCAGACCCGACAGATTGGCAAAAAGAAAAAGGAGGAAGTCCATGAACATAAAAAAATTGATTTGCGTAGCATTGACAGCGATTATGCTTTTCCCACTGGCTGCCTGCGGGAAGAGCGGCAAAAACCCTTCTGAAACTCCCGGCAACCCTTCACAATCGGCCGATGAAGCTGGAAAGCCGAAAAAAGAGGTGGAGTTGGTGACGTATGCACTGGGTACCGAGCCCAATCGCCATGAGGAAGTAATGAAGCCCTTCAATAAAAAGCTGAAGGAAAAGCTCAATACGACTCTGAAAGTGAAATTCATCGGATGGGGCGATTACGAGACCAAATACCCGTTGCTGCTTTCCTCCGGAGAGTCCTTTGATATGATCTATACTGCAACCTGGCTGAATTTTTTCCAACAGGCCAGGAAGGGCGCGTTTATGGAGCTGGACGATCTGATCCCCAAATATGCGCCGGACGCATGGGCACAGATTTCAGATGTCAATAAGAAAACGGCCATGGTCGATGATCATATTTACGCAATTCCTTCGGGCAAGTCCACCTATAACGCATTTGGGGTGATTGTCCGGGGAGACCTGATGAAGAAATACAATTTGCCGGAGATCAGGACCTTTGACGACTATGCCGCCTATATGCAGGCGATTGTGGACAACGAGCCTTCCATGCAGGCGACAGACGTATATTCCGGCGGCAGTGAGATTGATGATGTCTACTATATGAATCACGGCCTTTACCCGCTGACTGGGAATACAAAATCCATTTACTGGGTGGACCTGGATGCCGAAAAGCCGGTTGTGTTCAACAAAACGAGCTGGAAAGGCACGCCGGACATGCTAAAGATGATGAACGAATGGAGCAAAAAGGGATACTGGCCGAAAGCTGCCCTTTCCAACAAGGACAGCGATATGATGTCCACCGGCAAGGCTGCTTCCGGCACCCACAGTCTGGACAACTGGGTTTCCCAGTATCAGCGTCATCCGGATTGGGACTGGCGGTTTTACAACATGGTAAAGTATAATGAAGAACTTTCTGCCATGCAGGATGCCATGGCAATTCCGAATTCTTCCCAAAATCCGGAACGTGCCCTGCAGTTTATCAATCTTGTCCGTACGGATGAAGAATTGTATGACATGCTGGTATATGGAATTGAGGGAAAGACCTACGGGATTGAAAAGGACAATACGGTACGGGCACTGGATCCCGATAACTTCAATCTGGATCCCTGGGCCTGGGGCCTGCGGACCAATGACTTTACCCGGGATTATGCCGGTTCTCCGGCTTCTTTGCCGGAAAAGCGCGACGAGATCCGGGATACCCTGCACACCAATCCAATGCGTGCGTTTGCAATGGACACCGATCCGGTCAAGAGTGAATATGCAGCGGTAACGAATGTCATGGCCCAGTATTACGATCCTCTGAAGCTTGGCTATGTGGATGTGGACTCCGGCACAAAGGAATTGAAAAAGCAGTTGAAAGCTGCCGGGGATGATAAGGTTGTTGCTGAGCTGCAGCGTCAGCTGGACGATTTTCTGGCCAATTACAAATAAGTGCGAAAGGTTCGCTTCACAGGATGTGGGATGGATAAGTACCGATCAATTCATTTGATTTGCAGATGTTTTGATCAGGGGGTGCGGCAGGATTTTCCTGCCGCACTTTTTTGAACTGTTTTCCAAAGACAGCCGGCAAAGATTCTGTTTCTGAAAAAACCGGACAGGCAGGAAGGCAGGACAAAAGAGTTTCGTTTCCGACGGACGGGTGATATAATAAAATGAGGGCAAAAAAACAAATTGAAATATATGACAGATAATGCGGAATGATATCAAGTGCCGGATGCGGACAAATGATATTGTTCATTGGAGGAATACAAAATGAAATTGGGCAAATATGGATACCTAAGAGTTGCGGCAGCGGTTCCCGATGTCCGGATCGGGGACCCGGCACGGAATGCCGCGGAGATTTTCGATCGGATCCGGGATGCGGACCGCCATGGCGTGAAGGTAATGGTGTTTCCGGAGTTATCGATGACAGGATACACCTGCGGCGATCTGTTTCACCAGAGTTCTCTGCTGGACGCTGCCCGACAGGCAATGCAGGAACTGTTGGACCGGACAAAACATTGTGATGTGCTTGCCGCAGTCGGAATGCCGGTGGAGGCGGAGAACCGGCTGTTCAACTGTGCGGTGGTATTTCATTCCGGGAGGATCCTTGGTGTGATCCCAAAGACATTCCTGCCCAATTACAATGAATTTTACGAGAAAAGATGGTTTGCTTCCTCTTCGGACCGCATCCATGATTCGGTACGACTTCTGGATCAGGAGATTCCGTTCGGTGAGAATATTCTGTTTCAGTCAGAGGATTCCGATTTATGTATCGGCGTGGAGATTTGCGAGGATTTGTGGATGCCGATTCCTCCCAGCTCCCGCCATGCGCTTCATGGGGCCAACCTGATCCTGAATCTGTCTGCCAGCAATGAAACTGTTGCAAAGAGCGATTACCGGCGGGAGCTGGTCCGGCAGCAGTCCGCAAGATGCCTTGCAGGCTATGTGTTCTGCTCTGCCGGACAGGGAGAGTCTACCACCGATCTGGTTTTCGGAGGGCATACCATACTGGCGGAAAACGGACATATCGCCCGTGAAATGATTTTTCCGGAGCCTTCTGCCTGCGCCTGTTATGATATGGACATTGAGAAGCTCCGGAACGACCGGATCCGAAGCAACAGTTTTACGGCAAAGGCGAGGCCGGAGGACTATCGGTCCATCAAGCTGGAATGGAACGGGGATCCGGATGTAAAGGAGTGCTTTTCGGTTGATCCTCATCCCTTTGTTCCCGGCGATGCGTCGGAGAAAGATGCAAGATGCAGGGAAATTTTCCGCTTGCAGTCTGTAGGCCTGGCGGAACGGCTGAGGAAAACCGGTATTCAGAAGGCAGTGATCGCTGTTTCCGGCGGACTGGATTCCACGTTGGCTTTGCTGGTGACAGCGAAAGCATTCCGTACTCTTGGCCTTCCCGGTAAGAATATTATCGGGATTACCATGCCGGGCCTTGGCACAACGAAACGAACGCATCAGAATGCGGTGACATTGATGCAGGAGCTTTGCATAACCACAAGGGAAATATCAATTGTAGAGGCCTGTATGCAGCATTTCCGGGACATTGGTCACGACGCTTCGGTTCATGATGTCACATTTGAAAATACACAGGCGCGGGAGAGGACGCAGATCCTGATGGATGTGGCGAATCAGGAAGGAGGCCTTGTCATCGGTACCGGGGATTTATCGGAGCTGGCCCTTGGCTGGTGCACCTATAACGGCGATCATATGAGCAACTATGCTGTGAACGCCGGAGTTCCGAAATCCCTGGTGCGGCATCTGGTATCCTGGTATTCGGAGACGACGAAGAACGAAAGAGTCGCAGAGGCGCTGAGGGATATCCTGGAAACTCCCATCAGTCCGGAGCTGCTGCCGGCGGATAAAGACGGGCATATCGCCCAGAAGACGGAAGAAACCATTGGCCCCTATGATCTTCATGACTTCTTTCTGTATCACATGGTCCGCCATGGCTTTTCGCCTGCAAAAATCCTGAAGCTGGCGACCCTGGCGTTTCCATCGTATCCTCCCCGGGGAATTCTGAAATGGCTGACCGTTTTTTATAGACGATTTTTTACACAGCAGTTCAAACGATCCTGTATGCCGGATGGGGTAAAGGTAGGTTCGGTCTGTCTGTCTCCCCGCGGGGACTGGCGTATGCCCAGCGATGCATCTGCGGAATTATACCTTGAGGAGTTAAGGACTGCAGCGGCTGAATTGGAGAATGGTTCGCTGTGAGGGCGAAGCACATCGCTGAAAACATTTTTGTCTTTTTGGCGGAAAGGGAGGATTTTTAGGTCCCGAAATCGAATAATATAACAGAAAATATATTGAACGGAGGTTCTTTTTTGTTGATGAATCTGCCAAACGCTCTGACTTTGGTGCGGTTTCTTTTGGTTGGCGTGTATGCTTTTTTGTATTTCAATGAGGGCCTGGCAAATAATGAAATGTGGGCATTCCTGGTTTTTCTCCTGGCAGGGCTGACCGACATATTGGATGGTGAGATTGCCCGACGCCACAATCAGATTACCAAATGGGGAAAGATGATGGATCCGTTGGCGGACAAGCTGATGCTGATGACCGTTTTGATTTGTCTGTTTATTGATCACAGGATTCCGCTTTGGGCCGTATCCGTTGTTGTATTAAAAGAACTGCTGATGATTTTCGGGGTGGCGCTTTTATACGGCAAAAAAAGGGTTGTGGTACAATCCAATTTCTATGGCAAGTTTGCCACGGTTTTGTTTTACATTGCCATCACTGCCCTGGTATTCAATTTCACCTATGCAAAATACGTTTTATGGGCTGCAATCGCGAGCACAGTTGTTTCTTCCCTGCAGTATGCTTATTCGACCCTCATAAAGAAAAAAGAAATGAAAGAACAGGGTGTAATGGCAGAACAGTGTGATGTTTTGAAAGGGCAGAAGAGTGGAAGAGGCCCGGATGGAGAGAAGAAGCAGGGAACAGAAGGGGAAAGGTGGAACAAGGATTGGGACGGCAGGCTTTCAGACAAGGATGTGCCGCTGGAACAATCCGCCGGGTCTACCGGGAAAGGCGATTGACAATACCTGGTTTTGGGTTATAATAAGCAAAGAGAACAACAGAGGAACAGCAGGGAGAAAGAGGAGTACATATTGGCCTTTCCACAG
>ENA-UOOM01003648-UOOM01003648.1-fermentation-metagenome-genome-assembly--contig:-NODE-3648-length-10931-cov-7.820430_pt1 | contig 10931 bp, 11 predicted proteins | sample MGYA00245781_ERZ724031 | MGnify/ENA primary metagenome ERZ724031 (study PRJEB28704, sample SAMN03018317) | fermentation metagenome | biome: anthropogenic terrestrial biome; feature: soil; material... | reverse complement strand
ATAATGAAATTAAAAGGCTTATTTCATATATATTTAAGTTAAATACCGTAAATGACCCCAATACAGAGACCATGTCTTTTATGAAACAGGTCATAAGCTCCTGCACACTTATAATGGTTATGGAAGCAGTCGGGCGAAATCCTGAATTGATATCTAATGAACTTTATAAAGAATTGGAATCTTATTCTAAGGTCAGGCTTTCATACTATAAAAAGTTTGAGGAGAAAATTAAAAGTGCAATATATTAGTTTATAGGCGAGGAAAAATGAAAAAAGATAGTCATATAATAACTGATCAAAATGAGAATATTGTTTTTTTAGGCGAGAGGACTTTAAAATACTTAAAAAAAGATTTATCAAGACCCATTGCATATCAAAGCGGAAGTTTTGAAAAAGGTGATGTTTTGATCTATATTTCCAACTCGGAAAAAGATTATTCATTTATTGCTAAGGAGTTTAAAATACCTGATAATGAAATTCGTTATGATAAAAGATTATTGGTTATTTCTGCTATATACAGTGAAGCGATAATGCCGATAATAAAGCAGAATTTTAAATATGAAGGAAAAACAGAGAAGTTAATAGACACTATCTATGAAAGAAGATCCATATCGGTAATAAGAAAAGGAAAAAATATCAGAGTTAAGGTAGATACTCAGGTAATGTCTTTTGATACAGCTAAGGATAAAGAAATTGCGATTTTAGTAGATGATAACGGAATAAAATACTTTATGCCTGAAGATTCGGAAAGGAATGGCTTTAGGGAGATTTTAAAGAAAAAGAAGTTTAATGGGTATTATGACCAAGAAAAGCTTCGGAGTATGAATCTGAAAAAGCTCATCCACCATAATATATATGAAGCAATTTCAAGTGGTGAGATTTTAACCGATTTTAAAGATACCAAGGTTTTTATTTCCAAAGAGGTCATTGAATTAAATGGTGCCTTATACAACATAATCTCATTTGATGAGGAAGAAAATCTAATTCAAAATATTATTGAAGATAATCATAGATATAATAAGATATTATGTAAAGAACCTGAAAATAAATACGGTAGTATACAATACAATAGTTTCAGACTATGGGGAAATGGAGGTAAATTTAGGGAATTGGATAAACTCCTTCAAAAGGGAAGTGCTACCAATGCAACTATTTTATTGACAGGTGAAAGCGGGACCGGTAAAACATTCTTAGCAAGAGAAATACACAATTGCAGCAAGAGGAAGGATAAGCCCTTTGTACACATAAATTGTGCCGCTATTGCTTACCATCTTTTAGAAAGTGAGTTGTTCGGCTATGAAGAAGGTGCTTTTACCGGGCCTAAAAAAGGCGGTAAGGAAGGGCTGTTTGATATGGCATTCGGAGGCACGCTGTTTCTGGATGAAATTGGTGAAATACCTCTGAAGCTTCAGGGAAAACTTTTGGAGGTAATGCAAAGCAAGACATATTATAGAGTGGGCGGTACTAAAAAACATCAGGCTGATGTGAGATTTATTGCAGCAACAAATAAGAATTTGGCAGAAATGGTAAAGGAGAAGAGTTTCAGAGAAGATCTCTACTATAGAATTAATGTATTCCCAATAGAAATACCTCCGCTCAGAGAAAGATTAGATTGCATACATGCTATAATATCGGATATTCTGCCGGAAATATGTGAAAGACTTGAGATAGAGCCTGTTTTGATAGGATATCAGACACTTGAGAAAATCAAAGAATATCCATGGCCGGGGAATATACGGGAATTGGAGAATGTACTGGAAAAGGCTGCCATACTGTGCGATAAAAAAATAATATCCCCCGGTGATATAATTTTGCCTGCGCATGATCAATTTGCATTAAAACCGACGACTTTAAAAGAATTAAAAGAAAGTTGTGAAAAGCAGGCAATACGAAATGCATTAAATTTATTTCATGGAGACAAGTCCAAGGCGGCTCAATATTTAGATATAGGGAGAACTGCTATTTTTGATAAGATAAAGAAATATGCAATTAATGAAGGGACAGGGGAAAATGATTTTAGATAATATTAAAGATAGAATTGGTAATTTCCGAGGAAAGATAGGTATTTACTACATTGATCTGAACAGCGGCGAAAGCTGCTATGCCGGAAATTGCGATGTTTTTTATGCATCCGGTTCAGTTAAAATCATCACGCTTCTTGAAGCTTTCAAATGGATAGAGGAAAATAAAGCAAGTAAGGACAGTAAATATATTCTGAAAAAGAGCGACTGCATAGGAAATAAGGGAGAAAAAGTAAAGACATTTGGTGCTCTTGAATATCTTCATGAAGGTACAGAATTAACCTTAGAGGATCTATATATTTTAAATACTTCCGTAAGTGATAACATAGCTTTTAACATATTATTCAGAATGTTCGGCGAAGAAGAAATAAATAAAACCTTGGACATGCTTGGATTTTCTAAGACCAGACTTCACAGGGCAATCTTAGACAAAGAAAAAATGGATAAAGGTATAGAGAACTATGTTTCCATAAAAGAAATGGCAAGCTTGTTTTACAGAATGTATAAGGGACAAATCATATCAAACAAAGCAAGCTTTGAAATGCTTGAAATATTGAGAGAACATCAACAAAACAGCATAATACCTTATTACTTTGATGAAGAGCTTCCTATAGCTCATCAGACAGGTATAGATGATAATTTGATTATGGATATGGGCATTATTTATAGCAAAAATCCATTTATTTTATGTATGGCAGCCGAGGACTCTAACACAAGGAATGCAGAAAGTATAATGAGAGACATTACCCTTTTATGCTATAAAAATTCAAATGAATCCGCATAAGCGGACTCAATCCGGATAAATGTAATAAACAGATAAGAATTGTGTAGATTATATGGATGAAAATGCGTAAATTTACACGATTCTTTTTTTAATAATATTGGTACGTAATTTGCTTATATGTTTATTGATATTAATTAAGGTTTATTTAAAAATCATAGGAGGTTTTCAAATGGAAACTGTAAAGAAAAAGTTTAATATGCCTGATACCTTAATTATTGTAGCCGCTGTAGTTTTAGTTATGGCAATATTGTCATGGGTTATACCGTCGGGTACATATGATTATCAAGATCAGGATGTTAACGGAAGAATTAGAAGTGTGGCTATTGATGGAACTTATCATGAGGTTGATAAGTCGGAAGTATCACCTACAGGTTTTTTAGGGTTATTCGCAGCTTTCTATAGAGGCTGTGTTGATGCCGCAGATATTATTTTTGTAATTTTATGCTGTTGTGGTACTTTTGGAGTAATGGTAAAAACAGGGGCATTCCACTCAGGAATAGGCTCACTGCTAAAACGGCTGGGTAATAAAGGACTGATATTAGTGCCTATACTAATGATAACTTTTGGTTTAGGCGGCTCTATCTTCGGTATGGCTAGTGAATTCTATGGTTTTTATCCGCTCATTATAGGGTTAGGAATAGCTATGGGTTACGATGCGATGTTTGGCTTTGCGGTTATAGCTTGCGGAGAGTTCATAGGTTTCATGGGTGCTACGTTGAATCCGTATACAGTTGGTGTAGCTCAGAATATTTCTCAAGTAGAATTATATTCCGGAACTTGGTACAGAGCAATCTGCTTTGCTGTATTTATGGCAATTTCAATTACCTATGTAATTAGATATGCTAAAAAGCTATCGAAAGATCCTACATCATCAGTTGTTTATGGAGAAAAATCTATCCACGAATTTGCAAAAGGAGATTTGGATTCATATGAATTTACTACAAGCGACTCATTGGTTATTATTGATATTCTTGTAACCTTAGTGATCCTGATGTTCGGACTTATGAAATGGGGCTGGGATTATCCTCAGCTATGCGGATTATTCCTGATCATGTCCATGGTTGCTGCCGGAATCAAGAAATGGTCAGCAAACAAATGGTGTGCTGAGTTTATAGACAGTGCGAAAACTGTTGTCTGGGGCTGCATCTTAACCGGTGTTGCAAAGGGTATTGTAGTAGTTATGAATGATGCTATGATCATGGATACAGTTATTTTTCATCTGTCAAATCTGTTAAAGAATGCACCGAGTGGAATTTCAGCTCAATTGATGCTTATCGTTCAAACTTTGATAAACTTCTTCATTCCATCCGGTTCAGGTCAGGCAGTCGCTACAATGCCTATCATGGCTCAGCTATCTGATATTATAGGTGTAAGCCGTCAAACTGCGGTACTTGCATTCCAGTTTGGCGATGGCTTATCAAACATATTCTGGCCTACAGCAGATATCGTGATCATCTGCGGATTAGGTGGAATCAAACTCGAAAAATGGTATAAATGGTTTACCCCATTGTTCTTGATTTTACTTGCAACTCAAATGGTTATGCTTGGAATTGCAGTAATGATAGGCTATTAATGGCAACAACAATATGAGTATTAAAGCCGAGCCCTTAACTTACAGGGCTCGGCAAAGCATTGTTTACCATACAAGATTTGAATTTTCGGGGAGTAAAACTTCAAGTTGAAAATGTCATCTCATTGCTTAATAAAGGAGTGTAAATTTATGTATAATAAAAAAGGAAATTTAGTCAAGCTGATTGAAATAGACAATGACTTTATTATATATTTAAAATATGCAACGACTGATAATTTTACTGGTCAAAAAATATATACTTCAGATGAGTGCTGGATAGATAAACACACTGCAGAAATTTTAATAAAAGCTAAAAATATATTCAAGGCTGCAGGTTACAGGGTGAAAATATTGGATGCATATAGACCTATTAGTGCACAGGCTAAATTTTGGGAGATAATGCCTAATGATGATTTTGTAGCAATGCCGCCTGACATGAGTAAGATAAAAGAATTCAGACCAACCCATATGAACGGTCTTTGTGTAGATATTACTTTAACTGATTTAGACGGAAATGATATAGTTATGCCATCTGAGTTTGATGATATGACGGAAAGAGCATCTTTGAAATGTACAAAAACTTCAGAAGAAGGAAGAAAAAATGCAACATATATGAAAGATGTTATGGAGAGTGTCGGGTTTTTAGCTTATGAAAAAGAATGGTGGCATTTCTATGATGTAAGTACCGAGCCTACACCGTTTATGAATTTTCAGATTTAATAGAAAAATCATATGTTACAGAACGTTCGTCAAGTAATAGCTTCTTGGGAGTATTAACAATATTAGCGGTTTGTTAATTATTAACTTGGGGAAACCTGAAAACAACAACTGGATTAATTTGTCATATCATGCTATAATGATTTAACATTTTTATTTATAGCAGTTGCCAAGTGCGAGAAACATAATCAAAGCAAAGATGGGAAATGACTAAAGCTTATATATGAAAAGAGATAAACAGAAGGCAATAATAACCACCGGGAGGAGTAAACAGTCATGAAATATAATTTTACAAGTATTATTGATCGTAGAGGCAGGGATTCCATTGCTGTTGATTTAATGTCCGGATTTGGACCGGAATCACCAAAGGAAGGATTCGACATTATACCGATGTGGGTTGCGGATATGAATTTTCCAACAGTGCCAACCATTCAGGAAGCAATTATTGAACGTGCAAAGCATCCTATGTTTGGTTACTTTCAACCAAGCAGGGAATACTATCATTCCATAATTAAGTGGCATGAAAATCGTAATGGAGCAACAGACCTGAAAGCCGTACATATAGGTTATGAAAATGGTGTACTTGGCTGTGTGATATCAGCTATTAATGCATTTTCTGCTCCGGGTGATTGTGTGCTGCTTCATTCCCCTACATATATAGGTTTTACAGAGTCATTAGGAAACAATGGACGGAAGATTATTCACTCTGACCTGATACAGGATGAAGACGGAGTATGGCGCATGGATTATGAAGACATGGATGCAAAGTTAAAAAAATACAAGATTCATGTTGCAATATTTTGTTCTCCTCATAACCCATGCGGACGAGTATGGGAACGTGAAGAAATCGAAAAAACCATGGAAGTTTATAAAGAGAATGATTGTGTGGTAATTTCGGATGAAATCTGGAGTGATATTATTTTATATAACAACAAGCATATACCTACTCAAAGTATTAGTGAAGATGCTCGTAATCGAACCGTTGCTGTCTATGCTCCCAGCAAGACGTTTAATCTTGCAGGCTTAGTCGGAGCATATCATATTATTTATAGCAAATATTTACGTGATCGTGTGAGAGCACAAGGAAGCAAGTCTCATTATAATGCAGTGAATGTTCTTTCTGTTCATGCATTGATTGGAGCTTATAAACCGGAAGGTTATGAGTGGGTTGATGAATTATGTCAGGTGCTTGCAGAGAATATTGACTATGCCTGTGACCACATATTAAAGAACTATAAAGGAGTAAAATTTTTTAAACCTCAAGGTACATACATGGTTTTTCTCAACTGTGAACAGTGGTGCAGGAAGCATAATATTACACTTACCGAGCTTTATAAAGCAGGCACAGATGTAGGAGTTATGTGGCAGGATGGGAGCCCCTTCAATAGTCCGTATGCAATTCGCTTAAATTTAGCATTGCCGAAATTAAAGATTATCGAGGCCTTTGAACGTTTGGATAAGTATGTATTTAGGATTTAAAGTCTGATTGTTTCATGACTTTTCATTAATATTAATATTAATATTTTTAGCGTATTTATAAGTTCAGAATTTTAAACAAGGCAGGTATCTATGAAGCAAGCATGCTGCAGGATCTCCAAAAGGGAAGAATATGCGAAATTGACGCTATTAACGGCGTAGTATGTGAGGCGGGAATAGAACATGGTATTCCTACACCTGTAAATGATATGGTTGTTGAAGTAGTTAAAATGAAGGAAAGAAGGGAATTAAAAGTAACAGATGCTCCCTTGTATAAGTTTGAGGGGTTATTTGAATAATGAGAATATATAAATCAGAGTCAGGTGACGGGCTGACTCTGGTTAAAAAAATGTTACATTTCTATATTATATCTTTTGATTTTATTGTATAAACTGCTTCGGTCAATTTTTAACAGTTTAGCTGCCGCAGATTTATTACCGTTTGTTTCAACGAGTGCTCTAATAATTTTTTCTTTTTCCACTTCACTTGTAACATCATTTAAAGAGCCCTCATCTGCATTTTTCTTAACATCGCTGTTTTTGTACATTCTTGATAAAAGAAAATCAAAATGTTCGATATTTAACTGACCGGAACCTGCCGATATGCAGGCGCGTTCAAGGACATGCTTTAATTCTCTAACATTGCCGGACCACTCGTAATTGTAGAAAAGAGAATATGCATCATTGCTTATGTTAGTTATACCTAAGCCGTTTTTATTATTAATTTTGTCTATAAAATGTTTGCATAACAGAGGAATATCATCTAATCGATCCCGCAAAGCGGGGATATTAATTTCCACAACATTTATTCTATAAAATAAGTCTCTTCTGAATTCGCCTTTTTCAATTAATTTTTCGATGTTTTGATTTGTGCTGCAAATTATGCGAACATCTAACTTAATTGATTTTAAACCTCCCACACGTTCCAATTCTCTTTCTTGCAAAACTCTTAACAGTTTTGACTGCAGGCTTAAAGGCATTTCTCCGATTTCATCAAGGAGTAGTGTACCTCCGTTGGCATGCTCGAATTTTCCTACCTTTCCTTCCTTTAATGCACCCGAGAAGGAGCCGGGTTCATAACCGAAAAGCTCTGATTCCAATAAGTCTTTAGGAATTGCAGCGCAGTTTATTTTAACAAAATTTTTGTTTCTTCTTTTACTTAATTCATGTATTGCGTTTGCAAAAACTTCTTTTCCCGTACCTGTATCACCTGTAATCAAAAAAGTCAAATCAGACTCCGCAAATCTCTGTATTGTTTCCTTAATTGCCATAATCGGCAGCGAATCGCCTATAATTTTTTTTAGGGAGTCTTTTTGATTAAATGTAGAAGACAATTCAGAGATTTGTTTTTTGTATTTTAGATTTTCTTCCTGTAATTTTTTGATTTGTTGATTTAATATTGATACTTCGTCTAATTTATAAAATGTGGCAGAGCTTATAACTCCTAATAATTTGCCGTTGTCAATTATGGGGATTCTGTTGCAAACAACGGTTTTGCCGTCTTTTAGGGTAAAGAGATGACCGGTATCCTCTTTTCTTGATTCTAAAACATGAGGTATTTCAGAGTTAGGAATAATATCGCGAACATGTTTGCCGATGTATTCTTCATCCGTAACACCTAATAATTCCTGGTAATTTTTGCTTAATAATATAATTCTCCCCTCATTATCTGTTATCACTGCATAATACAGTGATTTTAAAACCTTATATAAAAAAGTGTATTGATGAGGATCACTTGACATATATAGCAGCCTCCGATTTTTTAGTATTAATACCTGTATTATACCATAATTCAAATAAATATATTATTGTTTTGGAGGCAAAACAATTGCTTCGCCTTTTGTTACCACAACGCCGTTCTGATTAGTGCAGAGCGTGGTAAGAACGGCTCTGTTTTTTTCTTTAAAGATTTCTTTAACCTCTACTGTTGATGTTATTGTGTCGCCAAAGTAAACAGGTGCTAAAAAGTTCAAAGATTGGGATGCATATATTGTTCCGGGTCCGGGAAGCTGAACACCGATAACCGCGGAAATTAAAGCACCGGATAATATGCCGTGAGCTATTCTTTTCTTGAAGAAAGTTCCTTTGGCATATTCTTCATTAATATGCGCAGGATTAATATCGCCGCTTATACCTGCAAATAAATAAACATCTGTTTCTGTAATGGACTTGGTAAATGATGATTTCTGTCCTATTTTTAAGTCATTGATTGTATATGCTGTCATTATTTCCTCCCTATATATAATTTATATATAAAACAACTCCCCCACCTCTTCAATGGGTGGCGGGAGCAAGCTAATTAAAATACTTTTCTTGTCAATCCAAATATTTGTCTTGCTTCGTCAGGAGTAGCAACTTCTAAATCTGCTTCCTCAACAAGTCTTTTTGCTCTTGCAACAAATTGAGCGTTTGATTCTGCAAGCATTCCTTTTCTGTATATAACATTATCTTCCATACCTACACGAAGATGTCCGCCCATTGCTATGGTTGCATACATCATAGGCAAGTGGCCTTTTCCGATACCGCAGGCTGCCCATGTGGAATCTTCGGGAATTAAGCTCTTAAGAAATACTAAGTTCTCTATAGAATTAGGAAGTCCTCCGGCAGCGCCTAAAACGAATTGGAAATGCAAAGGTGCTTTCAATATTCCTTTCTTTAAATAATACAATGCGTTATGAACCATGCCGCCGTCGAAGATTTCTATTTCAGGTTTAATATTTGATTTTTGAAGCGCAAGACCTAACTTTTCTAAAAATCTTGGGTGGTTTTCAAAGATTGTTCTATGCTGCCAGTTTAATGTACCTGCATCGTAGGATGCCATTTCAGGCAACAGCTGCTGCAACGGATATATTCTTTCTTCGTCTCCAAAGTCGACACTTCCCGAGCTGGTAATATTAATGCATACATCGCAGTCTTTTTTGGCTCTGATTAAATCAACGGTTTCTTTGTACTTAGCATAATCGGTAGATGGTGTGCCGTCATCATTACGTACATGTATATGAACTATCGCTGCACCGGCTTTCCATGCTTGATATGCATCTTCTGCAATTTCCTGAGGAGTAATTGACAGATTCGGATTATCTTCCTTTGTTGGCCATGAACCTGTAATTGCACAAGAAATTACTCTTTTATTTTTTAAGTTATTCATTTCATCCTCCATATTAATATTTTAGCTATGCTTTCGCTTACTATATATAATAGCAATACATATGCCAAGTTTTATATTGTTGTTAATATGCTTGAAAACAGTGCGAAACTTAAAGCTGATTATAAAATGACCGTTAAAAGTGTAGAAGATTTAATCACAATATATAAATAAGTGTAGAAAGTTTCCACAGTATATAAAATTAAAATTATTATTGCATTATGCGGAAAATTTAGTCATATTCCGTGTAGTGCCGTTGAAATCAATTGTATAAAAAATGGGGCAGCCATTAATAATAACAAAAACAGCCGCTAACTTTTCTTGGCATAGAAATTGCTTTATTATAAGTACAAATCTTATTTAGGAGGAATTTTAAATGAAAGTAGCAATTTATGGTTGCGGTGCCATGGGCACAGTTTTAGGAGCTTTTTTAAACAAGAATGGTTTTGAGGTTACATTAATTGACAGTTACGAGGATCATGTAAAGGCTTTAAATGAAAAAGGAGCTCACATAGTGGGTTGTGCCGATATTACTGTGCCTGTTAAAGCAATCAAACCGGAACAAATGGAAGGAAAGTATGATATAGTTTTTCTTTTTACAAAACAAACGGCAAATTCTACCGCACTTCCGCATCTTAAACAATTTCTTCATGATGACAGCATAGTATGTACGCTGCAAAACGGTGTTCCGGAATACAGCGTAGAAGAATATATAGGAGGGAACAGAACCGTAGGCGGAACAGTACTGTGGGGAGCAACTTTCATGAGCCCAGGTGTATCTGAAGTTACTCAAGATGTTACTTCTGGAGATATCTTGTTTGATATAGGAGAGATTGACGGAAAAGTTACCGACAGAATTAAAAAAGTGGCAGGTGTTCTTGAGCATATGGGACCTGTAAACATAGTCGAAAATTTAATGGGTCTAAATTAATCCTTAACAGTTGCATGAGCGGGTTGTCAGCAGTTACAGGCTCTGTTTTCGGGGATGTTTTCAACAATCCAAAGTCAAGTGCCCTCTTAAGCTATATTGCAAGTGATATAATTAATGTTTGCGAAAAAGCAAATGTTAATTTGGAAGATGTTATGGGCATGGATATGAGAGACTTCGGCAGAGTTGATACTTTAGAAAACTTTGTGAAATCCCAAAATTGCTTCAGAAGATTTTATGCGGACAAATTAAGAGCTAAGGCAAGCATGCTTCAAGATTTGGAGAAGGGTAA
>ENA-UOOM01003644-UOOM01003644.1-fermentation-metagenome-genome-assembly--contig:-NODE-3644-length-10943-cov-3.437362_pt1 | contig 10943 bp, 14 predicted proteins | sample MGYA00245781_ERZ724031 | MGnify/ENA primary metagenome ERZ724031 (study PRJEB28704, sample SAMN03018317) | fermentation metagenome | biome: anthropogenic terrestrial biome; feature: soil; material... | reverse complement strand
AAAAATGTTCATTTTCTCACGACCTTCTTTCTTAAAAAATATAAAGATATGGCCGGAGGTTTCAAATAAAAAGCGTACGCAAAGGCGAGCGGATAAACCGCTGAAATCCCCTGCATACGCAAACTTGATATTGTAAAACACTGTAATCCGTGTTAAACTATCGCTGTCATATGTGCCGTTTACGGTTGCGTGGGGTGGCGTTTTCACCTTCTCGCAGGGCCGGTGTGTTTGCAGCGCGCCGGCCTGCTATGACGTTTTTTATTGTAAGCCGTTTTTGGCGGCCTTAATATCCCCCCGTCGTGTCATTACAACTCTGTATAAGGTAAAAGTCAAGTATCTTTTTGCCTCGTTCAATTATTTTGCCGGGATTATGATTTGTTCTTCCTTTTTCCCTATAATGGATGTTCTATAATATGGAAAATACGCTATAAGTAATTCGTTTGCAATTATATGTATATCGTTAAGATACTGTTGCTTGTCACAATTTTCATTTATACTATCATTGAACGAGTTACTTATGCATTAAATGAATTATAAGGAGGATAATATGGTAGATAAAAGAATCGGCAGAAGAATCAAACAGTACAGAGAGAAAAAAGGATTCACTCAGGAGCAGCTTGCTGAGAAAATAGGAGTTTCCACAAATTATATTTCCGCGATTGAACGAGGGGCAGTTTTTCCAAGATGCGAAAATCTGATAGCTATTTTAAATTCACTGGAAATATCGGCAAACGAGATTTTCGTCGACGTGCTGGTAAAAGCATATGAAATCAACGCCTCTGTATTATCGGAGGAAATCAGAACCTTACCTTATGAAGAACAGCGCCGTATTTTTTCGGTAGTGGAAACCATGATTCAGGAAGCGAAAAACAAATGAACAGAGGCGCATAAAAGTCTGCGAAAAATATTCGCAGATTTTTTTTGCACTTTTTATAAAACTACAGATTTCAACAAAATTTTCTGCTATACTAATACTAAACGAATTACATATATATCGTTAAATATTAGTTAGGAGGAAGTTAAATGAAAAAAATCAAATCATGCTGTTTTACAGGACACCGACCACAGAACCTGCCTTTTGGCTTCAACGAGGACGACGACAGATGCAAACGCCTGAAAGCACTGCTGCGAAAACATATCGTTGACCTGATCGACAACAAAGGCGTAACCCGGTTTATCAGCGGAATGGCGCTCGGCGTGGATGTCTATGCCGCTCAAATTGTGCTGAAAGAAAAGGCAAACCATCCTGATATCATTCTGGAATGTGTTTTGCCATGCGAAACCCAAAGCAATCATTGGAGGGTTGACCAACAGGAGGTGTATTATAAAATTTTAGAATATTGCGATAAGGTGACTTTACTGCAGCATGCCTATACCACGGACTGTATGAATAAGCGAAACCGTTATATTGTTGACAACTCGGATTATATAATCGCCGTCTGGAACGGTAAGCCGAGCGGAACCGGAAATACGGTTCATTATGCTTTACAGCAAGGTAAAAAAATTATTACGATCAATCCGTACGATTTATAGAAAGAAGGTGTTTAGCATGCTTGGAAGCTGCAGAAAGATTGACACTTTAGGAAGAGTGACCATTCCGAAGGAAATGCGAAAGAAATACGCTATAACGGACGAAACCTTACTGAGCATTACCGAACAGAATGACAAAATCGTTATTCAAAAAGCAATACCAACTTGCAAGCTCTGCGGATCGGAGCAGGACGTAGATGAATCTATAATGGTTTGCAAGAGATGCAGTGAGAAAATTAAAAATCAATAAAAAAGCGAAAGCGGCAGCCGGTATGTGAAAAGCATACCGGCTGTTTTAGTGTGCCCGGCATGGGCGATAACTCGGCGGTGGAAGTCCGCTACGCGCTTGGCAGTAGGAAGCGTTAGCCGAAGGCAAGGGTGTCCGCCGTGAGACGGAATCCGAAAGAAGCCGGATGATATGGGAAAATACTAACCATATTGGGCAAAATCCCGGTCTGACGAACAGAAATCGCATATAAGGCAATGCAAAGAGGACGAGTCTGCTAAACAAGACAAAGTCCGATACTGCCCGAACTTTGTAGTGTAAATGCGGCAGATAGATGGGATGAAGGTTATCGTTCTTACCCGGGGAGGTCTGTGCGAAACGCTCCGAAAGGAGTAACCGTTGCAGTAATACAACGCAGAACGCACAGAAGTCAGCAGAGACCATAGTACCGGAAACGGAAAGGGTCGAACAATCGTAACCCGAAGTAAACGAAGAAAGGAAGGTCGGTATAATGAACGCAGAATATCCCGGAAACGGGGGCTTCCTGCAAAAGGATAGTGTGGAACACGAAGAGTATGCAGAAGCGCAGAGTGCCGGCAGTCGGGAACTCGCCGAAACGGAAGATGCAGAACATCTGCTTGGAAAGATTCTGTCAAGAGAAAATCTAAACAGAGCTTACAAGCGGGTAAAGGCAAACAAGGGAGCTGCAGGAATCGACGGCATGACCGTGGACGACGCACTTCCTTGGTTAAAGGAACACAGGAACGAACTTCTTGAAAGCATACAGAACGGGAAATACAAACCCAATCCGGTACGCAGAAAGGAAATTCCGAAGCCGGATGGCGGGGTCAGGAAGTTGGGAATACCAACGGTAATTGACCGAATCATCCAGCAGGCAATCGCACAAATACTCATTCCAATCTACGAGCCGCTGTTTTCGGACGGAAGCTACGGTTACCGACCGGGAAGAAGCGCACAACAAGCGATTCAAAAGATAAAGGAGTACGCCGAGCGGGGATACAGATACGCAGTATCGATAGACCTGTCGAAGTACTTCGATACGTTGAATCACGAACTGCTGATGAACATGCTAAGAAAGCAAATTCACGACAAGCGAGTCATAGACCTCATCAAGAGGTACCTGAAAAGCGGGGTCATGGAAAACGGTGTAGTCATAAAGACGGAGGAAGGTTCACCGCAGGGCGGAAATCTCTCACCGCTTCTCGCAAATGTTTACCTGAACCAATTTGACCACGAATTCGAAGACAGAGGGGTGAAGATAATACGGTATGCGGACGACATTGTGCTTTTGGCAAAGAGTCAGCGCGCGGCAGAAAGACTGCTTAGAACAAGCCGTGAATACCTTGAGAAGAAACTGAAGCTCAAGGTAAACGAGGAAAAGAGCAGGGCAGTAAGCGTGTATGCAATCCGAAATTTTAAGTTTCTCGGCTTTGCGTTGGGAAGGAACAAGAACGGAGTATTTATCCGGGTTCACACAAAGTCGCTGAAGAAAGCAAAGCAGAAGCTGAAAGAACTGACTTCCCGCAGTCAGGGCAGAAATGTCCGCACGGTTATGCACAAAGTAAAGGTGTATATGCAGGGATGGCTTGGCTACTTCGGGATTGCGAGCATGAAAAGTACGATGGTGGATTGGAACGGCTGGCTTCGCCGCAGAATTCGGATGTACATCTGGAAGCAGTGGAAGAAACCAAGGACAAGGGTCAGAAACCTCGCGATATTAGGCATACCGAAAGATTATGCCTATATGTGGGGAAATACTCGTCTCGGTTATTGGCGCATTGCTGGAACTGCTGTGCTTACGCGTTCCATAACAAACGAAAGACTCGCACAAGCAGGATATTTCGATATATCCCAAAAGTACGAGTCTCTGCACTTATGCGATTGAACCGCCGTGTACCGAACGGTACGCACGGTGGTGTGGGAGGTCGGCGGTTAATCACCGCCTCCTACCCGATTTTTACGGAGGTGATTTATTTGTTTGACTGGCTTGGGGATTTGATTAACGGTATCGGCGAAGGAATTTCAAACGGCCTTGGCAGCGTGTGGGAAACCGTGTCAAGCAGCATATGGGACACATTTTTAAAATGGATATATAAGGCGATCTACGATGCGCTGGCTGATTTCTTCACGATGATCAGTAATATGGGCGCGGAGCTTTTTGATCTGTCTTGGGTGCAGGCGACAATCAAGCTGTTCAGTCTGTTCGGCTGGGCGCTGTTCGCGGTCGGACTTGTCGTATGCATTTTTGACGTGGCGGTGGAACAGCACACAGGCAGAATTAACATTAAGACAACATCAATCAATGTCCTGAAAGGATTTTTTGCGGTCAGCTTGTTCACCGTTCTGCCGATTGAGTTGTATAAGTTTTGCATCACGCTACAAAACCTGCTATCCAAGGATCTGTCCTCCATATTTGCAGGTCAGGCATCTGGCAGCTTTGACATTGCAGGAGCGGCAAACTCAGCCTTAACTTTAATGTCGGGTATGCACTCGGCTATTGCGTGATCAAAATATTTTTCGCTAACATCAAGCGCGGCGGCATTCTTCTGATACAAATCGCAGTCGGCAGCCTGTATATGTTCTCTATTCCGAGGGGATATACGGACGGTTTCATGCAGTGGTGCAAACAGGTGATCGCACTGTGCCTGACCGCATTTTTGCAAACGACACTGCTATATTTAGGCTTGCTGACCTGGCAGACGGATTGGCTTCTGGCTATCGGCATTATGATGGCGGCAAACGAGGTGCCGAGGATCGCGCAGCAGTTCGGCCTTGATACCAGCGTTCGGGTAAACATGATGAGCGCCGTGCACACGACTACGACCGCAGTCAATCTGACAAGGTCTTTAGTAAAAAAATAAGGAAGGAGATACGATCATGAATCAGAATAACGAGCTTACCCGCTCTGATATCGCCATCGACAGGGACATGGAAGTCGACTGTGATATCGGGCAAATCGTAACGGCTTACGTGGAAACATGGTTCGATGTCGATAAAAAGTTCGGAACCGACACCGCTGACCACCCTGATACTTGGATCAATCTTTACGCCAAATACAATGTGCCGGAAGATTCTCTGCGGATGGAGTATGTGATCTGTAAGCCTGACGGTGAAGAATATTACGATTATACGCCTACCGAAGCGGAAACGCAGCTCATCAAAACCATGATGCGGGAGAAGTGTTCGGAAGTATATGGCTGCAAGCTTGAAGAATTTATCGAGCCGGATGAAGCGCCGGGAATGGAGGTACCGCAATGAATCAATATCTTTATCCGCAGAATCTGAAAGCGCAGGCCAAGCTGTGGTTCTGGAACCTGCGGGACATTGTCGTGCTTGGGATCGCGCTGCTGATATCCGTACTTGCACTTGCACAGATCGGTTTTTTTCTGCCGATGGCGTTGACGCTTGCCTACGGTTTTCTGACCATACAGCTTGATGATGTATCCGTGCTGGATTTCATCAAACGCGCCGCACGCTATTTTATTACCACGCAACAGTATTATACATGGAAAGCGAGGATAGGTTCATGAAAAAGAAAAAACCGAATAACGGTACGCAGCAACTCATCGGTGTAAAAGCATTCTCCCGCAACGGAGTAATGACAAATACGCACGGTGAGCTTGTCTTTTATCTGGTACGCCCCACCAATATCTCGGTGCTGTCGCAGACCAGCATCGCCATTAAGGTGCGGCATTTGATGCAGCTTCTGACCGCACAGCCGGATATTGAGATCGTCTGCCTGGACGACTGCGAATGTTTTGACAGCAACAAGGAATATCTACAGGCGCGGATAGAGGACGAACCAAACTCTGAAATCCACAAGCTGCTTGACCGGGATAATCGTTTTCTGGATGAAATTCAGGTTCAGATGTCAACTGCCCGGCAGTTTATGTTTGTTCTGCGCCTGCGCAACGAATCGGAAGAACAATCTTTCGCCAACCTCAACAGGATTCAGAAATCGATCACCGAACAGGGCTTCGAGGTTAAACGCGCGGATAAATGCGACATCAAGCGGTTCCTGACCATCTACTTTTTACAGCATGCTCCCGCAGAGGAACTTCCCGATACGGACGGAGAAACCGCTGTGCAAAAATGGGTGATCCCCGATTAATAAAAATGATGAAAGGATGATCATAATGCCAAAAAAGAAAGCGCTTCCCGCGCCGATCAAGCAGGAAGAAGCGTCTGTAAAAAACTTTTTCGACCTTGTCTCACCCGGCGTAATTAAGTTCAATGTCGACCATTATATCGTCGGCGATACCTACCGCTGCGTATGGGCAGTACGGGAATATCCTCCGATTACAGCGGATCAAGCAATCCTTGCCCGATTCGGTGATAAGGAAGGCGTTACGCTCCATGTGTATTCCCGGTATGTGGATAACGGTGAGCAGAGAAAAATCATCCAGAACGCCACCCGTAAAAACAGGATGATGACGGGCGGTACAGATATTCAGGATACCGTTACCGCGGAAGGCAATCTGGATGACGTTGTAGAACTACTCTCCAATATGCGGAAAAATAAAGAACCTCTCCTTCATTGCGCCGTGTTTATGGAGCTGATTGCTCCCGACCTGGATAAGTTAAAAGAGCTTCAAACAGAGGTTGTCATGGAGCTGACCCGTGAAAAAATATCGGTCGACCGTCTGACGCTGCGTCAAAAGGAAGGATTTCTGTCGGCGATGCCTGTGGGATATAACGCCTTCGCCGCGCAGTATGAACGGGTACTCCCCGCAAGCTCAGTGGCGAACCTGTATCCGTTTAACTACTCCGGCAAGACCGACCCGAACGGCTTTTATATCGGCAGAGATAAATTCGGCACCAATATTATTACAGACTTTGACCGCCGCTCGGATGACAAGACTAACGGCAATATTCTGATCCTCGGTAACAGTGGTCAAGGCAAATCGTATCTTCTGAAACTCATCCTGATCAATCTGCGTGAAAGCGGTAAAAGCATTATTTGTCTTGACGCCGAGCAGGAATATGAAGACCTGACCAACAATCTCGGAGGCTGTTACCTGGATCTGATGAGCGGTAAATATATCATCAATCCGCTGGAGCCAAAGGCGTGGTCGGATGATCATGATGAGCAGGATCAGGACAGCCAAAACGCAGCCGAGCCGGACGCTTTTCGCAAAGCCACAAGGCTCTCGCAGCATATCGCCTACCTCAAAGATTTTTTCCGCGCCTACAAGGATTTTTCCGATGCGCACATAGACGCTATTGAAATCATGGCAACCCGGCTGTACGCCAAATTTGGTATTACGGACAACACTGACTACAGTAAGCTAAAGCCGACCGATTATCCCATTATGTCCGACCTGTACGATATGATCGAAGCGGAGTATAAAGGATACGAGCAGGGAAAGAAATCCCTATTCACCGAAGAACTGCTCCGCGAAATCTGTCTCGGACTGAACAGTATGTGCAAAGGCGCGGAGTCAAAATTCTTCAATGGCCACACCAACATCAGCGACGATAAATTCCTCTGCTTCGGCGTTCGGGGACTCATGGATTCCAACAAACGGCTCAAAGACGCCATGCTGTTTAATATTTTAAGCTATATGAACCACAAGCTCCTCATGGACGGAAATACGGCCGCTTCCATTGACGAGCTTTATTTGTTTTTGTCTAACCTCACAGCCATCGAATATATCCGAAACGCCTCCAAGCGGGTGCGGAAAAAGGAAAGTAATATGATTCTCGCCAGCCAAAATATCGAGGATTTTTTGATTGAAGGTATCCGAGAATACACGAAACCGCTCTTCTCCATTCCGACGCATCAGTTTCTGTTCAACGCCGGAAACATCAACCCGAAGGATTATATCGACGCTCTGCAATTGGAGCAGTCGGAGTTTGATCTTATAAAGTATCCCGAACGCGGCGTCTGTCTGTACAAATGCGGCAACGAACGGTATCTGCTGCAGGTGATAGCACCGGAGTACAAGACGGCGCTGTTCGGGAAAGCGGGTGGTCGGTGATGGCAGCGCCTATCGCTGTAGTTGCGAAAAAAGCACTTGAAGTTTTGGCTTCGAGCAAAAAGGGGCGTAAGTTCCTCGGCTATGTCGTGGGAATTACGCTCTTTTTGATTCTACTGCCGGTCATTGTTCTATATGGCTTGTTCGGCGGGATATCGGGAACCGGCGATTCGGTTCTGCAGGCTGATCAAATTATGGCGGCGCTTCCCTCGGATCAGCAGAAGCAGTTCAGCAGCATTGACGATGCCTGTCAGCGTATTGCGGAAGTATTCTCGGAAAAAGGCTTGCCAGAAAACGATGCCAAAAAAGCGCAGGAAATCTATGTTGGGCTGCTGATCGGCAAGGAAGAAAACAATGATTTCTATGATAATCTGGTGTGGTGCTTCCAAAGCGTGAGCGAGGAAGTATCCCTGTACGACAACATCGTAAACAAATTTTTCGTATCCTTCACCGATGAGGAAAAACAGTATCTCGATGAAAAATACGGCATAACCGAAATAAGCAGAAGAGAAAATTCTAACGATACCAATACGAATGTAAGCGAGTCTATGGCGTAGAAAGGAGCGTGATATATTGGCTTATGTTAAATGCAAAATTCCAGAGGTGGTCTATCACTTTACCGAGCGCAGGAATCTTGACAGCATCCTTGCGGATGAGAAAATCCGCAGATACGGCGACAGCGAATGCTGGTTCTGCCGTTCCATCCCGGATCTTCTGCGTTATATGGAATATACCGTTATGAACGAAGGCAAGCCGTATATCGCGGTTGGAGGAATTGTGAAACGATATCCCGCTTTTGTGCCGGAGGATTATGTGGTGCTGAAGTTGACGCCGCGATACCGGGAAGGCAATTGGTTCAAGTGGATTCAGGAGTTTCCTCTAAACAGTCCGCCTGAATTGATCGCCCAGGGAAAAGAATTTTCCGATTTAAAAATCGGGTTCCGAGGCGATCTTCGATTCAAAGCGGTTGAGGTTTTAGATGTATCCGAGTTACTGAACACAGAAACCGCTGAAGACGATTCAATGTCCTTCGGGCAGAGTATGTAAATGAAATGGAGAAAAATGAAATGAAAACTGTAGCACGGTTTGAAAGAAAAGAAAATGAATTGGACACCCAGCCCTGCGTAATCGATGCGATCCACGAAATTCCTGCGGACGAATACAACGCGTTTACGAAAAACATGCTCCGGGATTACGAATTTATCCGTAACAATCAAGACATGATGTGTGTGGACAGCAACGGACTTACACACTGCATGCTGGTGATGGGAACAGATTTACCGGACGGCGTTCTGATAAATTCCGAAGGCAGCTCCTACGGAAGATATACCGCGATCCTTCCCAATGCCCGTGAATTTGTGAACGGCAGGATCAGGGAGATGGCTGACGAAATCATCAAGGAAGGCACATCACAGACCGAAAACGGTGTATGGGTTGTCGATTGGGATGAAATCAGCCGGCGTTTCGGTTCTGCCGTCACCTCTAATAATGGCGTCGGAGAGCTGCTCTATACGGAGTTGCTCGAACGCGGCGAGGTTGATCAGTGTATCGCCACCGAAGATGACATCGAAATGATCTACCATCTGGAGCATTGTCCCCGCTGTCAATCAGGCGGTATAGACGGATTTATGAGTCTGTTCTCTCTCATGGGATGCAATCTGGAAGATGTGCATCTTTTCCATGCCGACGAGGATCACGACCTGGCCACTGTGGTGGAACTGAACCAAAATACTCTGACCGAACAGGGTAAACAGGATTGGTCAGATGTTCTGTCGGCCAAGGTGGAACGGATTTATACCGGGTATTACGGGCTGCAGATCGGATTATCCGGCTGCGATGCCGACCGTCTGCGTGATTTTTCTTTCATGCTGGCGGGGCAATGCTCCTGCAAGGATTACGACAAGTGGGTTCGACAGGACGAAACCGAGCAGGCGCAAAGCGATTCGCATGCCGGTATGGAAATGTAAAGACCACCGAAAAATCATAAGAAAGGATTGAAAATCTATGCCAAAATCAATTGAGATTACCGCATGGCTCTATGAACAGCAGTACAACGCGCTTGCAAAACACCTGCAATCATTAGGCGTTGAAAGCGTGAATAAGGAAGCGGAGCGCCTGATCTTTGCGCGGTATCAGCAACTCGTGCCGAAAGTAGAACAGGATAAAATCGAAAATGAGCTGAGTGAAAAAATTGCCGCCGAGGATAAACAACGCGAAGAATCCAGACAGTTCGGTCTCATCAAGTTTATTGAAAACGGTTCCGTCCGTTATTTCGCTTCGGATCTGCTGGCTGATTTAAGACAAAACGCCATTGTCATGCGCCGTTATCTCCGCGATGAAATCGAACCGGTTCCCGAATCTCTTGGGGGCTATTATGCTTCAAGCGGTCAGCAGGAAATCATGCGAGATGATTATGACAGCTACTTTCAGGAGTTTGGTATTCACCCAAATGTTACCGGTGTCTTTATTTTTGATTTGGACAATGGAGTTGTTTCCACCATTGACCGCGAAAGCGGAGAATGTGATTCTTACAATATGAAAGATGTCAGCACGGCTGCGTATCACGCGCAACGTAAGACATCGCTTGCTTTTTGGGCAAGGGATGATTATTTTTACAGCCAGCTCGACGGCAAGGAACTGCCGTCTGAACAGCAAACCGAACAGGATGACAGTCCTGTAATATCAATGTGAAAGGATGATCATGATGAAAAAAACACCCGTACAACTGCGGTTTGACGCCGCAAAATTCAAGGCTCTCGAATACTATCTGCCGCAGGCAGGTACCTCTGTTGAGGAAGAATTACAGAAAAGATTCGATGAGCTGTATGACAACGAAGTCCCTCAGAACGTCAAGGACTTTCTGAAATTCCAGAACGGTGAACCCACCGATGATGAAAAATTGACTGCCGGGAACGACAGTCAGGATGAAAAAAGCACTGACGGAAAGCCTGCGAAACGGCAAAAACAGTCCGCCCCAAAAGCGGAAGCGGCCGCTCCCTCAGAAGCTCCCGCTCCGGTACAGACGATGTGAGCAGCCGCAGAAAGATGAAAAACAGACTAGACGATGATCCAGCCGCTGAGCTTGTTGAACGCTTTGCCCGGTGGGATTTTCTGTATCAGCACGGCTGTTCCGATCCGACTTGGAGCGACGGCGTCAATCTGAATCTTGTCCGCAACCATGTCATCTA
>ENA-UOOM01003638-UOOM01003638.1-fermentation-metagenome-genome-assembly--contig:-NODE-3638-length-10954-cov-8.300762_pt1 | contig 10954 bp, 11 predicted proteins | sample MGYA00245781_ERZ724031 | MGnify/ENA primary metagenome ERZ724031 (study PRJEB28704, sample SAMN03018317) | fermentation metagenome | biome: anthropogenic terrestrial biome; feature: soil; material... | reverse complement strand
TTTTTTTAGTAATTATTGTAATATATATTGCAGTAAACTTATTGCACAGATTTACCAATAAAAAATAGCTAACCTCAATCAAAAAAAAGAATAATACCCATAGTGTTAAACATAAAGGAAAAGCAAAGAAAATGTTAATATGTAAAAAACCGGAGGAGATTAATGGATAAATTAGCCGAACTAAAGGCAAAATTAGAGCAAGTGAAATTAGGCGGCGGGCTGAAAGCAATCGAAAAACAGCATGAAAGCGGTAAGCTTACTGCACGGGAAAGAATATTGAAGCTTTTGGATGAAGGAAGCTTTGTGGAAATCGATGCTTATGTAAAGCACAGATGCGATAATTTTGGAATGGGAAAAAAGAAAATATCAGGTGACGGTGTCGTGTCCGGATATGGCACAATCGACGGCAGATTAGTATACATATTTGCCCAGGATTTCACCGTAATCGGAGGAAGCTTAGGTGAAATGCATGCAGCAAAGATAGTTAAGGCTCAGCAAATGGCACTGAAAGTAGGAGCTCCTTTAATCGGTATAAACGATTCAGGCGGGGCAAGAATACAGGAAGGTGTCGATGCGCTTTCAGGCTACGGTAAAATATTTTACAACAATACAATCTCATCCGGAGTAATTCCCCAAATATCCGTAATTATGGGTCCTTGTGCAGGCGGAGCCGTATACTCCCCTGCAATAACCGATTTTATTTTCATGGTTAAGAAAACAAGCAAGATGTTTATTACGGGACCAAATGTTATCGAAACAGTAACGGGAGAAAAAGTATCAGCTGAAGAATTGGGCGGAGCCATGACGCACAACAGTATAAGCGGAGTAGCTCACTTTGTGGACGATACGGAAGAAGAATGCATAGACAGAATCAAAAAACTCCTGAGCTTTTTACCTCAAAATAATTTGGAGATAACACCTGCACAACCGGTGCAGGATGATATAAACAGAATTGATGATATATTAAATGATATAATTCCCGACAATCCCAATAAAGCATACGATATGAAAGAAGTTGTATTGACACTTGCGGATAATGGCGAGTTTTTGGAATATCAGCCGTACTACGCTCAAAATGTAATTACGGGATTCATGCGTTTGAACGGAAGAAGTATTGGAGTTATTGCAAGTCAGCCGAAGGTATTGGCTGGCTGCCTGGATATAAATGCATCCGACAAGGCAGCACGTTTTATAAGAACATGTGATTCATTCAATGTACCCCTTCTGACGCTGATGGATGTACCGGGATTCTTGCCGGGAACCAACCAGGAATACGGAGGAATAATAAGACATGGAGCAAAGATGCTATATGCGTATTCCGAGGCAACAGTTCCAAAAGTAACCGTAATAACAAGAAAAGCATACGGCGGCTCATACATAGCAATGTGCAACAAAGAATTGGGAGCGGACATGGTACTTGCATGGCCTACGGCAGAAATAGCGGTAATGGGACCTGACGGAGCAGCCAACATAATATTTAAAAAGGAAATAGACGAAGCAGAAGATAAAAATTTAAAGAGGAAAGAAAAAATCCAGGAATACAGAAAAGCTGTGGCAAATCCATATACAGCAGCATCAAGAGGCTATGTTGATGCAGTAATAGAGCCGGCAGAAACAAGAAAAAGAATAATAAGTTCATTTGACATGCTGACAGGCAAAAGAGAAATGAGACCTGAGAAAAAGCATGGCAACATTCCTCTGTAGGAGGTGCATATGAGCATATTCAATAACTTATTTAAAAAAAATAAAAAAGAATCAACAGAGGTAACACAAGCACCGGTTGAAGATAAGGATGAAATTGCCGCTGTAATAGCAGCAGCGGTAACTGCAATGGATGAAGAGGAAGAAATCGTAGCGGCAATAACAGCTGCTCTATCCATAGTCTTAAAAAAAGGAACAAATGAATTCATTGTAAGAAATATAAAAAGAACTCCTGAAATGGACTCAATATGGGCACATGAAGGCAGAATGAAGTTAATGAAGATAAAGTAATAAAACTATACGGAGGAAAAACATGAAAAAATTCAATGTAACAGTAAACGGAAAAACATATGCGGTAGAAGTTGAAGAAGTCGGAGCAGGTCATGGAGGATTTACATATCAGCCCGTACAGCAGCCGGCACCTGTGCAGCAGCCTGTTCAGTCCGCCCCCGAAGCTCCTAAAGCTCCTGTACAGCAGGCACCGAAGAAAGAAGAGCCAAAGGCTGCGGTCGTTGGAGACGGAGAATTAATGTCGGCGCCGATGCCGGGAACAATATTGGATATTATGGTAACAGAGGGACAGACGGTTAAAAAAGGCGAGATAATATTAATACTTGAAGCAATGAAAATGGAAAATGAATTAGCTGCTCCTGTAGATGGAACAGTTGTAAAGATTTACACAAGCAGGGGAGAATCAATAAACGCAGGAGATTCAATATTGACAATAGCCTAAAATTCATATGTTTATGTTTCTAAGTGCCATCCATAATAGGAAAAATATTAGAACTCATGAAGAATAACATTTGTATGTCCATATGAAGGGAAGCTTCTATATGATATGATTGATAAATTTATAGAAAAGATAAATATTACATCAAAAACAGGTTGTGTATTAATTTGTTATATATATGGTTTAATTGATTATATAATAAAAATCAGTATTTGCAATTTAAATACTGATTTTTATTATAATTAAGAAAGAAGGCTATTTACTTAAACAAATTAATTTTTCCTGTATCATTTAAATACTTAACTGTAATAACAACAACAGGCGCTAAGAATAATCCTCCAAATCCAAACAGTCTTAATCCTGCATACATGGCAGTTATTGTTATTATGGGATGCAAACCTATTTGATGTCCTATGATCCTCGGCTCTAAAACATTTCTTATAACTGTAACCGCAACATATAAAATCAACAATCCAAACCCAAGAAAATAGTTCTTTAATATTAACTCAACAATTGACCACGGTATTATTATACCGCCTGTTCCGAGCACGGGCAGTATATCCAAAAATGCAACAATTGCGGCAATGGGCAGGGCATAGTTAACCTTCAATATTGATAAGCCTGCAAATAATTCAAAAAAGGTAATTATCATTATTATCATGTATGATTTTATCATTTTCCACAAGGTGCCGGTTACAAATTTTCTTGCTGCCTCAAAGGTTGAATTAAATTTATCGGGAAGCTGTTTTCTGATAAATACCGTAATATTATCATATTCCAAACTGATAAATACTGAAAGGACGATTGTAAATATTACAGATATTAAGTACAACGGAAAATTTGATATTAATCTTGTTGCAAATTGTACAAAGGAAATGGACATGTTTTTTACGGCATCCGCAATATAATTAATGCCGTTTGTTACAATTTGTGAAATTGTACTTGCAACATCCGGTGGCAATGTATGTGCATTTAAAACAACCCAATCGTTAAATTCCAAAAGCAGCGGTTCTATTCTGTTAAAGTATAATTTAGGCATTATCCTGATCAGTTCTGTGGTTTGAGTTATCAGAAATGACAACAAGAACCATAATACTAATACCACAACAGCATAGAACATTCCAATTACAAATAATGCCACACCTTTTCCTGTGCTTTTAACGAACTTATTAACAAATCTAGTAATCGGTCTGAGAGCCAAAGCTATTAAAAAACCAATGAGAAAGGGCATAACCCAATGAATCATGTAAACAAAAATAAAATAAAGAACTGCATATACCGTAACTATAAAAGCAACGTTTAATATAAATTTTTTCTTATCGTTTTCAGTCATTAAATAGACCTCGTTATTTAGAATTGAGGGACATTTCCCTCATCCGGCAGAGCATCACCCTAAATTAAAGGTGTGTCCCCTTAAATTATAACAATTATAATATTATTATTTATTATTTGCAATAGATGAAAGAAATATTACATCATTTAGCATATTATAGAAAAAAAATCCAACACTGTTCTACAGATTTTTTCCTTAAGGTTCAGTAAGATTAATTATAGGAAACTTTGATATTTTTATCCATCGTTATATATGGTATAATGATACAAAAAATTAACTATGGAGGTTGCTTTGGTAATTAATACAGAAACACGATTAACCGGGCTTATTGGATTTCCTATTATACAGTCCCACTCGCCTGTTATGCAAAATGCAGCTTTTCAGAAATGCAAACTTAACAAAATATACATACCCATTGAAGTAGAACCTTCAAATTTAGAATCAGTCGTAAAAGGTATTTCAAAAATGAATTTTGACGGCTTTAATATTACCAAGCCTTATAAAATAGAAATTATGAAATATCTTGATGAAGTCGACGAATATGCAAGGCTGATAGGTGCAGTAAACACGGTTAAAATCAGCAATGGAATTTTAAAAGGCTATAATACGGATGGCACAGGCTTTTTAAGGTCATTCAGAGAAAATGCAGGAGTTGAAATAGAGGGAAAAAATGTTTTTATTCTTGGAAGCGGCGGAGCTGCAAGGGCAATAGCCATAACGTTGGCATTAAATGAGGTAAAGAAAATATACATATGCAACAGAACATTTGAAAAGGCGGCATCCTTAGCAGCTGATACAAATAAATCAGCCGCAAGTGAAGCTGTCAGAATGGAATATCATAAAATGAAGGATGCGATTAATGATTCTCATATTCTGATAAATACAACTAATGTGGGAATGCTCCCTAATATTGATGAAAGCCCGTTAAATGAAAATCTGCTTAATAATGAACTTATTGTATGCGACATAGTGTATAACCCAATGAGAACTAAGCTGTTGAGAGATGCCGAAAAGAAAGGCTGCAAAATAATCCCGGGCTTGCCCATGCTTGTATATCAAGGTGTTGAATCCTTTGAAATATGGACAAATATTAATGCACCTATTGATACAATGTTTAAAGCCGCTGAAGAGGCCTCATTGTACAGACCGTAAGATTATACTTAAATGGTAATGATGGTTGTCAGCTTATTAAGTGATAAGTTGGTTGAACTGGATGATGGTCATAGAATTGCATGAGGACATCCCGGAGTGGTAGTTTTATCGGCTGTGCTCAAAAAAATAGGAGAATTGAAATGTTTACAGTTGTAGAATAATGATTATGAGAGGTGAGTTATGAATTTATATGAAAGTGACATAATGCATGATTGTTTAGGAGACGCTTTAAGACCCGGGGGTCTTAAGCTGACAAAAATAGCACTAAAATACTGCAATTTCTCTGAGAATGATTATTTGCTTGATTTAGGCTGCGGGGGGAGCAACAATTAATTATATAAAAAATAATTACGATTGCAATATATGTGGGCTGGATACGTCAGAAAAGCTTGTATCCTTTGCAAGAGAGCTAAATAAGAACACTGAAATTTTCGTATGCCCTGCTGAGAAAACATGCTTTGAAGAAAACACGTTTACCGGGATTTTGGCAGAATGCACATTATCGCTGATGGATGATATAGAAAAGGTTTTGGAGGAAGCCGGCAGAATACTAAAAGACGACGGTTATTTCATAATTTCAGATATATATGCCAAGAATACAGATTTTTTAAATGAGTTCAAAAACCTTTCCTTAAACTCTTGCCTAAAAAATCCGTTTGATTTAAACGAGTTAAAGAAATTATTGGATAAAAAAGGATTTATTATAGAATTTGAACAACATTATGACAATTTAATTATACAAGCCTTGGCAGATATAATTTTCAACGGAGGAACCACCGATAAATTATGTATTGATGAAAACTTTAAAAAGTTATTGGTTAAATCAAAGCTAAGATATTTTCTTGCGATTGCGCGTAAAGAGAAAAGGATACTTTGAATGGGAAAATAATAATGCATACCTGAACCGTTAATGTAACGGTTTTTTTTATCTTGCCAAATAAAGTAGATTGCACATATTATAAATCCATTTTAAGGAAATTGCACATGTCAAGGAAACGTTTTATTATTAAGATTTGTTCATTATTCGAAGATTTTCTTGATTTGACACATTGATTGATATATTATTAACATTGCAGACAACAGCAATTGCAAACGAAAGGAAGGTGTTTTTATGTTTAGCGTTAATTTTAAGGAAAAGGTTAACGAAATAATTTCACGACATAATAATGATAAGAAAAAAATTATCAGTATTATTCAAGAAGTTCAAAAAGAATATCATTATTTACCTGAAGAAGTATTGGTTTATATAGCTGATACTCTTGATATCAGTCATGCAAAAATTTATGGTATAGCTACCTTTTATGAAAATTTTTCTTTGGAGCAAAAGGGAAAGAATATTATTAAAATATGTGATGGAACGGCATGTCATGTAAGAGATTCGATTCCCATACTCAAAGCCATTTATAAGGAATTAAATTTAAACGATAAAAACAATACTACCGATGATATGCTATTCACGGTAGAAACAGTCTCATGTTTAGGTGCTTGCGGATTAGCGCCGGTTATAACAGTAAATGATGTAGTTCATCCAAAAATGACACCTGAAGCAGTTGTTGAGCTTCTTCAAAATATTAAGAAGGAGGCACTGTGATGATAAAAAACTATAGTGAATTAGTATCCTTTGCGCAATCTTATAAAAAATCCTTGGACAGGCAAAGAAAAAAAGTGCTTGTATGTGCAGGAACGGGATGTGTTGCCGGAGGTTCTTTAGCTATTTATGAAAAGATTAAATCTTTGATAAAAGAAAGCGGTCTTTTGGTTGATATAGATTTGACTAAGGAAGAAGAAGGTATCGGTGTAAAAAAAAGCGGATGCCACGGTTTTTGCGAAGCAGGTCCCTTAGTTAGAATAGAACCATGCAACTATTTGTATCTGCATGTTAAATTAGAAGATTGCGAAGAAATTGTTTACAAATCGTTAAAGGAAGGAAAGCCTATCGAAAGATTAATGTATCGCAGCAATGGAGCCTTATATAAAACTCAGGAAGAAATTCCTTTTTACAAAAAGCAAACAAGGCTTGTTCTCCATAATTGCGGTCATATTGATGCTGAAAATATTCAGGAATACATCGGCAATGGCGGATACAAGGCAGCTGCCACTGCACTTGCCATGGATCCTAAGGATATATGCAAATTAATAACAGATTCAGGCTTAAGAGGAAGAGGCGGCGGAGGATATCCGACAGGTAAAAAGTGGAGTCAGGTGTTATCTCAAAGCAATGTTGTAAAATACGTGGTATGCAACGGTGACGAAGGTGACCCGGGTGCTTTCATGGACAGAAGCATAATGGAAGGAGATCCTCACAAGATTATTGAAGGTATGCTTATAAGCGGTTATGCAACAAAAGCTAACAACGGATATATATATGTGAGAGCCGAATATCCCATGGCAGTCCATCGATTGCAGATAGCCATCGATCAAGCTATGGAGTATGGGCTTTTAGGAGATAATATTTTAGATTCAGGCTTTAGCTTTAATATTCATATTGCTCAGGGGGCAGGTGCTTTTGTATGCGGAGAGGGAAGTGCCTTAACGGCTTCTATAGAAGGTGAAAGAGGAATGCCTCGGGTTAAGCCTCCACGTACAGTTGAAAAAGGATTGTTTGAATGCCCTACGGTATTAAATAATGTTGAAACATTTGCCAATATTCCTATAATTATTTCAGGCGGGATAGAAGAATATAAGAAATGCGGCGTTGAAAATAACTCCGGAACAAAAGTATTTGCGCTTACGGGAAATGTTGTTAATACAGGTTTAATTGAAGTTCCCATGGGAACAACCTTGGAAGAAGTTATATTTGACATAGGGGGAGGAATTCCAAACGGCAAAAAATTCAAAGCTGTTCAAATAGGAGGTCCTTCAGGCGGTTGCTTAATTTTTGACGATAGTCATCTAAACTTGCCTCTCAGCTTTGATTCACTTGAATCAGTTGGAGCAATGATTGGCTCCGGAGGTATGGTTGTAATGGATGAAGATACCTGTATGGTTGAGGTCGCAAGATTCTTCATGAGCTTCACTCAGAGGGAAAGCTGCGGCAAATGCATCCCCTGCCGGGAAGGAACTAAGAGAATGCTTGACATTTTGGAGAAAATTACTGCCGGTAACGGAACCTTGGAGGATTTAAACCTTCTTTATGAAATTGCCGACACTGTTAAAAATACTGCTTTGTGCGGGCTTGGCAAGACTGCTTCCAATCCTGTATTAAGTACCTTGCAGTATTTTTATGATGAATATTATGCTCATGTTGTGGACAAAGTTTGCCCCGCTAAAATCTGCAAAGGGTTAGCTGAAATAACTATTGACCCGAAGACATGCAGGGGTTGCAGCAAATGTGCCAGAACATGTCCTGTGGGAGCAATTTCAGGAAAGATTAAAGAACCTTATGTTATAGATAAAAATAAATGTGTTAAATGCGGTGCTTGTATTGAAGCTTGCCCGTTTAAAGCAATAAAGGAGGCATAGACATGAGCGGTACTATGATAATAGACGGAAAAAAGGTGAATTTTAACGGTCAGAAAAATATATTAAGCGTAATAAGGGACTCTAATATTGACTTGCCTACTTTTTGCTATCACTCTGAATTAAGTATATATGGAGCCTGCAGAATGTGTTCCGTAGAAACATCTGACGGTAAAATAATTGCATCATGCTCAGAGCTGCCTAAAAATGGGTTGGAGATTTATACAAACTCTCCGCGAATCAGAAAATACAGAAAGATGATATTGGAGCTTTTACTGTCAAATCATGACAGAGATTGTACTTCCTGTGAACGTACGGGAAAATGCCAATTACAGAAGCTTGCAAGAAGATACGGGATAAATCAAATTAGATTTAATCAGTTAATAGTTGAAAATGAAATTGATAATTCCAGCCCAAGCATAGTCAGAAATCCTAATAAGTGCATAAAATGCGGTGATTGTGTAATGGTTTGCGAGGAAATTCAAGGAGTTGGAGCTCTTGGCTTTTCCCACAGAGGTACCGAGGTTCAGATAAAACCTGCTTTCAATAAGAAACTCAGCGAAACAAATTGTGTAAACTGCGGACAATGCAGAATTGTATGTCCCACAGGAGCAATAACCATTAAAAATGAAACTCAAAAAGTGTGGGATGCCATTTATGACAAAAATATTAGAGTTATTGCACAAATTGCGCCTGCAGTACGGGTTGCCTTAGGTGAAGAATTCGGATTGAAGCCCGGAGAAGTTACCATAGGTAAAATCGCTTCAATTCTAAGAAAAATAGGAGTCGATGAAGTATATGATACTGCATTAAGCGCTGACTTAACGGTTATGGAAGAAAGCGATGAATTCTTGGAAAGATTTACAAAGAATGAAAATTTGCCTTTATTTACATCCTGCTGCCCAGCGTGGGTTAAATTTGCAGAAAACAAATATCCTGAATTAACAAAGAATATTTCTACATGCAAATCCCCTCAGCAGATGTTCGGAACTGTTGCAAGGGAGGTTTTCAATAAGAAGGATGAAGAAGACGGCAAAAAAACATTTATAATTTCAATTATGCCATGTACTGCTAAGAAAGCCGAAGCATCCAGATCTGAATTCAGCCATGACGGTGTTAGAGAAGTGGATGTAGTATTAACCACTCAAGAACTTGCCATAATGATAAAAGAAGTAGGAGTAAATTTCCATACAATTGAGGAAGAATCTTTAGATATGCCTTTTGGTATTGCCTCGGGAGCCGGCATAATATTCGGAACTACCGGAGGAGTAACGGAGGCAGTTCTTAGAAGATTATTAAAAGATAAATTCGGCAAGGAAGATTGTCAGGTAATATTCAACAGCGTGAGGGGCTTGGAGTCAATTAAGGAAGCAACTGTTGAAGTGGATGGCAAGATTATTAATATAGCGGTTGTTCACGGATTGAAGGATGCGGATTCATTGGTAAGACAAATAAAAAATGGCGAAAGATATTACGATTTAGTGGAAGTAATGGCGTGTAAAGGCGGATGCATTGCAGGAGGCGGTCAGCCTGTACCACGAATTATCACTAAAGAAACAAGGGCATTAAGAGCATTGGGATTGTATAATATTGACAAGATAAATCAAATAAAGACCTCGGAAGATAATTATATTGTAAAGAGTATTTATGAAGATATAATAAAAGATAATAATCATATATTGCATGTTCATAAATAACTTCATAATATCATACTGAGCAGTAGATAGTACCGGACTATAGATATCAGTAATGTAAAACAAGGACATAAATTCAGTCCTTGTTTTTTATTGGGAAGAATTTTCCTATATCGGGAACAAATCTCGCCTTACTCAATAAAATAGAGTGAGAATAATTATAGGAGGGTTAAATGAACAGATATTCATATGAAGGTTTTCAACCATATAATCCTGAATATATTTTTGCGCAGCAGAGAAGAACTCAGGAAATTATGCAGAATATACGTTCCCAGCACGATGATATATATCGGGATTTAGAACGTGTAGGAGTAAACAGATATCTTACAGATTTACTGATCAGTTTTATAATTAATTTTACATTAGATCAGGAAGGAAGTTTAGAGCCGGCACAGTTATATAACCGATTCAGAAATCAAGTTTCGTGGATTGATTTAATGGTAAGCAGATTTAACATTCAAAGGAGCGAGTTAGACAGAATTTTATTACGTATTTTTGAAATTGTATCAGGTATTATCGGAACTGCTCCAAGACCGCCGCAGCCGGGACCCGGTCAGGGATGGTCTCGTTGGGAAAGTTTGGGAGGAGTGTTAACGACGGCTCCGGCTGCAGCTTCCTGGCAGCCTAATCGCTTGGATGTGTTTGCGGGAGGGACCGACAACAGTCTCTATCATATATGGTGGGATGGCAGAGCTTGGAGCGGCTGGGAAAGTCTTGGGGGTGAATTAACATCCGCACCTGCAGCAGTATCTTGGGGGCCAAACAGAATTGACGTCTTTGCAAGGGGAACAGATAATGCATTATGGCACATCTGGTGGGACGGACAAAGATGGAGCAACTGGGAAAGTTTGGGAGGAGTATTGACTTCGTCACCGGGAGTGTCTT
>ENA-UOOM01003637-UOOM01003637.1-fermentation-metagenome-genome-assembly--contig:-NODE-3637-length-10958-cov-3.828304_pt1 | contig 10958 bp, 8 predicted proteins | sample MGYA00245781_ERZ724031 | MGnify/ENA primary metagenome ERZ724031 (study PRJEB28704, sample SAMN03018317) | fermentation metagenome | biome: anthropogenic terrestrial biome; feature: soil; material... | reverse complement strand
AATGCCAACGGCCCAGAAAACGGTGTTCCTGGTAATAGCAAGCCGAGCGGCTGACCGCTACGACTTCTTCTGCTTTTTGCAGGCTGAAAGCCTGTTTATCGATCAGTTTGGCGTAGTGGTTGGCTCCCCAGATGGGGGAATCTTTGAAGAAGATGAGCTCCTGGCCGATTTGGTCAACCTTGCCAAAGTATGAACCATGGAAGGTGTAGAGGCCCTCGGTGTAAACACATTCCAGCGCGCCAAGCTGGTTTTCAGCCATGTTTGCATCGCTCACGCGGCCGCTAACGGATTTGGCTTTGAGGATAAAACTTTCAAGGGCAGTGAGGTCCGGCTGGACGAGGTGTGGTTCCGGGCTCATGCAATGCTCCCGCCATGGTAATACATGGTAAAGACCTGTTTCCCATCTTTGGTGATCTCCTGCAGGCCCTGAAACTGATTCATGTCCCCGGTGTTCGTATCCAGGTAAACGTAGCCCTCATACTCCTGGCGATACGCGCCAAGAAAGCGCAGCTCGTGGTACATATGCTCCATGCTCCGGCGCAGGATCTGATCCAGCATCTCGGGGCTGATCAAATCCGGCCGGTGGATCTGGCCGTAATAGTTTTCGCCCCAAATGGGCAGGTCTTCAAACCAGACCATCTCCTGCCCGATGGCCATCTGACCATCAAAGAGCGAATCGCGGTAGACAAAGCTGCCCTGCTGAAAGATGCGGTCGATCGCGCCTTTGCGGCTGGGGGCTGCCAGGTGACCATCGCTGGCGTAAGTGAGCGCTTTCGCGCGGATCAAAAAAGCTTCCAGGCTCTCTAAATCGAATGGCATGATCTTCCTGTGAACTACGAAATGAACGCAGCAGCCCCTCTCGTGGTTATTAATGGGATTATACGGTACTTGGCCGCTGCGTGGGCTACTGAATACAGTGTTGAAGGCATTTTTACCCGGGCTTGCGAAATGTTAACTTATGGTATAATCTTCCCGCGTCGAAGAGGCAAAACTGCTTCGGGTACGCGTTTTGTGTTAACCCGGCCAAATGGCTGGGCCTTATTATCACGAAGAGGGAATCAAGAAATGCCAAGCTCGTATCTCACCCGCGAGGGTTTCGACAAATTGGAGCAGGAGCTCGAGCACCTGCGCAATGAAAAACGCAGCGAAGTAGCCCGGCGCTTGCAGGAAGCCATGGAAGATGGCGAACTGATCGAGAACGCCGAATACGAAGACGCGAAGAACGAACAGGCCTTTGTCGAGGGCCGCATCAAAGACCTTGAACTTTTACTGGCCAACGCCCAGATCATTGACGACGAAGACAACCAACGCGGTACGGTTCAGGTAGGCAGCAAAGTTACCATCAAGGAAGGCGATGGCGCACCTGAAACTTACATGATCGTCGGCCCAGCCGAGGCAGACCCCAAACGTGCGCGCATCTCGAATGAGTCGCCTTTTGGGCGCGCGCTGCTGAACCACAAAAAAGGGGATAAGGTAAAGGTGGAAGCCCCGGGTGGTGCCTTTACGGTGCAGATCGTCAAAATAGAGTAATGTCTTTTTGAACCACGGCCCCACCTCAAGGGTGGGGCTTTTTTTAAGCGGAGGACGCATGCTTGAAGAAGAATTCTCGGAACTTGAATTGAACCGTTTGGAGAAGGCCCGCCGGTTGCGCGCTGAAGGCCTTGAGCCCTACCCCATTCTCTCAGAACGCGATACCAGCAGCCAGGAAGCCATCGCGGCTTTTGAGGCAGCAGAGGTGGCCGGGAGCGCTGAACCGGTGGAGGTAACTTTGGCCGGGCGCATCCGTGCCATCCGCAATATGGGCAAACTCAGCTTCGCGCACATTGAAGACGGTTCTGGCAAGGTCCAGTTATTCTTCCGCGTGGACGAGTTAGGGCAGGAGCAGCTGGATGCCTTTGCCCGCAACTTCGACCTGGGTGATTTCATCGAAGCGCGGGGAACGATGTTCCGCACCCGCCGGGGGGAAGTGACTTTGCAGGTCTGTGCTTTTAAGATGCTGGCCAAGGCTCTATTGGCATTGCCGGCCGATAAGGACGAGCAAGTCAATGGGGTGACCGTGCGGCACAGCGTGCTTACCGACCCTGAAACCCGGTACCGCCAGCGCTATGTAGACCTGGCCGTAAACCCCCAGGTACGCGAAACCTTCAAACTGCGCGCCAAAACGGTGCGCGCCTTGCAGGAATTTTTGGACGGCGAAGGCTTTATTGAAGTTGAAACACCCATCCTGCAGCCCATTTACGGCGGTGCCGCCGCGCGGCCGTTTACTACTTATCACAACCAGCTCAAACAGCAGCTTTACCTGCGCATCAGTTTTGAGCTCTACCTCAAACGCCTGATCGCCGGCGGGATGGAGCGGGTTTACGAGATCGGGCGGGATTTCCGCAACGAAGGCGTGTCCTTCAAGCACAACCCCGAGTTCACCCAGCTAGAGTTTTACATGGCCTATGCCGACTATCACAAGGTGATGGACCTGGTTGAGCGCATGGTTTCGTTTACGGCCCAAAAAGTGGCGGGAACCCAAAAACTAAAGTTCCGCGGCCACGAGCTGGATCTCACGCCGCCCTGGCGGCGCCTGAGCATCCGCGACGGTTTGCTTGAACAGCTTGGCCTGGATATCTACGAACTGGACAGTTTTGATAAGCTGGCCGCCTGGATGGACGCAAAAGGCATGAAGTATGACCCAGCCGCCCCCTGGGGGAAGCTGGTCAGCCAGCTTCAGGAAGAATACCTGGAACCCAAGCTCATCCAGCCTACCTTCCTGTGCGATTACCCGCGCGATGTGTCGCCGCTGGCCAAACAGGTGCCCGGCAAGCCGCAAATGACCGAGCGCTTCGAGATATTTGTGGCTGGCATGGAGCTGGGGAATGCCTTCAGTGAACTCAACGACCCCATGGAACAGGAGCAGCGCTTTTTGGAAATGGGCCGTGAATACACGGAAAAAGATGAAGAACATCACCCCATGGACGAAGATTATCTGCGCGCCCTGGCCTACGGCATGCCGCCCACGGGCGGCTTTGGCATGGGCGTTGACCGCCTGGTGATGCTTTTGACCAATAACGCCTCCATCCGCGAGGTGATCCTCTTCCCGCATTTGCGGGAGTCGGGCTCCAGCGCCGCGGAGGCGGACGCCCTGGAAGTTCAGTAGTTACGAAGCCAGGTTCGCCTGGCTTTTTTTTTGACTGAGAAACGGCTGATGATGTAAGCCTGAACGCAATGGCGCTTTATTAACAGGTAGAATGAATAAGTTGCAAGTCTCATTCAATATGGTTGAAACTGATCTGCTGTGGATTAACTCTTGCAACAAAAACTGACTATGGATGAAGCCCAAACGATCTCGCGCGCGCTGGAAGGCGATTTAGACGCGTTTAACCTGCTGGTGCTTAGTTATCAGGAATTGGCCTATAACACTGCCTACCGCATCATGGCAGACCCTGCGGCAGCCGAAGACGCAACGCAGGAAGCCGTGATCTCCATGTATCGCAAACTGCGCAGCTACCGGGGAGGCTCATTTAAGAGTTGGTTTTTGCGCATCGTTACCAATGCCTGCTACGACGAATTGCGCCGCCAGAAACGCCGGCCAAGCGTTGCCCTGGAACCGGAAACCGATGACGGTGAAACCATGGAATCGCCATCGTGGCTGGAAGACCCGGATGCCGGCCCAGAGGAGCGCATGAGCGACCGCCAGGTGGAAGCCGCCGTTCAGCACTGCATCCAGGGGCTGGAGGATAAGTTCCGCACGGTCTTGGTGCTGGTGGACATCACCGGCCAGGACTATGAAACCGTCGCGGCGGCCATTGATTGCCCCATGGGCACGGTAAAGAGCCGGCTGGCCCGTGCCAGGGCCAAAATGCAGGAATGCCTGCGCGGGTTTGGGGAACTTTTACCTGCAAAGTTCCGTCTAGAAACTGAGGATGAAAATGACTAGGCAGGACTTGATCTCAACTTCTGAAATGGAGTTGATTGGCGCGTATATGGACGGAGCGCTCTCTGAGAAGGAGCGGGCCGATTTTTCCGCGCGCCTGCAAGCCGAACCCCAACTGCGCGCCCTGCTCACCGAGCAGCGCCAGCTGCGCAAGGTTTACCGCAGCCTGCCTGTGCGCAAGGTTCCGCGCAACTTTACCCTGACCACCCTGGAAGCCAGGCAGATCAAGCGCAAAGGCCTTTGGGCCCCTGTGTTTGGCTATGGCTCCCTGGCATCCATGCTGATGCTGGTGACCCTCTTTTTCAGCGGGATGCTGATGCCGCCGGCGGCCGCGCCAAGCGCGGACCTGGCTGCTGCCCCTGCTGAATCCATCCCAATGGCGGTCAAAGAAGCGCCAATGGCCCCCGAGGCAGCAACGATGAGCCTGCCCGCGGAAAGCAGCGCGGCGCTTGAGGCTGAGACCGGCACCAAAATCTATATGATCAACTGGAAGGGTGTGCCCGGGTTTGGAACCGCGCATTCCACTGGCGGTTTGAGGGGGATGGGCGGCGGAATGCTGACTGGTATCGGCGGCGGACGGGATGCCGCAGCGCCAGCCATGCCTGCCAGCAGCAACCTTCAGCACGCGACGGCAAACATCCTGGGGCCGCGGCCTGCCCTGCCGGCAGAGGACCTGGACGCTATTTTCAGTGCTCAGGCAGCTCCGGAAACCGAGCTGAGCACCCGCAGCAGTGCCGAGGCAGCACCTGCCCCTGAAGAATTGAGCTCGGAACCAGCCCCTGAAGAATTGAGCGCGGCACTGGCACCTGAACCGACGATGCCGGCCGACCTGGAGCCAACGATCACCCCGATCCCGGAACCCTTACCTCTGCCAACCGAAGCGGCGGCGTTGGAGCAAGGCAGCATGCCCGCGAACTTCCCGGCCCACCCGATCATCTTTGGCTTACGCCTGGATGAGGGCGGCCAGGTGATCGGGAGTTCCCCCAGCCCGGCCCCGGTCTTTACGGCCGCGCCCCTTACCGCCTCTGAACCCGTAACCGAGGCTTTGCCGCAGACGGCCGCGCTTGAAGCAAGCAATGAGAGCGCGGGCTTCCCGGCCTGGTATATGGTGGCATTGCCTGCGCTGGGCTTGCTGAGCCTGCTGCTGGGCGGCTTGTGGCTCTTCCTGCGCAAGCATTGAGCTTAAGTTTGAGTTCATGAAAATAAAAACCGACCGTGAGGTCGGTTTTTTCTGTCTGAGCGCTGATAAGTGGGCTTAATGGGTTGTGCCGCCAACGGCTTTGATATCCACAGGGGTATCGATGATGGTTTGCACGGCAACTTCCAGAGCTCTGGCGATGTCGCTCAGGGCCATGCTGGGCGTGTTGGGCCGGCCGGTAACCTGTTCCGGGATGAAGGGAACATGGATGAAGCCGCCCCGCATGCCGGGGAAGTGCTTGTGGATCTGGTAGAGCACGCCGTACATGATGTGGTTGCAGACAAAGGTACCCGCGGAATTACTGAGCGACGCGGGCAATCCGGCAGCGCGGATGTTCTCCACCATGGCCTTGACCGGCAGCATACTGAAGTAAGCCGGGGCGCCATCCGCGAAGATGGGCTCATCGATGGGCTGATTGCCCGCGTTGTCCGCGATGCGCCCGTCGTCTACGTTGATGGCCACGCGCTCCGGGGTGATATCGAAGCGTCCGCCAGCCTGCCCGATGCTCAGCACCACGTCCGGCTGATGTTCAGCCATCGCGGCGGCGGTAACTTCAATGGCCTTGCCGAAAACAGTGGGGATCTCCAGTTTGATGATCTGGGCGTCAAAAAGCTCCGGGCGGATCAGTTTGACGGCTTCGAGGGCTGGGTTGACAACATCGCCCCCAAAGGGGTCGAAAGCGGTGATCAGGATCTTCATTTTTCCTCCTCAGGCTCGGCAAAGGGCCTGGCCTTGGCCGTGAATCGATGGTTAATCCAATTATATGCCATGAAGGCCACAAGGCAGACAATCACGACAAAGATATCAGCAAAAAATGACCGCCAGGCAGGTTTTAAAGCAACAAATCCGGACATAAAAATTTCAGGAATCATAAAAATACCCGAATTTCAGCATCAATTTTGCGCAATTTGACCCTTATGGGGGTATGGGAACGTATACTTTAATTCTGGTTGCAGCCTTAGATCGACCGCATTTTGTCTCAGAACTTGTTTTATCCCACGACTGCTGACCAAGGATGGAGCGAGCAATGCCATTTAAAGGCAACTACTATCTGGTTTTACCTGAGGACCCCAGTAAAGCTGAGGCGAGTTTCGCGGTGGAGCTGGCGGGCATTCTGGGTTTTTATTCTCTGGCGCTGGATTTTCCGATGGTCCGGCCGGAAGCGGATATCCCCAAAGATGGCTTTGGCATTGTGATCGACCGCGCCGCACCGGAATGGCGCCTGGGAGGTGAGAGGCGGCTACACCTTTCCGTGCCGGATGCATCCATGGGTCGCCGCCTGCTCAAAGCGCTTTTGCGCAACCCCGCCAGGTATCTGCCCGGGCGGCTGCCAGCTGCTAAAACCCCTGCTAAGGCACCCATTGTTTTCAGCAGCGATTCAATATTAGAAGCAAGCCGCTTCCCTGTGCGCCCCCTGGGTGTGGATAGTTTTCTCTTGCCCGGGAACTGGCTACCTGATGAAGACGGCGATTTTCTGCCGGATGCCATCCGGGTTGGTTTGCGCCTGCCCCGCTCGGCGGACTCGGATAGTACCTGCGCTGCGGCAGATATCGCTGCTGTGTTGGGGGCGCAAAGCACGGTTTATGAATTTCCGCTCTTGGGCAGTAAACGCCAGGGCACGATTCGCTTTAAACCCGGCAAAAGCCCTGCCAGGATGAGCCTGGATGGGCAGGTTTTGACAATCAGCGGAACAGGAATGGCGGCTTTTGTGCGCAAAATGCTTGCCATCGCCCTGCCAGGGCAGCGGACGGAAGAGCCCTTTAGCCTGGCCGATTGGGTGGCGCATTTCCAGAACGGGTTGGCAATGGCCAACCCGGACGGTCAATTTGCCTATGCCAAGGCCTTTGTGCCGAGTGGAACGCGTGCGTATGCCTGCCATTTTGACTTACAGGCACGTGAACAAAACCAGAAAACCAGGCTGCTGCCGCAAAAGTTTCTGCTTTCGCACAAGGACGAAAAAGAGGTTTGGAAAAAAGAGTTTGATCTGCCCTGGGAAGTGGAGCGTTTGACCGATATACTGCGCAGGGAACTGCTGCCCAAACTGCAAAAAGGCGACAGGGTCGAGGTTTTTGCCTCCCTGTCTGAAGACGAAGCCCAGCGACGCGAGACCGCCAGGGACCTGCGCCGGATGCTGCGCCAAGCTGGGATGAAACCCCGGGTGAGGCTGATCAGCGCTTATAAGCAGGGTTTTTCCTGGGTGGACGAGGAGATCATCCCGCGGCTGAACAAACTGCCAAACCTGGCTGAAATCGAGATCCAATTCAAGGCATTTCTGCCGCCCGGCAAAACCGAATGGCCCAGCGAAAGCGGCGCTACCCCCAGCCTTTCCTCAGCCCGGGACGAAGACCCCAGTTTTTGGTTTGATATGCCCATACGCCTGCTGCAGGAGCTTTACCCCATTGATGATGTGATCCAGGCTAAAACCAAACTGCCGCGGGAGAAGGTTCGCTTTACCTTGTATGAAGGCGAAGAGGACATCAGCTACCGCCTGATTGCCCGGGATGAGAAGGGCCAGCGCCTGCTGCAGGAGGACCTGAAGGCCTACATGAGCGAGCGCCCTTTTCTGGACGCGTTCAAAGGTTTAGGCAAGGTGCACCCCGGTACCGGCCACTTACGCGTTAGCCGGGAAGGGGAAGTTTTGCTGGACGAGACTATTCCCACCGACCTTGAAATGATCTGGGATGCGTACCAGGCAGAAGTGCTGCCTGCTTTGCAAAAATTTATTGATGGCAAACTTGGCCGCGATCCCCTGGCCACGGACCAACCGCTATTTTCCAGCCTGCAATTCACGATTGAAGCCTCCGAACCGGATTACGATTTGGGTATCCGCACCGATCGCATTTCGGCGCTGGATGCCTTGCACGAGGACCTGTATTTTGTAACCCTGGATTACTTCAGGACATACGGGTTAAGGCATGGCAAACAAAACCTGAATGCCCCGGGATTGATCCTGCCCATCATCCGCAAGGGCAAAGGCAAGCCGCGTTTTACCGCCCAAATCTTTGACCGGCTGGACAATGAACCGGCTATCCTGGTGGACGGTCAGCGGATTAGGCGCCTGGCGGAGCCTGATGAAATGCAAGTGCTTGCCAGTAGCCTGGCGGATGGCCGGAACGGCTTGAGCCTGGGCCTGGACCTGCGCGGCCCGGAAGCGCTGGCTAAAGTGATTACATCGTTTGGCCGCCTGGCGAAAAAAGGCGCCCTGAGCCAGAACCCGGCGGCCTTAGGCATCAGCCAGGTTGAGCTAAGGCTTAATGGGCGGAAACTGCCGGTGTGGAAGCTTCCCAAGACTCCTGCCCGGCAAAAGCGGAAACCGCTTGGCATATCGGAAGTGGATCTGCATTCCGGCCAGGTGGTGGGTTATGACCAATATCTGCAAACCATGGAGCAGCTCAAGGCAGTTCCCGGGCTGCGGGTTTGGCCGGTGGCCCTGTCTTACCAGGAGCGCCGCATCTATGCCACCCAGGTGTTGCCGCGGCGCCGCGGCTGGCTGGCCCGCAGCAAGTGGCTTACACACCAACCCACGCTCTACATCAACGGCCGGCACCACGCCAACGAAGTGTCAGGCACTAACGCCAACTTTGAGGTGCTGCGCGCTGTAATGAGCGACCCCAAAAACGCTGATCTGCCCGAGAGGCTGAACATCGTATTCGTGCCCTTCGAGAACCCGGACGGGGCAGCCCTGCACTACCGCCTGCAGCAGGACAACCCGCGCTGGAAGCTGCATGTTGCCCGCTATAACGCCCTGGGCCTGGAGATGGCTTACGGCTATTTTGATGATGCCACCATCCACACCGAGTGCCTGGCTTTCACCCGCGTTTGGCGGGAATTCCTGCCGGATATCGTGATCGATGATCATGGCGTACCGGATCACGAATGGGACCAGCAGTTCAGCGGTTATACATCGCCCTGGTTCAAGGGTTTTTGGATGCCCCGCGCGCTTTTGTACGCGTATTTCTTCCATGTTAAGGATGAGCGTTTTGCCGGAAACCTGGCAGTGAACAAGGGCATGGAAGCCGTGGTGGCACGCTCCATGCGCGGCGACCCTGAGATTCGAGCCCTGAACGCGGATTGGAAGGACCGCTTTGAAAAGTATGCCCATTCCTGGATGCCTCGCCTTTTCCCGGCTGATTACTTTCAGGATTTGATTTCGTATTGGGTGTCTTCCCCGTACGACCCGGACCACCGCTACGCGGCCGCGCGCTACCCCTGGGTGACCGCGGTGAGTTTTGTCTCGGAGGTGAGCGACGAGACCGCTCAGGGCAAGGACCTGGAACTCTGCACCAAGGCACACGCCTTGCACGATCTGGCCGTGATCGACTGGCTTGACTCGGCACGCGTTGTGCATGCTCATGACCGTCAATGGGGGGCCCAAAAAGCCCAATTGACCCTGCGGCGCAAACGCCCGATTTATTTCAGCACCCGGGGTTCAAAAGGAGGAAAGGAGCAGAATCAGGAGTAAAACTTATTGTTTTCTGCGTGTTTTATTGATTATCAAATTTGATTGGAGGTTTTTGTGCTTATCAAGCTATTAGGTGTATTGATCGTCATTCTCGGTTTTGCACTCAAGCTTGACTCGATCCTGATCATTGTACTGGCAATGATCGTTACCGCCCTTACCGGCGGCCTTGGTCTGGACGGGTTGCTTGAGACCCTGGGGCAAAGCTTTGTAGCTAACCGCTCCATGGGGATATTCATCGTCACCATGTTGGTAGTGGGCACATTGGAACGGAACGGCCTGCGCGAATCGGCCGCGCGGTTGATCGCCAAGGTGAAAAGCGCCACAGCCGGCCGTGTGATCTCAACTTATGCCGTGATGCGCGTGATCTTTGCCGCGTTCAACGTCGGCTTTGGCGGTGTGGCGGGCTTTGTTCGCCCGGTGATCATGCCGATGGCCTATGGCGCGATTAAGGCCAAGGGCTACGAACCCGACCCCGAGCATTACGAGGCGATAAAAGGCCACGCGGCTGGTTCTGAGAACGTGACCTGGTTCTTTGGTCAGGTGCTCTTTGTAGGCGGCTCCGGCGCGCTTCTGGTGCAATCCACCCTGCGCGACCTGGGTTACACCGTGGAACTGCTGGACCTGGCCCGTGTGGAAATCCCGGTGGCTATTTTTGCCACCCTGACTTACATTGTTTACACGCTCATCGCCGATAACGCGATGATGAAGAAGTATTATGGCGCCCAGGCTGCCAGGCCGGTGATGGCTGCTGCCAGTGCAGGCGGTGCTCTTCCCCAACCGGAATATCAGGAAGCCAAAGAAGTTGAGGACGAACCGATGGTCTCAACTGATCCTGCGTTGACATCCGACGAGAACAAAGAAAACGCGCTCGAGTCGGATGTGACCGAGCCCAAGAAAGAGGCATGAGATGATCACTTACTTCACAAACCCTGAAGTGACCTTAAGTGCCAAACTGCTCGAAGTATTGTTCATGCTGATGGGCGTGATCACGGCTTATGTTGGCGTCAAGAACCTGCTGGACAAAGAAAACAAGGCGCGTATCGGAACAGCCGTGTTTTGGCTTTCCCTGGCCATCGTGTTGGCCTTTGGCCGCTTTTTACCCAATAAGGTGAACGGCGCCCTGGTACTTTTGATGTGTCTGCCCGCCATCCTGCGCCAAGTGAAACCCGGCAAGAATGAGCCTGTAGACCCGGCGTATTCAGAAAAGATGTCGCAGAAGCTGGGGAACAAAATCTTTATCCCCTCGCTCTCCATTGGTGTTTTCGCCCTGATTTTTGCCATCTTCACCAAGTTAGGCGCCCTGGTGGGCGTTGGGGTTGGCGTGGTTTTCGCGATCCTCTTCCTGATGGCCATGAACCGCGACAACAAGGTGAAAA
>ENA-UOOM01003633-UOOM01003633.1-fermentation-metagenome-genome-assembly--contig:-NODE-3633-length-10972-cov-4.381790_pt1 | contig 10972 bp, 9 predicted proteins | sample MGYA00245781_ERZ724031 | MGnify/ENA primary metagenome ERZ724031 (study PRJEB28704, sample SAMN03018317) | fermentation metagenome | biome: anthropogenic terrestrial biome; feature: soil; material... | reverse complement strand
AGTCCAATATTGGCATCATTATGGATTCGAGATAATATATGATAACGAACTCTTTTTAGTATCATGTTTAGAATATCTTCATAAAATGGCTCTCTTTTAAGTAAATCAATGGCCTCATCGGTAGTAATACACTGAAGTATTTTTCGAGTTAAGGCACTATCCCCACCACATGCAGAAGCATAAGCGCCCAGTATTTCCATACGAGCATCAGCAGATTTGCTATGAGTATTCATGATTCCACCTGCCACTTTTATAAGCTTTCCTATATGGGATATGACTAAGACATTTTTAAAGTTTTTTGTGTTTAAGTGCTCTAATACTTCTCCTATATAATTGCTGATCTTTACACTGTGTTCTATATTTAAACTTAAATCTTCCCTTGCAAATTTTCGACCATAATTGCCTGGGAACAAGATAATATTCTCATGACTGTTTTTATCTAATATATCTAATTCTAACTGGAGAGAAGCTACTAATGCCTTTTCACTCATCGGCTCTACAATACCAGTAGTACCTAGTATGGAAATACCACCTAAGATGCCTAGTTTGGGATTAAACGTCTTCTTCGCTACTCTTTCTCCTTCAGGAGCGTATATTTCAATATGAAATCCACCTGTGTAATTAAATTCTTTAGCTGTTTCTTTGGCTACATTAAGAATCATCTGCCTTGGCACCGGATTAATTGCCGATTCTCCTACGGCAACAGGAAGCCCTCTTTGTGTAATTTTCCCTACGCCCTTTCCACCTGCCAAGTAAATTTGTGGAAAATCAATTAATTTGACTTTAGAATAAATGTACATACCATGAGTATTGTCAGGGTCATCTCCCCCATCTTTTATGACAGCACAGCTCGCTGTGTCAGATGTTCTACTGATATCCTTTATTTCTAAATCTACATTCCAACCTTTTGGGGTAGATATGGTGATTTCCTCAACATCCTTATTAGATAAAAGCATTGTTATCGCTGCTTTTGTAGCCCCTGTAGCACAAGAACCTGTAGTATACCCGTACCTAAGTCGTTTCCCGTCTTTGACGATGTATTTTTCCATAAAATCACCTGTTGTTGTCTAGCATATATAGTAAGGCGTTAAAAATAGCTACACCTATTGTACTTCCACCTTTGCGGCCTTCTACTACTACAGAAGGAACATTTAACTTAGCAAATTCTTCTTTTGATTCTGCAGCTCCTACAAATCCCACTGGAACTCCTATGACAAAATCGGGCTGAACATGGCCTTCTTCAATCATATTCATTAGGGAGAAAAGTGCCGTTGGTGCATTACCTATAATGAACATCTTGATTTTTTCTTGTTTGCAAGCTTTTTCAATGGAGACTACAGAGCGAGTGGTATCTCTTCTCTTAGCTTCTTCTCTTACATCTTCATCAGCAACGTAATTTACAAGCTCTCCTCCAAATCTTTCAAGCACTCTTTTGTTAATGCCAGCTTTAATCATATTGGTATCTACGTAGACTTTTTCTCCATTTTTGATGCTCTTCATAGCATTTTCAATTGGGTTATTAATAAACTTTGTAATATCCGCGTATTCAAAATCTGCAGAAGTATGAATCACTCGCTTGATGATCATGAGTTCTTCTTCACTAAAATGCTCTTTATCTTCTTGTTTCATTTCTTCGAATATGATTTCAAAACTTCTTTTCTCTATTTCCATAGGTTGAGCAATATAATTTGCCATGTAAAATCCCCCTTTTTTTTAAGATGGTAAGGTGGTAAGCGAAAACACATTAGTCACCAATGGTGACTTTAGTTAGGCGAACACAGTTTGCCTCTACAACTTCTAGTATCAAGGCAATATTACTTTCTAAATTTTCACTTTGCACTTGTATGTTTTTCTTGTCTAACTGTCCAATCGTCCAACCAACCAACAGTTTCTTTTCAGTTCTTCGCTTTTATTAAATTTGCATCGCCTCTTTTGCATGATCCACAAAAATATTTCTTACTTCCTGTATTTCTCCCATACCAATAATAATGGAATCTACATTGTAGCCTTTTGATAATAGGATATTCTTCCAAGAGTCTTCTTCGTCGCCTACTAAATCATTTTGAATATGATCTCCTGCTACAATCATAAAGGGCATTAGTAAAATATTTTTAATAGGATTTGATGCTATTTGGCTAAAGAAGGTATTTAAATCTGGAAAGCCTTCTACTGTAGCTATATAGACATTAGAATAACCTTTTTCTTTAAGCACGTAATCCATGCAAGAATAAGCAGAGTTGGCATGGTGTTCGGAACCGTGACCCATTAGTAGAATTAATTTGTCGTCTGTATTTTTTGGAAATACAGTAGACATTGCAGGAGCTACTTTTTTATAGTCCTCCATACTAGTTAAAAGAGGGTTACCTATTGAAATGAACTTAAATTTGTCTTTAAAATTCAATAAATCATGGTACAAACCCCGATATTCAGAACCGTTAATAATATGAGTAGGCTGCACTAAAACTTCTTCGTAGCCTTCACTATGTAATTTCTCTAAGGCTTCTGTTGGATTATTAATATGAATTCCATCTCTTTTTCTGATCTTATTTATGATCATCTGAGATGTCCATGCTCTTCTACATTCATGTTCTGGAAAGGCCTTTGATAAATCCATTTCTATTTGATCGATGGTCTTTTTTCTAGTCTCATCATATGACGTGCCGAAACTGACCACTAGCAGGGCTTTTTTATTCATGCCACTTCTCCTTTGCTATTATTGGTAGATTGCTATGTATTGTAATATTTGTTTTTTTCTAATTTACAATTCATTACTGGGTTTTAACAATCGTTGAACAGTGGTTGAACAGTGGTTCAACGATTGTTAAACAGTTGTATGGGTAAATAAGGGTTAGGGTTAACCTCTGTAGGTCTTAAGATTCTTCGCTTCGCTCAAGAATGACTGAGGCAGTTAACTTAGGCCCTTCCCTCGCCTAAAGGCGAGTTTCGCTTTTGCTGACCACCTGACCACCTGACCACCTAATTTCCAAATTTTATAAGAATTATCGTAAAATAACTAATATCGTCTTTAATAAATCCTGTAGAAATCTCTTGGTTTTCGCTGCCACAATTTGAGATGGCGTATACTCTATCATGTAGATTGTATTTTTCAATGGCTGCGTTTATGGTTTCTCTAGAGCTAAAGGGCTTCATGATTACGATATTTTCAAAGAGTTCCTTATATTTGTCAAACTCCTCTAATGAGGTGATTTGAGTCAATACACAGAAGGTCTCATTGCCTTGTACAATAGGTACGCCTAGTTCAGCAGCAGAAGCGCAAAAAGAGGTGATTCCAGGTATGGTAATAGGTTTGATATTTACTTCTTCTAAATAGGGAAACAAATAAGAGTAAGTGCTATAAACCATAGGATCCCCTAGAGTTAAAAACGCAAGATTTTTTCCTTGTTTTAATAACTCTGCAATTTTGGTAGCATTTTCTTTCCACTTTGCATTCAGGGTTTCCTTTTCTTTTTCTAAATCAATCATAGGAAATTCTAATTCTACAGTTTCTACATCTGCCTTTAAATAAGGCTTTGCTATATTAAAAGCTTTGCTTTCTTTTCCCATTTTTGTAATTGGTGCTACAATCACATCTATTTTGTTGATGATGTCAATGGCCTTTTGAGTGATTAAACCACTATCCCCAGGCCCAACGCCGATTCCATATAATCTTCCTAACATATGATGCCTCCCTTTTTTGTGAACAATTGTTAAACGATGGTTGAACAGTAGTGAAACAATTATTAAGCGGTTGTTTCCTGCAACCGTTAACGACGTAATAGATTTAATAAATTGTTCGTCCTATTAGTCAGCTTGTAGAGATCCTTCGTCGCTTCGCTCCTCAGGATGACTTTAGTAGTAGCCGGGGTCAAAATACAGCTACTAGCATTTTTTTGCTGACCACCTATTCAGTTATCTGTCTCATCGCCTCACGATTCGCTGCAATCGTTCTTTCGATATCCTCCTCCGTATGAGCATGTGACAAGAACATTGCCTCAAATTGAGATGGGGCTATGAGGACACCCTGGTCTAGCATAAGTTTAAAGTACTTTGCGTATATTTCTGTATTACATTTACTTACATCTTCAAAGGTTTCAACTTTTCCTTTTGTAAAGAATACATTGAGCATGCCCTTTATACGGTTTACTGTGGCATCTATTTTGAATTCTTTGATGGCCTTCTTAAAGCCTTCTTCTAATTTGTTAGCTTTTTCTTCCATATTTGTATACACTTCAGGGTGGTCTTTTAGATAAGTTAGAGCATTGTAGCCCATGTGCATGGCAAGCGGATTTCCTGATAAAGTACCTGCTTGATAAACTGGACCTACTGGTGCTAATAACTCCATGATTTCTCTTCTGCCCCCAAAAGCACCTACTGGAAGACCGCCTCCGATAATTTTGCCAAAGCAACTCAAATCTGGTTTAATGCCATATACTTCTTGAGCTCCACCATAGCTTACTCGAAAACCAGTAATAACCTCATCGAATATAAGCAGGGCACCATATTCTTCTGTCAATTTTCTCATAATTTTTAGAAATTCTTCTTTTGCTGGAACAACACCCATATTGCCAGCAACAGGCTCTACGATTACAGCTGCTAAATCATTACCATGTGCTTTAAATACAGCGTTTAATGTTTCAATATCGTTATACTGAGCTACTAATGTATTTTTAATTGCATCTTCAGAAACACCAGAGCTTGTAGGCGAACCATACGTTAAAGTACCTGAGCCTGATTTCACTAAAAGCCCATCAGAATGCCCATGATAGCATCCTTCAAATTTTAAAATCTTGCTCCTATTTGTATAGCCCCTTGCCAACCTCAAGGCGCTCATGGTAGCTTCCGTTCCTGAATTTACCATTCGAACCATTTCTACAGATGGACACGCCTCTGTTATTAGTTTGGCTATTTTTACTTCAATTTCCGTAGCAAGACCAAACGTTACCCCTGCCTTTACTACTTCTTCCACTCCCTTTGTTATCACTTCACTGCTATGCCCTAAAACAAGGGGACCCCATGAGCAAATATAATCGATAAATTCATTGCCATCTACATCAATAATTTTGCTTCCATTTCCTCTTCTAGCAAATACAGAGCTCATTCCCACAGATTGAAAAGCCCGTACAGGACTATTCACCCCACCAGGAATATATTTCTTAGCTTCATTAAATAATTCTTCTGATTTATTAAAGTTCATTATTATTTTCCTTCCTCGATATTACACTTGATTTCATCTTTTAATAGAGGGCAGACAGGGTCGTCTGCACCTATAAATTCGGATGTTGCAGTAAGATATTAGAGGTAGGACATTTTCTCGCCCCTAGGCGAGTTTGGTTTTGCTGACCACCTTACCACCTCACCACCTTACCACCTAGCGCAGTTTCTCCATTATCTCCTTCGCAAAATAAGTAAGAATAATATCTGCTCCAGCTCGTTGTATAGAGATTAATGTCTCTACTATTACATCTTCACTCATCAGACCTTCTTTTATAGCCATCTTTAGCATGGAGTATTCTCCGCTGACATTGTAGGCTGCTACTGGAACATCCGATATATCCTTTATTTTTGTAATAATGTCTAGATAAGCAAGAGCTGGTTTTACCATGACAATGTCTGCCCCTTCTTCTAAATCTAGTGCAGCCTCTACTAAAGCTTCTCTGCTATTAGCAGGGTCCATTTGATAAGATTTTCGATCACCAAATTGAGGCGCTGAATCTGCTGCTTCTCTAAAAGGTCCGTAGTAAGCCGATGCGTATTTAGCGCTATAGGCCATTATAGGGACATTTTCATATCCATTATCATCTAAAGTCTTTCGCATATGACCTATTCTTCCATCCATCATATCGGATGGTGCCACCATATCTGCACCTGCTTGAACATGGCTTAAAGCTGTTTTGGATAAAAGGGGTAAAGTGGAGTCATTATCTACTGTCTCACCTTTAATAAGTCCACAGTGACCAGTAGAAGTATATTCACAAAGGCATACATCCGTTATAATGTATATTTGATCACTATATTTTTCCTTTAAAGCTTCAACTGCCTTTTGAATAATTCCATCAGGCCTATAAGCCTCACTACCACACTCATCTTTGTGATTAGGAATGCCAAATAACATTATACTTTTAATTCCTAAATCAATAAGATTTCCTACTTCTTCAATTAATAAATCGATAGAAAAATGGTAATTGCCTGGCATAGATGAGATTTCATTCTTTATTCTTTCTCCCTCTACTACAAACATGGGATAGACAAATGCATCTGTATTAAGCCTAGTTTCTCGAACCATATCTCGAACAATAGCATTTGAACGCAATCTTCTAGGTCTTCTTATCACTTTTGTGCCTCCTCATTTAAAATCACCTTTAGAACCCCATCAATATCATATTTTTCTGCCTCGCCGTATACCTCTAATCCAAAGCCTTCGACGGTATCTGAAGTAATGGGTCCAATAGAAATTAGTTTTTGATTCTTAAGAATATCTGCACTTCCTAATATCTTCACTAAATTTTTTACTGTTGAGGAGCTCGTAAAGGTAATATAATCGATTTCCTTCTTATTAAGAAGAGATTTTACTTCCTCTACTTTTTCTGCTCCTTCTCCAAGAATCGTCTCATATATTTTTATTTCTTTTATTTGAGCTAATTTACCTAGCTCTTCCGCCAAGAAATCTCTAGATTCTTTTGCCCTTGGTAGCAAAATATTGTCCTCAGGTGTTAACATGTCCTTAAGTTCCTCATAAATACCCTCGGCAATATAATTTTCCGGAATAATATCTGCATAGAGATGGTATTTTTCAAGTTCTTTTGCGGTCACCTTACCTATAGCTACAATTTTAGCTCCAGTTAATGCTCGCATATCTAAACCTAAGGAAAACATTCTATTAAGAAAAAGTTTTACTCCATTTTGGCTTGTGAAAATAAGATAGTTGTATTCTCTAACCCTCTTAATCTCTTCTATTATAGATGGTTCATGGCTTAAATCCTTTATTTTGATAACAGGAAATTCAATTGCAGTGCCACCTAATTGGTAGATTTTTTCAACTACTTTGCTGCTTTGATTTCTCGCCCTTGTCACTAATATTTTTTTACCGTAAAGTGGTTTCTTTTCAAAGAAGTTTAAATCTTCTCTTAATTTGACTACATCACCTACCACGATAATGCTTGGAGAAGTCAGACCTTCTCTTTCAGTAATTTCATAAATATCTATCAAAGTGCCTACAGCTACCTTTTGTCTGTCTGTAGTTGCCCAGTTGATTACTCCTACCGGTGTAGTTGAAGCCATGCCATTTTCAATAAGGCGAGCCGTTATTTTTTTTAGCTCGCTCATACCCATTAAAAACACTAAGGTACCCTTTAGTTTTGCTAATACGTCCCAATCTAACTCGTTGCTTTCATCCTTTAAGTGTCCTGTAATTACATGAAAAGAGGATGCGTGATCTCGATGAGTAATTGGAATTCCTGCATATGCTAGTCCTCCAATAGCAGAAGTAATCCCTGGAATCACCTCTACATCTACTCCTCTTTCGATTAAATACTGACCTTCTTCTCCACCTCTGCCAAATACATAAGGGTCTCCACCTTTTAACCTGGTGACAATTTTCCCTTCTAGTGCTTTTTGGCAAATAATATCGTTTATTTCATCTTGTGTTTTTGTGTGATTGCTGGATTCTTTTCCTACATAGATGAACTCGCAATCTTCTTTTCTAAAGTCTAGCAATTTAGGAGAAGCCAACCGATCGTATACGATGACGTCTGCTGCTTTTATGGCGTCTTGCCCTTTTAATGTAATCAATTTAAAATCTCCTGGACCTGCGCCTACTAAATATACTTTACCCTTCATAGCCCTTCATCTCCTCCAATATATCTTTTGCCAGTTCCCAGCCTAATTTTTCTGCATCTTCTTTTGGACCAAAGGCTTTTCTTTTAATTAATGCACTTCCATCTTCGTTTCCTAGCAAACCTTCTATCTCGATATTTTCCCCTTTAATAGTGCATAATGCTCCCATGGGAATATGGCAATTGCCGTTTAAACCTTTTAAGAAGGAACGCTCTGCTGTTGCCTGTAAAAAAGACTCACTATGATTTATACTCTCTATCATTTTGTGTATTTGCGTATTTTCTTTTCTAATTTCAATCGCTAAAATTCCTTGTGCAGGAGAAGGTAATATGATATGAGGTTCAATGGGCTCAATACGATTTCTAAGTTTTTCATATAATCCTATTCGCCTTAATCCTGCTGCTGCTAGGACCACTCCATGTAAATTTTGATCTTCTATTTTTCGCACTCTAGTTTCAATATTCCCTCGAATGGAATCAAATTTTAAATCCTGTCGATACTTTGATAATTGAAACTGCCTACGCTTGCTTCCCGTTCCAATTACAGCTCCCTGAGGTAAGTCATCAAATGATTTATATCCCTCTTTTAGAACGATGACATCTCGATAATCTTCTCTTTTCGGAACCCATGAAAACATTAAGCCTTCTGGTAGTTCTCCAGGCATATCTTTCATACTATGTACTGCTAAATCAATTTGTCCACTTAAAAGTTGCTCTTCAATTTCCTTTACAAATACACCTTTTTCACCAATTTTATCTAAACTTACATTTTGAATTCGATCTCCCGTAGTAGTAATCGTTTTTATTTCAAATGTAGTATCTGGATAATTATTTTGTAATTGGGAAACAACCCATTTTGTCTGAGTTAATGCTAAATTGCTTCCCCTTGTACCTACTATTATTTTCATATATGACTCCTTTGATTTTTTGCAAACATTCTGTATTTATTTCCTATTGAAACCGTGAGACCAATGACCTTCGTTGACATCCATACTTCCACTTTTACAACATTTTTCTTAATTCCTCTACAGACAAATCCGTTAAGCTATTTAAAATCCTTTTTTTCTCCTCTTGATCCTTTACGTTTTTGATGACCATCTCTCGAATTTTTCCCAGTAAGTTTACATACTCTTCAAACTCTTTAGGATACTCTTCTTCTAAGGAGTTCTTTATTTTTTTACTTAGAGATGGACTCTTTCCAGAGGTGGATATAGATAAAATCAAATCCCCTCTTCTTACAACCGATGGGACAATATAATCGGAAGCTTCTCCACTGTCAACTATATTACACAGAATCTTTAATTCTTTTGCATCCTCACTAATGGAGATATTAATATCCTTAACATTTGTAGCTCCTACGGCTAAGTAATTACCCTTTAAGTACTCTTTTTTATATGAGTCCTTTATAAGGGTTAAATTAGAAAATTGATGTAAGAGCTCATTAAACTCGTAAGTAAAATCCAAACTTATTACAGTGACTTTTGCTTCACATTCCAAAAGAGAAACTGCTTTACGGTAAGCAATCTTCCCCCCCCCAAAAACCACTACATCTTTATCTCTCATTTTGATCATTACTGGATAATACAAATTCTCATCACTTCCCAAAAATTTCATCCATTACAGCAATATAATCATCTAGTTTTTCCGCATCATCTATGCTTTTCAGATTAACAATAGGCTTTATGCTTCTTTTAAGAGCAGAATGAATCATTTTTTCTACTACTTCTTTGTCTTTTATAGTAAGATTTGTCTTTCTATAGATATAATCTAAAGATTCCATCTTAATAGTCTCACATTGAGCATTGATTTTTCGGATTAAAGGGTCTAGTTTCGCAGCCCCTTTCCATTTATAAAATTCCTCTACAGAATCCTGTATAATAGCCATTATAGGTTCCATCAGACTCTTTCGGTATTCTATATTCTCATCGATGACCTTTTTTAAATCGTCGATTTCGTATAAGTGAACGCCCTCTAGCTCTCCAACTTCCTTTTCTACATCTCGTGGCATGGCTAAATCAAGAATATACAAATCTTTTTTTAGTTTTGGCATATTTTCTTTTAGAAACAGGGTGTGAGGAGATGCTGTTGTAGAAATGAGTATATCTACTTCTTGAAGTAAATCATATCGATCTTCGTAATAAACAGGACATACTCCTTCAAACTCAATTAATAATTGGTTTAATTTATCATGGGTGCGGTTTGTGATGTATACCTTATCTAGATTTTCTTCAATAATGTATTTTAAGGATAATTTGCCCATATTACCTGCTCCAATAATAAGAGCACGCTTTCCCTCTAAGGAATCCATCTCTTTTTTTAACATCTTCAAGCCAACATAACCGACAGATGTTGGATTTTCGGATATTTTTAAAGTAGTTTTAATATATTTTGCCTTAGTAATAGACTCTCGAAATAATTTATTTAGTAATTTTCCACTGTGGCCTTTTTCAATGGCATATTCTAGAGCATCTTTTACTTGACCTAAAATTTGATCCTCACCTATAACAAGAGATTCAAGTCCTGCTGCTACCTGAAAAATATGATACACTGCGTCTCTATTTTCTTTTATAAATAAGTGCTTTTCAATATCATCCTGCCCAGTATATTCTTTTAAATAGGTACAAACAGAATGGATGCTTTGTTCTAATTCTTCACTTGCTAAATAAAGTTCACTTCTATTACACGTGGATACGATGATAAGTTCATGAATATTCTCTTGTTGTAATATTTGAAAAGTTATCTCTTTTTTAGATTCCGTAAAAGACATCTTTTCACGTATTTCCATTGGCGCAATATGGTGATCAACCCCGATAACTGCTAATTCCATTGATCTCCCTCCAATAATCAAATAGTTTTTCTTCATCTCGAAATAATGGTAAACCTAATTTTTTATGTATTTTCATAAGCCATGGCTGAGAAAGATTAGCCTTTTCTAGTACTTCGTCCATGCTAAACAAATCTTCAATAGATCCATTAGCGATAACCTGACCATGATTTAATATGTATCCATAATCGCAAAGTGTATAAATAATATCCATATCGTGACTTGAAATGATAATCTTTTTCCCTGCCTTAGCTAAAGTATTGATAATGTTGACAATCCCTCTTGTCATTGCTGGGAAAAAGATTATCATTTCAAG
>ENA-UOOM01003632-UOOM01003632.1-fermentation-metagenome-genome-assembly--contig:-NODE-3632-length-10972-cov-6.692406_pt1 | contig 10972 bp, 8 predicted proteins | sample MGYA00245781_ERZ724031 | MGnify/ENA primary metagenome ERZ724031 (study PRJEB28704, sample SAMN03018317) | fermentation metagenome | biome: anthropogenic terrestrial biome; feature: soil; material... | reverse complement strand
CTCTTTTTTATTTCTCTTTTATCTTATTGTTTGCTTTTTGCGGAAACTCAAATATAAAAGTTTCTTAACAAAATGAAATTCGACAAAATTTGATGGATGTATTGGGACACACCTTTACCCAAGAGGAACGGGGACACACCTTTACTATAGGGAGAGTCTCTGCGGGTAAAAGGAATGTCCCCAAGCATTAGTCTCTGCGGATAAAAGGAATGTCCCCAAGCATTAGATTTAATCATTCAACTGCTTAAATACCTTGTCATTATCACTTTTTTTCTGATTATAAACATAGGCTGCAAATAGGGATGTAATAGGAATTGCAAATAATATGCCCATGCTGCCGATTATTGCCTGAATGATTTCGAAAACAATCATTTCAAGATTAAACAATAAAAGAACATCCTTGTAGTTGACCATCAAAAGGAGCACTACGGATAAGGAGCTTCCTATGTAGGCTAAAATCAGCGTGTTAGTCATGGTTCCTATGGCATCCTGTCCAATATTAAAACCGGATTTAAGCATTGACTTAAAATTTCTTTCACACATATTTTCAGCTAATTCATTCATAGCTGATGCAATTGACATGGACACATCCATTACAGCTCCAAGGGAACCGATTACAATTCCCGACCATAGGATTGCCTTTAAATCAATCGGCGTTTCGGTGTTTAACAGCAGCAGGAACATGGAATCATCGTCTATCAAACCTGTCAAATGCATGATGTTGCTGACAATTAAAGCTAAAAGTCCCGCAATAATCAATCCGCCTAAATTGCCTACAATTGCACACAGTGTTTTTTTATTGGCTCCGTTAATTATCAACAAGCTCATAAAAATAATATAAATGCTCACAATAATTGAAGACAAATAAATATTATTGCCTTTCAATATTGACGGAACAAATACCATGAACACCGCAAGACATGTGAAAATCAAGGAGACAATGGTATTGATTCCCTTTTTACCTCCAAAAATCACTATAAGGGCAAAAAAACCAAGCAGCAGTCCCCATAGAACAGAGCTTCTGTCATATTCCATAAATGTCCACTCTTCACCCTCGCCGGTTCTCGAAATAAGGGAAGATATTATAATTTTATCGCCTTCCTGTATGACCTTTGGAGTAACAGCCACTATTTCATCAATATACTGATAGGCTTCAACTACACTTCCTTTCAACTCATCGTTTTTTATCTCGGCTTTAAACTTAATGGTAGTTGTAGAAAAGCTTTCATAGCCGTAATCTGTTTCATCCTGTATTGTTTCTTCAACAGAAACAACATGTGCTTTATATGATTTATTGAATGATTGCTCATTGAATTCAGGCTTATTGACACTGTATCCCAATGCAATAAATAATATGGAAAATACTATTGTAAATATGTAAATAATAATATTCTTATTTGTTCTAAACTGCATGGCTTCTCCTTTAAACTTCTGAACTTCTTTACAGTAGTATATCATAAAATGGACAGTTATCAATAAAAAATATTATTCACTCTTTATCGGTGGATAAGGGGCATATTGCAAAAATATAAATAGCACCCGTTCTTCTTTTCAATTCAAAAACCGGGTGCAATTTATTTGAGTTGTCTTTTTCAAATCCTGTTGGAATCACCTCATTTGTCAGCCATCTATATAATCAACCTTCCCAATCTTACATCTGCTTTCATTTTCCAATAATCTTTTACTGCATTTTGAGATATTCCTATAGAATTCTCTTCAATTAATTTGACTGCAGCGACCTTACAAATTACTCATAGATTTAACTGTAAGATTAAGTAATGTGGTTGTTATAAATAATATACCCATATTAAAAATGTTTAAACAGCTAATTCAGCTTCAATATATATTATGCCATACATTGAATTATGTTAATTAATAGGGCGGTAAATTCTCTTTTGCTCTCCCGTGGAAATCTATTAATTCCACAATCAGCACTATTGTTTTAATTATGAGTGAATGTTTTCAAAAAGATATGGAAGCCGTTGATTTATTAACGGCTTCCATATTAATTTTTTTATGCTAATCAACCACTTTCGGGGCTTTGCTGAAAAAACCTTTTTCTATCTTATTTCCTTCTTTATCTCTGAATATCAAGGCCTTTCCGGCTGAGGCAAATAAGATTGAAATGATAGGGTTTAACCACGCTAAAATTGTAAAGGGCAAATATTCTAAAGTTGGAACACCCAATATTGCCGTGAAATATGCTCCGCTTGTTGCCCATGGCACTATTGCTACAAATAATGTGCCTCCTTCTTCAGTACATCGCGACAAAATACTCCTGTCAAGCCCTATCCTGTCAAATGCTCCGACAAATAATGTTCCGGTTAGTAAAATTGCAGAGTATGAATCTCCCGTTACCATTGTAATAAACATTGCTGTAACAATTGCGGCTGTTATCATTGGTGCAGGTTTATCAATGTTTTTTGTAATCACTTTCACTATTGCATTTAAGTATCCTGCTCCTTGCAGAATTCCTGCCAAGCTAATTACTATAATTGCCAATGATGCTGTCCACATCATGCTTTGAAGTCCTCCGCGATTCAGGATTGGCATGAGAAGATCATTTACTCCTTCAATTGAAAAACCATAGTTTAGATGTGTAAATATTCCTGCTAAGGTTGTTCCTTGAAAAATCATTGAAATAATACTGCCTGCCACGACACCGCTATACATTGCAATCAGAGGATGAACCTTTTTAACACTCAATACCATGGTTATTAAGACCGGTAAAAAAGTTATTATGTTTAGATTAAAGTTATTACTTAAGTCATTTATAATCTGATTTATTGTTTCCATATTAGCCGAAGTGCTTCTTAGTTTTATGCCCATGAAAATAAAGAATAATAATGTAATGATATATGTCGGTGCTGTAGTTTTAACCATGGCATGTATGTGACTATATAAATCGGTACCTGCGCCGATAGGAGCTAAATTGGTGCTGTCTGAAATAGGCGACATTTTATCCCCGAATAAAGCTCCGCTTACAACCATTCCGGCAGTTATTGGTGCCGGAATTCCTAAGCTGGCACCGATTCCCATAAATACAATACCCAATGTGCTTGCTGTTCCCCAGGATGTACCTACAGCAAGCGACATTATACTGCAAAGAATCAATCCTGCAGGCAGAAAAATTGCAGGAGTTATAAATTTTAAGCCGTAATAGATTAGTGCCGGAATCGTTCCTGCCGATATCCACGAGCCAACAACGGCACCTACTGAAATTAAAATAAGCATAGCCGGCATCGTTCTCCATATATTATAAATCATCATCTTTTCCAAAGAGGCAAATTTATGTCCTTTTATCATTGATAACGCTACTACTACAAACAATCCCGAAAGAGCCGTTATTACAGTATCTATTTTCAGTATTATCAGACCGATACATACAATCACTAAAAAACTTAAGCATACGAGCAGCGAATAGCCAAAGGAAGGCTTTTTTCCATCATATTGCGGTTCAATAACTTCATTTATTGTTTCATTATCTGTACTTTTACCTTTCTCTTTCATTTTTTTCTCCCTTATTTGAATTAGACTTATTTACACTATCTTTAAATTTCTTTATATTCAATATCAAAGCCAAAATATTTCGGATTAATTTTTTTTATGATTTTTTCATCTTTTAAAACAGAATCGCAAGGCATTGCATATACATCAATTTTAGTGCCTTCAACAATATCGTCATTTCTCAAAGGCTGCAGTGTGTTATATTCAATAGTGCAAATGGAATCAGGACTTGAAACAATGTACTCGCCGTCAATCCATACAATATGTGTTTCATTTTTAAAGTACATCTTCAGTGTTTTGCCGGCATAATCTTCTTCCCCTTCAAGGGTATGCATTCCCATATAATATCCTTCTTCGTCTTTCCATTCTTTCTTTACAACTTTACCTCTGAATATTTTTCTCATGTCCACTTCTTTAAGTAACTCTTCCAGACTGCCCGGGTCAGATTTAGCATTTTCAATTAATTCTCCCGTGCGATATGCTTTGCTGACAGAGCCTTTAACAAGTAATCTTTTCAGCTGCTTACCTGAAATAGGAAATCCGGCAATTGCCGTAGAGCCGAATGCTACCTCACTGAGATATTTTCCGATTCTCTCAGCTATAGTAAGATTCATTGCATCTTTTATTATACATACGTTTCCATACTTATCAAAACTTACTGCAGGGCAAAGGTTAATTTCTTCTTTTTGGATGCTTATTTGAAAAATTTCAGGTATTGCCCTGCCTGCATAGTCTCCGTCTACAATCGATTTTCCCATCATAGTTGCTACTGCCATAGGAGCCGGTAAATTTGAGCCCCCTACTTCCAACGGTACAACAATATCAACTTTTTTATTCGTATATTTTTCCCATTCCTCAATTGCATTCATCATATTGGTAGGATATTTCTTATCAATCAGCCCCAATTTAACCATCTGTGATTTTTTTTGGTCCGTCATCGGTGCTGTAGAGCCCATCAAAAATGTGCATATAGCTATGTCATCATCTGAAATTTCTCCAACATCTCTCCATTCAATTTTTCCCTTTGCATCTAAGGCTTCTTTCAAGACACGGAGACCTTCTTCCGGAAATCCTCCGCCTCCGGTCCCTAACAGTGTGCATCCCTGTATAAATATTTTAGCTTCTTCTAAAGATTTAATTGATCCTTTCATTATTTATGCTCCCTTTCTATTTTGTTAATTTAATCACCTTGTCTATAGGCTTCATATATGATATATTGCTGTTCTTTACATTGCATGCTACTAAGGCTTCAATCATTTTTAGTGATGCCGCAGCCGGGTCGATTACAGGAACTATATATCCTTTTTCTGATAATTTGCTGCTGATCTTTTCTGCAAAACCGGCAAATCCTGTACAACCGAGAACAATTACATCAGCTCCGTCTTCAACAACACATTTTATAGATTCCCGAAACAATTTCTCAAGTATCTCGTCAGAGCCGTCTCCTATTCCCGTAACCGGTATGTTGGCATTTCTGATTGAAACAAGCTTACCGGAGATACTGTATTCCATATTTTGTTTTCTAAGCATCGGAACAATATTGGGAAGAATTGTCACTATGGATATTTTTCGCCCAATGGCAGAGGCAAGTGACATGGCTGCTTCGCCCGAGCCCAGTACAGGTATCCGTACTGCTTCACGGCATGCATCAACACCGGGATTAGCAAAACAATAGCTTATAATGCCGTCGAAGCCTTCTTGCTCCCCTTTTATTGCTTCCTTTACCACAAATGGGGCACTATATACCAAATCATATTCATTTTCAATTGATTCGGGTCCATATTCCAAATGACGCGCTATCACTTGAACTTCCGGAAATGCAAATTCTTTAATTATATTTTCTTCTAAATAATCTGCACGACTCGTAATAATCGGTCTAATAAATAAAATTTTCATATTTTCTCCTTCTTCATAATTTGTCGACACAATAGAATGTGCAATTATTATGCCAATTATCTTTTAAGATTCACGGGCACTTCTCCTGCCTTTGCTTATTTAACGTATTTCTTCACACTGTCTCCATAGCTTGCTATGTTATGTACATTTCTCTCCCATTGGACACTCCTTAGGTGCATCCTTTTTAATTCGGCACTCCTTGTATCACAAATTTAATCACGAGCATATTAAAAAAAGGAATAAATTGTTTAATTTCCAACGATTTATTCCTTTTTTAATACTTATTTTTTGTAAATAAAATTTACACTTTTGTAAATATTTTTTACAATCGTAAATTTTATTTACACTTTCTTTTAAAAGCTCTTAGCTTATTCATAATGGATGTGTGTGAAATATTTAGATTCTGCGCCGCTTTTCGATATGATTTAAATTCATTAATTGCTTTTTGAATATATTTTATTTCAATTTCGGAAATAACAGCAGGAAGATCAATAGGAAATTCACATTCTTCATAGCTTGATTCAATCGGGGCTGTCTTGTCGGAAAATTGGTGTCTGTAATCAAGGATTATATCTGATTCCCCGATTTCATTTTCTGCCACAAAAATTGCTCTTTCCAGGACATTATTTAGTTCTCTTATGTTGCCCGGCCATCTAAAATGCAGAAGCTTATCCATAGCCTCTTTAGTAATTGTCATTGTCGGCTTACCATTCTTCCTGCAAATATCTCTTATGAAAAATTTAGTAAGCTTTTCGATATCTCCTTCTCTTTCCCTCAACGGTGGTATAAATATAGGAATAATATTTAAACGATAATATAAATCTTCCCTGAATGTCTTCTTTTCAATCATGCTTTCTAAGTCTCTGTGCGTAGCCGAAATAACTCTTACATCTACATCAATTTCGTGCTTTCCACCGATTCGACGTATCTTGTGTTCCTGCAAAACGCGCAGAATTTTGGCCTGCAGATGTGTTGCAAGCTCGCCGATTTCATCCAAAAATAATGTTCCGCCTGTTGCTTGTTCAAAATATCCCTGTTTCCCGGAAGAATTAGCTCCGGTAAAGGAACCTTTCTCATATCCGAAAAATTCACTTTCAATCAAGGTCTCTGGTACAGATGCACAATTTACCGCAACAAACGGTCCGTTTGCACGCAAGCTCTCCATATGAATTGCTCTTGCAAACAGCTCCTTACCGGTTCCGCTCTCGCCTCTAATCATCACCGATGTATCAGATTTTGCAACAGATTTCGCCAAATTAATGGTTTTTTTAATCTTGGTGCTCTCACCTAAAATGTTGTCAAAAGTTATCATAGACGGACGCATTATGGTATTTATCAGATTTCTGATATTAGCCATCTCTTTAATAATCACAAAATAGCTTGTAACGATACCTTGTTCGTTTTTGATGGGATTAAGATAGGCAAAATATCCTTTTTCTTTTCCTGCATATTCTCTTATAAATTCAATGCTGCACGGTTTAATACTATCACACAGTACAGGGCAGTTTTCCATTAAGAAATCATGTAGATTTTCTATTGTTCTGTTCTTATATTTCAGAAGCTGCCTTCCTTTATCATTATAGCTAATAATATGTCCTTTCGCGTCAGCCTTAATTATAGCATCATCGATATTATTAAGAAGCGTGGACAATTCTACTTCAATTCGTTCATACTCCATTAAATCGATATAAGAAATGCTCTCTATTTCAGGTATTCTTTTTTTCATGAAATTAATAAAGCCTGTCTCTGACAAAGAATCATCCCACTCTATTTTGCAACAAATATATGGATCTGATTCCATTGTTACAATATTAATCCCATAATCGGAAATGGCTTTCAAAACCAAAAAAATCAGCCCCATGCGATTAGGTGTTCCGTTAATTTTAATTCTTCTTATGTCACTCATACATATCTCCATATTTTGTCATTCCAACATACGCAACAGCAATGCCGACTGAATTTCAATTCCTATTTTAATACATTTTTCATCAAGATGAAAGTCCTTATTATGCAGACTGCATATTTCCTGTTCTTTCGGATCCTTGCAGCCGACATGAAAATATGCGCCTTTTGCATTTTTAGTATAATAAGCAAAATCTTCTGCTCCCATACTTGGCACATCTTTGATTACTATATTGTCCCTGCCGAATAAACGAGCCGCTTCATCCTCAATTAAGTTAACAAGATTATCATCATTAATTAACGCATCATAGCTTTCAGTGATACATACTTCCGCTTTGGCTCCGAAAGCTTCTGCCACCGATTCGGCAATCTCTTTTATTCGTCTTTTAGAATACTCCCTCTGCTCCGGTTTTAATGTTCTCAATGTTCCTTTTGCAACCGCCTTTTCAGGAATAATATTCCCTTTTGTTCCTCCGTGAAGCATACCGAAAGTAAGAACCGCTGAATCAGTAGCGGCAGTATTCCTGCTTACGAATGTCTGCAAGGCTGTTATGATATACGAAATTACAACGATTGTGTCAATGCACTTCTCCGGCTCAGCCGCATGTCCCGAAACTCCATGCACAATAATTTCTACCTCATCAGTGCTTGCATTAAGGCACCCTCTTTTTATTTCAATCTTGCCGGTGTCAATATGCGGCATTACATGCATTCCGATTATATAATCAACCTTAGGCTTTTCCATGCAGCCGTCTTCTACCATAAGCTTTCCTCCGCCTATAGTTTCTTCCGCCGGTTCGAAAAAAAATTTGACATTTCCCTTCAATTCTTTTTCCATAGCCTTTATCACTATAGCACTTCCCAGCAGCATAGCCGTATTCGCGTCATGTCCGCAGGCATGCATAACTCCTGCATTGACCGACTTGAAAGGATAATTGTTCTCCTCAAAAATCGGCAAGGCATCAATATCACTCTTTGCGGCTACCGTCTTTCCGTCTCGCATTCCTCTGACAATTGCCGACACTCCATAGCCTCCCACGTTGCATTTATGTTCTATTCCATAATGTTGCAGCACCTCGCTAATCATTTTAGACGTATTAATTTCTTTTTCGCTAAGCTCCGGATTTTTGTGCATACATCTTCTGAAGTTAATCATTTCTTCAATTATTTTTTCGTTTGTTTTTTTATAATATTCCATTATAACCTCCAAATTTTAATTGATAAAGTTATACGATGCAATTTATATGCCAATAATTTTTTGATGTATAACAGCTCCAACATTCTATTCTGAAAAGTATTTTATTTAACTTTCGGTATTTAACTATTTATCTTTCGGGGCTGTAATCAGAAAAACCTTATTGACACATTTTGTCAAAATTGGTATACTATAAAAAACGTTATCATCGAAAGGAGCAAGAAAATGGGTAAATTTGTTGTTAGAGAAGTTAATTCAGGTATAAAATTCGACCTAAAAGCTACAAACGGACAAGTAATCGCAAGCTCTGAAATATACAAATCAAAAGCTTCATGCCTGAAGGGTGTTAACAGTGTAATAAATAATGCACCCATTGCTAATTTGGAAGACCAAACAGTTGAAGATTTTAAGGTAGAAAAGAATCCTAAATTTGAAATTTACAATGATAAAGCAGGGGAATTCAGATTCCGTCTCAAAGCTAAAAACGGTGAAATTATTGCAACATCAGAAGGATATAAAACCATGGACAGCTGCAAAAACGGAGTGGAGAGTGTTCGCAAGAATGCCGCAAATTCAACAATTGAATAATGATTATATGGAGCAGCGGCGCTGCTCTTTTTTTTATAATAGGAAAGTTCTCTTCCCCACACAATGACTTCAATAATTATTACCGATATTAGTATTGCTAAATTTGCTTTTTTACTGTAAAGTAAGTATAACTGATTTAAAAATAACTATATGAATAGTTACAAATGACAATATAATAGATAGTTTATTTATATAGAACGGAGGCAACAACAATGAATAAAATAGCATTTATAGGTGGGCTGCTAATTGATGGTACAGGAAAAGAACCTATTGGAAATTCAGTTGTGTTAGTAGAAGATAAAAAAATAATATATGCAGGGCAAATGATGGAAATTGGCGAAGATTATAAAAGAATAAACATAACAGGCAAAACAATTATGCCCGGATTAATAGATACACATCTTCACTTTAGCGGAAATCTTACAGACTCAGACAGCGATTGGGTTCTTGAACCTTTATTGCAAAAGGCAGTAGTTGCTGTAGCCCAAGCAAAAGAGTCACTGGAACATGGTTTAACAAGCGTTGGAGAAATATCCAGATTTGGTCCGCATATCAGAAATATGATTGAACAAGGAGTGATTGCCGGTCCGAGGGTAGTTACTTCGGGATTAGGATTTTGTAGAACAGCCGGACATGGAGATTCACATAAACTACCGATGGAATACAATAATGTTTCTCATCCATGGGCAGAGAGAGTAGACGGGCCCTGGGATTTAAGACGAGCTGTAAGAAGAAGATTAAGAGATAACCCGGATGCAATAAAAATATGGTCAACCGGCGGGGGAATTTGGAGACATGACGCTAAAGCAGATAGTCACTATTGCATGGAGGAAATTCAAGCTGTAGTAGACGAATGTAACATGGTTAATCTTCCGGTGTGGTCTCATGCAGAAGGTTATGAAGGTGCACTTAATTCTTGTAAGGCCGGTGTGTCCGCTATAATACACGGACAGGAACTTAATGAAGAATGTTTAGAGATAATGAAAGAAAAGGATATAACATTCTGTCCTACATTACAATTTTTCTATGAATGGTTTACAGTTTATGAACCACCATATAGACCAATATTAGATAATTACGAAGGTAATACTACAGCGGAAAAAGAATTAAATCGTATAGTTGGAAACTTGCAAAATGCAAATAAGAAAGGAATACGAATAACCGTTGGTTCAGATTCATTTTGTTCAAGTCTTACACCATATGGGAAGTATGCTATAACAGAGATATACACTTTGAACAAATCAGGATTAACAGAGATGGAAGCAATCATGGCAGCTACTAAAAATGGAGCAGAAATGCTTAAAATAGATAAAATAACCGGTACATTAGAACAAGGCAAGTATGCTGATATAATTGTACTTAAAAAAAATCCATTACATAATATAAAAAATATAAATGTAAATGAAATGGCAGTAATAATGAAAGAAGGAAATTTTGTAAAAAGTCTAATATAAATAAAAAGGTTACACCACTCTGCTTTTTTATTAATTTTATTTAACTTGATATAGGTACGCTCTTTAGTTATAATTAATTCAAATAAGAAGAAACGAGGTGGGAAAATGAGCTTGACACAAGAGGATTTAAGAGCCATATCTGACCTGATAGATGTAAAACTTGATCGGCAAGAACAAAATATCAATAAAAGATTTGACACAGTTGATAAAAAGTTCGAAGAAGTTGATAAAAGATTTGACGCAGTTGATAAAAGATTTGAGCAAATTGAAGTCAAATTGGATGAGCACTCACAAAGATTTGACGCAGTTGACAAAAGATTTGAGCAAATTGAAGTTAAATTGGATGAGCACTCACAAAGATTTGACGCAGTTGATAAAAGATTTGAGCAAATTGAAGTTAAATTGGATGAGCACTCACAAAGGTTTGACG
>ENA-UOOM01003630-UOOM01003630.1-fermentation-metagenome-genome-assembly--contig:-NODE-3630-length-10982-cov-3.585156_pt1 | contig 10982 bp, 21 predicted proteins | sample MGYA00245781_ERZ724031 | MGnify/ENA primary metagenome ERZ724031 (study PRJEB28704, sample SAMN03018317) | fermentation metagenome | biome: anthropogenic terrestrial biome; feature: soil; material... | reverse complement strand
ATTCGCTACCAAAGCCGACCTCGAATAACAGGGGGGTAACATCATGAACATTAAAGAAATAAAAGAGATGAGCGCCGCTGAGCTTCAAAAGAATCTTTTGGAGCAAAAGGAAGAGCTTTTCAACCTTCGTTTTCAACATTCGATAAATCAGCTCGACAATCCGATGAAGATAGTCGAAACAAAGAAGACTATTGCAAGACTGCTCACCGTGCTCCGCGAAAAAGAAATCGCTGACAAAGCACAGGCGTAGAAAGGAGTAAGCTGAAATGGAAGAAAGAGCTTTAAGAAAAACAAGGGTTGGCAAGGTCGTCAGCAACAAGATGGATAAAACAATCGTTGTTGCCATAGAGGACAGAGTACAGCATCCGCTTTATAAAAAAATCATCAAAAGAACGGTTAAGTTCAAGGCGCATGACGAGAAGAACGAATGCAATATCGGCGATAAGGTTATGATTATGGAAACCCGCCCGCTTTCTAAGGACAAGAGATGGCGCCTTACGGAAATATTAGAGAAAGCTAAGTAATAGGAGGTACACAATGATACAGCAACAATCATTTATGAAAGTTGCCGATAACACCGGCGCAAAAGAGCTTATGTGCATCCGAGTACTTGGCGGCACAGGCAGGCGTTATGCCGGTATCGGTGATGTAGTTGTCTGTTCGGTTAAAAAAGCGGCTCCCGGAGGAGTTGTTAAAAAGGGCGAGGTTGTTCGTGCCGTTATCGTCAGAACGGTGCAGGGAACTCGCAGAGCAGACGGTTCGTATATCAGGTTTGACGATAATGCGGCTGTTTTAATAAAAGAGGATAAGAATCCCAGAGGAACCCGTATCTTTGGGCCGGTTGCCCGTGAGCTTCGTGAGAAGGATTATATGAAAATACTCTCCTTGGCCCCCGAAGTTGTTTAAGGGAGGTAGATAATAATGAACAAGAAAAACAAAGTGCATGTAAAAACCGGCGATACTGTCATTATTATTTCCGGCAAGTATGCGAGCGGAAAAGAACCGACAATCGGTAAGGTTTTACAGGTTTCTCCCGATGAGGGCAAGGTAATAGTTGAAAAGGCATGTATAGTTACAAAGCATGTCAAACCCAAAAAACAGGGCGAGGCCGGAGGAAAAATCGAGGCTGAAAGCGCAATTTATGCTTCTAAAGTTCAGCTTTATTGCCCGAAATGCCAGAAGGGCGTAAGAATCAGAAATAAAGTTACCGCGAACGGCGAAAAAATAAGGTCCTGCGTTCACTGCGGCGAGACAATATAAGTCGGGGGAGGATAATTATGTCAAGATTAAAAGAATACTATAAAAGTGATGTCGCTCCCGCTCTAATGAAGAAGTACAACTACAAGAGCCCGATGCAGATACCTAAACTTGAAAAGGTTGTTATCAATATAGGTGCAGGCGACGCAAAGGAAAACGCAAAGGTTATCGACAGCATAATCGCAGACCTTACATTAATAACCGGACAGAAAGCTGTTTCTACAACGGCAAAAAAGTCTGTTTCAAACTTTAAGCTCCGTGCGGGTGTTAAAATAGGCGCCAAGGTCACTTTACGCTCTGAGAGGATGTATGAGTTCGTCGATAAGTTTTTCAACATCGCACTCCCGAGAGTTCGTGACTTCAAGGGGATTAATCCCAACTCCTTCGATGGCAGAGGAAACTATTCCGTAGGCCTGAAAGAGCAGCTGATATTCCCCGAGGTTGAGTACGATAAGGTTGACAAAATAAGAGGCATGGATATTGTTTTTGTTACGACAGCGCAGAACGATGAAGAGGCAAGAGAGCTTCTTTCGCTCATGGGCGCACCGTTTCGGAAAGTATAAGGAGGTAAGTACAGATGGCAAAGAAAGCAATGGTTTTAAAACAGCAGAAAACGCCGAAGTATTCTACCCGCACCTATAACAGGTGTAAGATTTGCGGCAGACCTCACGGTTATCTGCGCAAGTACGGCATTTGCCGTATCTGCTTCAGAAATTTGTCCCATGCCGGACAGATCCCCGGCGTAAAAAAAGCAAGTTGGTAAGGAGGATACGAAATGCAAGTTACAGATGTAATAGCGGATATGCTCACAAGAATCCGCAATGCCAATTCGGCAAAGCATGAGACGGTTGAGATTCCTGCTTCCAATTTGAAGAGGGCAATCGCTCAGATTCTGCTCGATGAGGGATATATCAAAAACTTCACGGTTACGGAAGACAATAAGCAGGGTATTATTACCATAACGCTTAAATACGGTGAGGGTAAAACAAGGATCATACAGGGTCTTCGCAGGGTATCAAAGCCCGGTCTGAGGATTTTCGCTGCAAGCGAGGATCTTCCCAAGGTCAGAAACGGACTTGGTATCGCAATAGTTTCGACATCCAAGGGTATAATGACAGATAAGCAGGCTCGCAAAGAAAATGTCGGCGGCGAAGTTCTCGCCTTTGTATGGTAAAGGGAGGAGAATAATATGTCGAGAATTGGCAGAATGCCCATTACAGTTCCGGCGGGCGTAACCGTTACTGTCGGCGAGGGAAACCTTGTTACGGTAAAGGGACCCAAAGGAACGTTGACCGAAAAGCTCCACCAGGATATGGTTATCGAACAGGAAAGCAGCGTTGTATCCGTGAAACGCCCTACGGATGATAAGGAGCACAAAGCGCTTCACGGTCTTACAAGATCGCTTTTGAAAAATATGGTTATCGGTGTGACCGAAGGCTATAAAAAGCAGCTTGAAATAAGCGGTGTGGGATTTAAAGCAGCAAAACAGGGCAAACAACTCGTGATGAACCTCGGTTTTTCACACAATGTAGTATTTGAAGAACCTGAAGGAATTACGCTTGAGGTACCACAGCCGAACATTATAGTGATAAGCGGCGCTGATAAGCAAAAGGTCGGACAGGTCAGTGCAGAGATAAGAAACAAGAGACCTCCTGAGCCTTACCTCGGCAAGGGTGTCAAGTATGCGAACGAGAGAATAAGGCGTAAGACCGGTAAAGCCGGTAAGTAATAGAAAGGAGAGTTAATATTATGGTTAATCGCATTGACAGAAATAAAAAACGCTTAAAGCGTCACAAAAGAGTCAGAGCAAAGGTATTCGGTACTTCAGAAAGGCCGCGTCTTTGCGTTTATCGCTCAAACGATAATATCTATGTTCAGATTATCGATGATACTGTCGGGAAAACTTTAGTATCAGCCTCCAGTGTAGAACCGGAATTCGGCAAAGAGGGCGGAAACAAGGTTTTGGCAAAAAAAGTCGGAGAGCTTGCCGCAAAGAGAGCATTAGAACAGAATATCACCTCAGTAATATTCGACAGAGGCGGCTACCTTTATCACGGACGTGTCAAGGAGCTCGCTGACGGTGCTCGCGAAGCCGGATTAAACTTTTAGGAGGAAAACATGAAGATTGATTACTCAACTTTAGACTTAAAAGAAAATCTTATAGACACGAAACGCGTATCCAAGACCGTTAAGGGCGGACGTATCTCAAGGTTTTCCGCACTGGTAGTGGTGGGCGACGGTGCCGGTCATGTCGGTTACGGACTCGGTAAAGCTGCTGAGGTTCCGGACGCAATCAGAAAAGCAATTGAAGCGGCTAAGAAAAATGTCATTGAGGTTTCTCTTAAGGGGACGACAATTCCTCACGAAATCATCGGTAAATTCGGCGCCGGAAGAGTTCTTCTTAAGCCGGCAGCTCCCGGTACAGGTATCATAGCGGGCGGAAAAATGCGTGCCGTGCTTGAAATGGCAGGCGTGCGCGATATTCATGCGAAATCACTGCGCTCAAGCAATCCGACAAACGTAGTAAAAGCTACATTCGAAGCTCTGAAGGAGCTTCGCACTGCAGAGCAGGTTGCGCAGATACGCGGAATAGCTGTAGAGGCCGTTACAGGCGCTACTGTTAATAATTAGGAGGAGGCGGCAGTCATGGCAAAAGTAAAGCTTACTCTTATTAAAAGTCTAATAGGATGCAAAAAGAGTCAGATCCTTACTGCGGAATCACTCGGATTGAGAAAAATAGGTGACTTCAAGGTTGTTGATAAAGACGCACCTACCGAAGGAAAAATCAATGTTATTTCTCATCTTATCAGCGTTGAAGAAGCATAATAATCTGAGAACGAATTTTTGAACAGGAGGAAAAATTTATGAAGCTTCACGAGCTTTCTCCGGCATCGGGCTCTACTAAAAGCAATTTTCGTAAGGGCAGAGGCATAGGAAGCGGCAACGGCAAAACGAGCGGTCGCGGACACAAGGGACAAAAAGCGCGTTCGGGCGGCGGTGTCAGACCGGGCTTTGAGGGTGGACAGCTTCCGTTATACAGGAAACTTCCCAAGAGAGGTTTTAAAAACCATTTTGCAAAGAAATATTCGATTATAAATATATCTATGCTCGATACCTTTGATGCGGGCTCTGTTATTGATTTGCAGACGCTGCTCGAGAATGGCATAATAAAGAACGTCTTCGACGGACTTAAGGTTCTCGGAAACGGAGAAATTACCAAAGCACTGACCGTCAAAGCTGCTATTTTTTCAGCAACAGCAAAAGAAAAGATTGAGGCCGCAGGCGGAAAGGCTGAGGTGGTATAAATGTGGCAAACATACAAGAACGCTTGGAGTATCGATGATTTAAGAAAGAAAATGAAGTTTACTCTTTTTATCATCATACTTTTCAGAATAGGCTGTGCCATACCTGTTCCCTTTATTGATAGCGAAGCTATAAAAGCTTGGTTTAAAGAGGAATCGGTAACAGGCTCTCTTCTCGGATATTTTAACTTATTATCCGGTAATGCGTTTGCTAGTGCAACATTATTTGCATTGGGTATAAACCCATATATCACTTCTTCTATCGTTATGCAGCTCTTGACGATTGCGATTCCATACTTTGAAAAATTACAGAAAAGCGGTCCTGAGGGTCAGGCGAAAATCCAAAAGATTACACGCTGGGTAACAGTTATTCTTTCGTTGGTCACTGCATACGGATATTATGCGACGGTTAAGAGCAAGAACGCACTCTTCGAGGACAACTGGTTCACCTTAATAGTTATTATAGCTTCGTATACGGCAGGATCCTGCTTGGTTATGTGGATAGGCGAAAAGATCGACGAAAAAGGCATCGGAAACGGCATTTCCATCATTCTTTTTGCAAACATCGTCGCAGGACTGGCGTTTAATATGGTAGCAATATTCGAGTTTATTTCAAAGGAACCGGTCGCTGTTGTCGCATCTCTTCTCATGATGGTTGGAATAACGGCTCTGGTCGTATTTTTCTCAAAATCCGAGAGAAGATTGCCAGTGCAGTATGCAAAGCGACAGGTCGGCAGAAAGATGTACGGCGGTATGAACACGAACCTGCCCATCAAGGTTTTAATGAGCGGAGTTATGCCTATTATATTTGCTAACGCATTTACAAGCCTTCCCAATACGCTTTCACTTATATTTCCAAGCTGGGAGAATGCGGTAAAGACATATTTTTCGCCAAGCTCTCCGAAGTGGGGCTGGATTTATGTTTTGGTAAACTTCCTGCTGATAATCGCATTCGCTTATTTCTATATCAGCATCTCCTTTAATCCTGTCGAGGTTGCCAACAACCTTAAGAAGAACGGGGGCACGATACTCGGATACAGACCGGGAAAACCCACGGCTGATTATATCCAGAAGGTGCTTAACAGAATAACCCTAATCGGAGCGTTCTTCCTTTCTTTTATGGCAATATTCCCGATTCTGATGTCCTGGACCAATTATGGCAGCTTCAGAACGCTGATTTTCGGCGGTACAACGATTATTATTATAGTCGGAGTCGCTTTGGATACGACAAGAGACCTTGAAAGCGAGATAACAATGCGCCATTATAAGGGCTTTTTATAATAAAACCCGATAAAAGCTCATTAAGGGATGGTGATTATATGAATATTATTTTATTCGGTCCCCCCGGTGCCGGCAAAGGCACTCAGGCTGAGATAATAAGCGGGAAAATGAATATCCCGACAATCTCTACCGGTGTGATAATAAGAGCTGCAATTAAGAACGGCACTAAAAGGGGTTTGGCGGCAAGAAGTGCGATCGATTCGGGTGCGTTGGTTTCCGATGATATCGTAATCGGGATTATTAAGGACAGACTTGCCGAACCCGATTGTAAAAAGGGCTTTATTCTCGATGGTTACCCGAGAACAATCCCGCAAGCAGAAGCGCTTTACTCACTCGGGATAAAAATAGATGCGGTACTGTCCCTTGAGGTTTCGGAAGAGACAATTATCAAGCGTATGAGCAGCAGAAGAACCTGTGCTGCCTGCGGTGCGACATACCATACCGTTTTTAATCCGAGCAGCGACAACAAGACCTGCGACAAATGCGGAACCGAGCTTTCAATGAGAGCGGACGACGCTCCCGGGGTTGTAAAAAACAGACTCGACACCTATCATAGGGAAACCGAACCGTTAAAGGACTATTATACCGAAAAGGGCATTTTAAGGACTATAATCGGTCAGGATAAGATTGAGGATACAACCGCTCTGGTATGGGCAGCTCTGGGCATATGATATGATTACTATTAAGAGTGATGCCGAAATCGCAATTATGCGCGAGGCAGGCAAAATAACGGCATTAGCGCGAGAGGTTGCCGGACAGCATATAAAAGAGGGTGTGACGACCCGATTTGTAGACTCCAAGGTGAAAGCATGTATTCTTTCGCATGGTGCAAAGCCATCGTTCCTCGGTTATTGCGGATTTCCGGCTTCTACTTGTATAAGCGTCAACGATGAGGTTATACACGGATTTCCGTCAGACCGCGTGTTAAGGAACGGCGATATCGTCAAGGTGGATGTCGGTGCCTATTATAAGGGATACCACGGCGATTGTGCCGCAACCTTTGCGGTAGGAGAGATCAGCGACAAGGCAAAAAAGTTGATTGAGGTTACTGAGCAGTGCTTTTACAAGGGTATTGCAGCAATCAGACCCGGCGGCAGAGTGGGAGATATTTCCAACGCTATATACAGGCATGCCTCCGATAACGGTTTTGACGTTGTTCGTGATTTTATCGGGCACGGTGTGGGGAGAGATCTTCACGAGGGACCGGATGTTCCAAACTACGGACCTGCGGGCAGAGGACCGAGATTACAAACAGGTATGACTTTGGCGATTGAGCCTATGATAAATGTCGGTACCTGGCAGGTCAGGGTGTTAGAAAACAAATGGACTGTTGTTACCGGTGACGGCAAGCTCTCTGCACATTATGAGAATACTGTTGCCATCACCGAAAATGGTGTCCTGATACTGACCGACCCAACCTGAAAGGGAATGGATTGAATGGTGAATGGATAATTATTTAGGTCTTATGATAATTTCTGTTGCGGGGCGGGATAAAGGCAGATTGGCGGCGGTGGTCGAAGTCTTTGATGAAAACCATGTTTTTATCGCAGACGGAAGATCCCGCAAAACCGAAACCCCCAAGAAAAAGAAATTAAAGCATATAAGAATAATTACCGGCGTGGAAGAATCACTTTCAAGACTCGAGCCTGATAAGCTTACAAACAAGCTGATCAGGGAACGCATTAACGAGCTTGAGAACGCGCTCGGCAACACGGTTTAATGTTTTAAGGAGGAATAGTTCTGGCTAAAGACGATGTTATAGAATTTGAAGGTGTAGTTACCGAGGTGTTACCCAACACCGTTTTTAAGGTCCGTTTATCAAACGGTCATATTGTTACCGCTCATATTTCGGGGAAAATGCGTATGCATTATATCAGAATACTACCCGGCGACAAGGTCACGGTAGAAGTATCGGTATACGATTTGAACCAGGGCAGGATAACATTCCGTTCCAAATAGGGTATGTATTAGTTGTACCTGAAATTATATCGTTATTGGAGGTATAATAATGAAAGTAAAACCTTCCGTTAAAAAAATATGCGAGAAGTGTAAGATTATCAAGCGCAAGGGCAAAGTAATGGTCATTTGCGAAAACCCAAAGCATAAGCAGAAGCAAGGATAGGAAAGAGGTGTAATAATGGCTCGTATTTCCGGTGTAGATATTCCGAACGCAAAGCGTATTGAGATCGGACTCTGCTATATTTATGGTATAGGCAGAAGCCGCTCTAACGAAATATTGAAAAAGACAGGTATAAATCCCGACACACGCGTAAAGGATTTGACTGAGGACGATGTAGCAAAACTGCGTGAGGCTATTGAGAACAACTATATGGTTGAAGGCGACCTGAGACGCGATGTTGCGCTCAACATAAAAAACATGGTCGAAATCGATTGCTACCGCGGTGTAAGACACAGAAAAGGTCTTCCGGTCAGAGGACAGAGGACAAAAACAAACGCAAGAACAAGAAAAGGTCCAGTAAAGACTATTGCAAATAAGAAGAAGTAAGGGAGGGAAAAAACAATAGATGGCAACGGCACAGAAAAAAACTATTACTAAAAGAAAGCGCGAACGCAAGAATATAGAGCGCGGTGCGGCGCACATTCGTTCGAGCTTTAACAACACGATCGTAACCATTACCGACATAAACGGAAACGCGCTCTCATGGGCTTCGGCAGGCGAACTCGGATACAGAGGTTCACGTAAATCCACCCCATATGCTGCGCAGATGGCGGCGGAAACCGCAGCAAAAGCAGCTATGGAGCATGGTCTCAAGACGGTTGATGTATATGTTAAGGGACCCGGTCAGGGCAGAGAGGCAGCGATAAGAGCTTTGCAAGTAGCCGGTCTGGAAATAAGTCTGATTAAGGATGTCACCCCGATTCCTCACAACGGTTGCAGACCGCCTAAGAGAAGACGCGTATAGTTTATTATGAATGGAGGTTATTAAATGGCAAGATATATAGATGCATCATGCAGACAGTGCCGCAGAGAAGGTTGCAAGCTCTTTTTAAAGGGCGAGAGATGCTTTTCCGATAAGTGCTCGGTTTCCCGCAGAGGTAAAGCTCCCGGACAGCACGGTGCGGGCAACGCAAGAAGAAGAGTAAAAGAGTACGGATTGCAGCTCCGCGAAAAGCAAAAGGCCAAGAGGTATTATGGCATTCTGGAAAAACAGTTTAAGAACTATTTTGTCAAAGCGGAAAAACAAGAAGGTCAAACAGGCGAAAACCTTCTGATAATGATAGAAAGGCGTCTTGACAACGTAGTTTACCGTATGGGCATGGCAGAGAGCCGAAAGGAAGCTCGTCAGCTCGTCATTCACGGTCATTTCAGGGTAAACGGCAGGAAGGTAAATATACCGTCATTCCTTGTTAAGAAAGACGATGTAATCTCACTCAAGGAAAAAAGCCGTAAATCTGAGAAAATTAAAATGCTTATCGAGAATATCACCGCAAGGACAGTACCTGCTTGGATGAGTATCGACAAGGAGAATATCGTTGCAACGATAACGGCTCTACCAACAAGAGCGGATGTCGATTTCCAATTCGAGGAGCATTTAATCGTCGAGTTGTACTCGAAATAATAAGCTCTTTTAACAGAGCCGACCAACCAAGAAGGAGGTTACATTAATGATCGAAATCGAAAGACCGAATATCATCACCGCCGAACTCAGTGAAGACGGAAATCACGGAACTTTTGTAATTGAACCCCTTGAGCGTGGTTACGGAATAACGCTTGGCAATTCTTTAAGGAGGGTGCTTTTAAGCTCACTTCCGGGTGTTGCCGCAACAAGCATTAAGATTGATGGCGTTTTGCACGAAATATCAACTGTTCCGGGTGTAAAAGAAGATGTTCCTGAGATAGTCCTGAATGTAAAGGGTGTTGTAGCAAAGCTGTATACTCAGAACCCCAAGACCTGTATAATCGATGTCAGAGGCGGGGAGGTTACTGCAAGCGACATTCAAGTAGATTCGGATATAGAGATTCTCAATCCAGATCATCATATCGCTACGGTTGACGACGGGTATCCGTTTTTTATGGAAATCACCTTTGAGCACGGCAGAGGGTATGTTTCTTCAGAGAAGAACAAACAATCTGTAGAAAACCCTGTAATCGGTGTGATATATACAGATTCGATTTTTACTCCTGTTTATAAAGTAAATTATGACGTTTCAAACACGAGAGTCGCCAATATAACCGATTTTGACAAGCTGACCCTTGAGGTCGCTACAAACGGCACAATCAACGCAAAAGAGGCAATTTCACTCGCTGCAAAAATCTTAAGCGAGCATATAAATCTCTTTATAGAGCTTTCTGCCGAAGCGAAGAACGCCGAAATTATGGTCGACAGAGAAGAGACCATAAAGGAAAAGGTGCTCGAAATGACCATCGAGGAGCTCGATATGTCTGTTAGGAGCTTCAACTGCTTGAAGCGGGCGGGTATCGACACGGTTGAGGATCTCATTAACCGCACTGAGGAAGATATGATCAAGGTCAGAAACCTTGGTAAAAAATCGCTCGAAGAGGTTATACAGAAACTTCAATCCTTAGGTCTCTCTCTAAGAAAATCTGATGACTAAAAAAGCTACTCGCAAATGAAAACCAACTCAAAATTCAGTTGGGGCAAATTCTAACGAAGGAGGCAATGTTAAATGCCCGGAACAAGAAAATTAGGCAGAAAAACTGACCATAGAATGTCCATGCTCAAAGGTATGGTTACTTTTCTTTTGGAAAAGGGTAAAATCGAAACAACCGTTTATCGTGCTAAGGAAGTTAGCGCGCTTGCAGATAAAATGATTACATTAGGCAAGGCGAATACACTCGCCGCAAGAAGACAGGCAATGGCATTCCTGAAAAAGGAAAGTGTAGTGGCGAAGCTGTTCTCTGTTATCGCACCTGTTTACGAAGACCGCAACGGCGGCTATACAAGCGTACTCAAGACAGGTCCGAGACGCGGAGACGGCGCTGAGATGTCTGTAGTCGTAATGGTAGGCGCAGAGTCTGTTTACGCTCCGCTTGACAAAAAGGCTGCAAAGAAAGCCGAGAAAGCTGAGAAAGCTGAAAAGACTCAAAAGACTGAAAAGGTTGAAAAAACAGAAAAAGCCACTGAGGTTAAGACCGAGGGTAAAACGGTGGAAAAGAAG
>ENA-UOOM01003629-UOOM01003629.1-fermentation-metagenome-genome-assembly--contig:-NODE-3629-length-10984-cov-7.021868_pt1 | contig 10984 bp, 11 predicted proteins | sample MGYA00245781_ERZ724031 | MGnify/ENA primary metagenome ERZ724031 (study PRJEB28704, sample SAMN03018317) | fermentation metagenome | biome: anthropogenic terrestrial biome; feature: soil; material... | reverse complement strand
AGCAAAAGCGGAGAAAGTCCCATAAAAGCAAACGGAAAACTGATAGTTATTGACGGAGGTTTTTCAAGAGCATATCAGGGAACTACGGGAATTGCAGGTTACACTCTAATATATAATTCATACGGACTTCTTTTGGTATCTCACGATCCCTTTGAATCCGCGCAAAAAGCCATAGAAGAAGAGAAAGACATACATTCAACAATTATGGTGTTAGAAAAAGAAGTTGAAAGAAAAAGAGTTAAAGATACTGATGCAGGCGAAATAATGAAGACTCAGATAAAAGATTTAGAAATGCTCTTGGATGCATATAGATTGGGTTTCATTAAAGAGCAGGAATAATTAATGTATTAAAGACATTTTTTACTCATACTTTATAGAAAGATATAAAAAGTGTGGTGATAAAATGTCTTCTTTTTATTCTATTATTTTACAAAACTTTTTAATAGCTTTTGGAGTGGTAATAGGTGCGAGTTTGTTTTCAGGGCTTGGAGCCATTATAACTTATAATCCGCCCTTTAAAGTTATGACAGAAGTTGCGGGCTCCATTAAAATATGGGCTATAGCCGCATCCTTGGGGGGCACGTTTTCATCCTTTGCAATGATTGAAAAAGGATTATTTGAAGGTGAAATAAAAACATTGGTAAAACAAGCATTTTATATTTTAATTTCTTTAACCGGGGCAAATGTGGGATATGAATTTATCAGGCTTCTCCAAAGGTGCGGTGCCATATGGGGAGAATGATGAGAGCTAAAAATGATAAATATAAAAAAGGTACCGGATATAAATTTATTATTTGCTTTATAACAGGATTATTATGGGGAGTGATGATTGGTTCTTTGGGAATAAGTGTGTTAGTCGGGTATAGAATGGATGCTTTCCATGAAAAAATTGCTTATTTGGAGCATAATATTGCAGATAAAGATGAAAAGCTCAGCAAATTGGAAAAATCAATAAATAATGCAAATATAGTGCTTAAGGACATATACGTAATACTTGAATTTACTGATTTAAGTGAAGAGCAAATAAATCGAATAGACAATATTAAAATTGAAAAAGCAATAAAAGAAAAATATATATCATCATTTGGAAAAGAAATTAAAAGTCTTGACGCAGATATATTAGTGCAGGTTATAGATAAAAGAATATTAAGATTCAATGGTACAGAATATCAATTAACCGTCAATAAGCTTGTATTGTCTGATGTTTTAAAGCTTTGGGTAGGAGTATTTCCATTGGAATTGGTTTCATAAGTTTTGGAAATCCGGTTAAATTGTAATCTAATATTAATGTTCATCATGTCAAATTTTATGGTATAATGTAAAAAAAATAGAAATAAAGAGGTGGATGATGAAAATAAAATATTTTAAATGGCCAATTTTTATTTCATTGTTATTAGTGATTGCTTTGATTCAATACTCTGCACCGGAGGTTTACGCCGAAAGCCCTATTAAGCTGACAGTAAACGGAAAAAAGATTACTTCCGATGTAGATCCTTATATAAGTAATGACAGAACATTAGTGCCTTTAAGAGTAATAGCGGAAGAACTAAATTCAGTTGTTGAATGGGATAATGATAACAGAGCTGTACATATTTCTAAGGAAGATATTCATATAGTTCTCAGAATCGACAGTTACTTAGTTGAATATACAAATGATGATGAAACAACTTATACTATGATTGATGTGGCTCCTCAAATAACCGAAGACCGCACCTTTGTTCCCATTCGTTTAATAAGCAATGCTTTGGGTGTCGGGATAGAATGGAATAATGATGAAAGAGCTGTATATATAGACTCATCAAAAAGTTCAGAAGTTACGTCGTTTTTCGATGTTGAAATTTCATCGGTGCAAGCCGGACAAACTATTACCGGAACAACTGATTTATCTACAAGAATTTCAAACGGGGCACCTTCGGGAGCGGCAGAAATAAAATACCTTCTTTTGAACAGAGATACTGCAAAGGGACTTGTTATTGCGGGAGGAGCGGACTTAACAAAAAGCTATGAATGGGTTCCTGCCATGGAAGATAACGGGTCGAAAATCCTTGTGTCAGCTTTTTATGATGCACAGGGCAAATTTTTGGCAGGTGATTCAATACCTGTTACGGTAAAAATTAATCCTCAGATAGTATTAAACGGTATAACTGAAGGTCAGTTAATTACAGCCGATAAAGTACCTTTAAGCACAACATTGAGCTTCTCGGCAGCTTATGTAACATATGAAATGATAAATCCTGATAATGGCGCTGAATATATTTCTCCCGGTGTTGACCCGGAGCTGCCATTCAACATGATACCCGTAATGGAAGACAACGGCAACTTGTCTGTAAGAGTTGTTGCTTATGATACAAAGGGAAATGCATATGAAGGCGAATACACCAATATAAAAATTGACGTTGACAGATATCTGTATTTAGGGGGAGTTAAGCAGGGACAATCAATTGACGGCTCTGTAACCCTGCTGGCACAAAGAAATTTCGAGGTAACTGATACGGAATATATTATGGTTGACAATACAACAGGAGAGGAAACTCAGTTGTTTAAGTCAGGCTACGGCTCATACACCTGGTTCCCCGGACCTGAATTTGCAGGAAGCAAGGACTTGTATGTAAGGGTAAAAGATACGGCAGGCAACACTCACACCAGCGGAAGAGTGACGGTTAATGTAACGGGAAATCCACAGTTTCTGCTGCAAGGGATAGGACCGAACCAAGTATTAACTTCAACGGCAAATTTAAATGTTAAAACCAATGTAAAATTAGACAGCATAAAATATATTCTCACAAATACCAAGACAGGGCAGCCGATGGTAATTGCAGAGGGCAATACCGCAGCCATCATTCCCGAAAAAGGTGATGACGGCTCATGGAGTATAAGAGCTGAAGGAACTTACGGCGGAAAGACAATTAAAACAGAAGAGGTTAATTTCACAATTTATACAGGTGAATTATTCTCGGCAAAGCCTGTAATTGAAAAAGATTTATACTTGGATTTAGTTTCTGATTTAGCAGTAAATACAAGGGCGAAAACAGGAATGTCCGCGGCATTGCAGGTAGCACAGGCAATATTGGAAACAGGATGGGGACAAAGTGTGCCGGTGGATAAATATACGGGACAATTTTCCTATAATCTTTTCGGTATAAAGGGTAAAGGAACGAAGGGCTCGGTTACGTCCAATACCTGGGAAGAATACAACGGTGTTGCTTTCAGGATTGATGCGGATTTCAGAGCATACAACAATGAGAAAGAAAGCTGGCAGGACCACAAGGACTTGTTGCTTTACATGGAAAGATACGCACCTTTCAGAGAAGTGATGTACGACAGCGCAAAGGGAGCATGGGCATTGAAAAGATGCGGATATGCAACAGATTCACAGTATGCAATCAAGCTCATAGACATTATTAACAGATATGATTTAAAAGAATTGGATGAAGTAACAATTTAACAGAAGGCTCCTTAGGGAGCTTTTTTTTATTGTTAAGTCAATATATTTGGGTTATAATATATTTATGAAAGTCGGGGACATTCCTAACACCGTCATAGATTTTCTCTGAATAGGGAGGTGTACCCATACATATAGGAGAATATAATGAACAGAAGAGATAACAGATTAAATGATGAATTAAGACCGGTTAAAATAACAAGAAATTATTTATTGCATCCGGAAGGCTCGGTTTTAATAGAAGTAGGAAATACAAAAGTAATATGTACTGCAATGATAGAGGACAGAGTTCCCCCGTTTTTAAAAGGAACGGGAAAGGGATGGGTATCTGCGGAATATTCAATGATTCCGGGCTCAACGGGTGTAAGAAAATCCCGTGATGTCAACAGAGGAAAGATAGACGGCAGGTCACAGGAAATCCAAAGACTTATTGGAAGAAGCCTAAGGTCGGTAGTTGATTTAGAGGGATTCGGAGAAAGAACCATGTGGATAGACTGCGATGTTATACAGGCAGACGGAGGAACAAGGACAGCCTCCGTTACGGGAGCATTTGTTGCCATGGCTGATGCATTTTATAAATTAAAGAATGATGAATTAATAGAAAAAGTTCCTGTTAAATCATTTATTTCTGCTGTGAGTGTAGGAATACTTAACGGTGAGGCAATACTTGACTTATGCTATGAAGAAGATTCAAAGGCAGAGGTTGATATGAACATTGTTATGACGGATGAAGGAAGGTTCGTGGAGGTCCAGGGTACGGGAGAAGAAGCTACATTTTCGCATGATGAATTGATGCAGTTAATTTCTCTTGCAAAAAAAGGATGCCATTACTTATATGAAATACAAAGAAATATATTAGGAGAAGAAATAAGCGGAGAAATAACAAATGAATAGAAGAATAATTTTATCCACCGGAAATGTACATAAGGTAAATGAAATAAAAGGTATATTAAAAGATATGCCCTTTGAAGTAGTATCAAAAGATGACTTGGGATACAGTGATTTCGATGTGGTGGAAGACGGCAGCACATTGCAGGAAAATGCCCTTAAAAAGGCCGAAGAACTTCATAAGCTTACAAAGGGAATAGTCATTGCCGACGACACAGGTTTATACGTAGATGCATTAAACGGTGAGCCGGGAGTATACTCTGCCAGATATGCCGGTGAAAATGCAACTTATGCGGACAACAATAAGCTTCTTTTAAGTAAATTAAAGGATTATCCGAAAGAAAAAAGAACTGCCCATTTTAAAACAGTTATTGCGGTTGTTTTAGAAGATGGAAGCAAGCTTACGGCGGAAGGCATTTGCAAAGGCTGCATAGCTTTTAAGGAAAGAGGCGGCAGAGGCTTTGGATACGATCCTTTATTTGTAGTGGAAGGAACCGATAAAACCTTTTCGGAAATGGCTGAAGAAGAAAAAAATAAAATCAGTCACAGGGCAAATGCATTAATAAACTTGAAGGATAAATTGGAGGCAGTCATTGAAAATCTTGGTGATAAGCGACAGTCATAATGTTATTTTAGATTCTCAAATTGAGGATATAAAAAAGGAAGGAAAATTTGACCTGTTAATTCATTGCGGAGATAAATACAATGATGCAGATAAATTTGCCGAAAAACTGCATATCGATAGAGTGTTAAATGTTCCCGGCAATTGTGACTACAGCATTATAGGAATGGAACCCACGATAATCCGGGAAATTGAAGGCAAAAAATTTATAATAACCCACGGACATTTATTCTATGTGAAATTAAGCTTAAATCAGTTGAAAGCCTTCGCAAAGAAAAACAAGGCGGATGTAGTTTTATACGGTCATACCCATCAAGCTAAAAATGAAATAACAGACAACATTTTGTTTTTCAATCCGGGAAGCACAATATTCCCAAAGGACGGGAAAGCAAGCTTCGGAGTAATAGAAATTACGGAAGATAAGGTAGCCGGTGAGATAATAAGAATTGAAAATTAATTGCGAATAATTAAATCAATTCGGTGCTGTTCATTGGGCAAGGCATAAAATGACTGTTTTCGGGAAATCAAATAATTGGATATCAGGGTGATAAAATGATTAATATTAATGGATTGAAAATTAATAGCTTAGATTATATATTAATAGTAGACAAAGAATTTACAATTATATACAATACCCGATTTGATAAAAGAGTCAATGTTAACTTTAATTTTGCGGATACTAAAGATTATTTAAATAAGAATTTGTTTGAAGTTTACCCTACAATAAAAAAGGATTCAAGCACATCATCGATTGTTAAATGTATAACCACCGGAGAGATTGTAGTTAAAAGGTTCCAGAAATTTAAGGATTTTAAAGGAAACCTGTATGTGACACACAATGTTACAATTCCTCTCATAAGAGAAGGAAAAATTTTGGGAGCCGTAGAACTTGTAAAAGACATTAAGACTATTGAAAATATTAACAATGACAATAATAAAATAAAGTTTTTCTATGAAGATGAGGATTTTTTTGATGATACGGTAAACGATACGAGTAAATTTACATTTGATACAATAATTACGAAAGACAATAAAATGTTAAGAGCTATCGAGCAGGCAAAGAAAATGTCCTTTACTGAAAACCCTACACTTATATACGGTGAAACAGGAACCGGAAAGGAAGTTTTTGTACAAGCTATAATAAATAACAGCGGAATTCCAAGGGATAAAGTTGTTATACAGAACTGTGCCGCGTTGCCCCAAAACTTAATAGAGTCAATTTTGTTCGGAACTTGCAGAGGAGCATATACCGGAGCTGAGAACAGGAAGGGTTTATTTGATGAAGCAGATGGAGGAATAATATTTTTAGACGAATTAAATTCAATTCCATATGATGTGCAAGGCAAGCTCTTGAGGGTGCTGCAAGACGGAAGTTTCAGACCCGTGGGCTCAAATATACAAAAAAAGGTTCATGTAAAAATTATAGCGGCAATGAACGAAGATCCCCTTGAGGCTATAAAAAATCAACATTTAAGGAAGGATTTGTTTTACAGATTAAGCAGCGGAATGATTTTTTTGCCTCCATTAAGAGAAAGAAAAGATGATATATTGCTTTTTACTAATTATTACATTAAGGAATATAATGTAATATACGGGAAAAACGTAACCTGAATTACGAAAACATTAGAAAAGTTTTTTCTTAAGTATAACTGGGATGGTAATGTAAGAGAATTAAAACACATAATTGAGTCAATGATAAGCTTATCTGACTGCAAAACATTAGATGTTCACCATCTGCCTGCATACATGTATGACAGATTATTTAACAATAAAATAACAATCAATGAAAGTATGGAAGATGAGACAGATATACTATTAAATGCTGAAGATTTTAACTTAAATAAGCTATTGGAAGCGAAGGAAAGAGAAATTATTTCAAAGGTTTTGAAAATTACCAAAGGCAACAAAACGAAAGCAGGAGAAATATTAGGTGTTCCAAGACAAACATTGAAGTACAAAATAGATAAACTAAATCTTGAATAGACAAATTTCTGTCATAGCGACAATAATTTGTCTAATAAACTAAAGCAAGCGACAACTTATTGTCGTTTGCTTATTTTTTTGAAAACCTTTATCAAAAAACATTGAAATTTCATTAACAAAATATTGGCATTATAATTGCAATCTATATAATTGTAATTTTTTAAACAGATAACATAAGGAGTTAAGAATGAATTTAGAATTAAGAAAAATTCAAATTAGGGATGTTGTTTTTGGAGATGAAAACAAAATAGAAAATAATATCCTAAGCTTAAACAGAATAAGCCTGACCGAATTGATTAAAGAAGACAAAAGGATCAAGGAGGTTGACTTCGACATCGCTAAACCCGGACAGTCTGTGAGAATTTTACCGGTTAAAGATGTAATAGAACCAAGAGCAAAATTAAACGGAGATATTTTTCCCGGAGTATTCAAAGAGCATATGGAAGAAGCAGGAACAGGCATTACTTACGTTTTAAGGGGGTGTGCGATTGTAACAACAGGTCCTATAGTAGGATTTCAGGAGGGACTCATAGATATGAGCGATCCCGGGGCGGAATACAGTATTTTCTCAAAGCTGATAAATATTGTAATGGATATAACCAAGGAAGAATATTTAGATCCTCATGAACATGAGGAAACAGTGAGGTTAGCAGGTATAAAGCTTGCTAAATTTATAGGGGAAATCGCTTTAGGCTGTGATTCTTATGAATCTGAATTATACGAATGGAAAAGCATTGGAAAAAAGTATGAGGAATATTACGGACTTCCTAAAGTAGCTTATGTTTACAATTGTATGAGTCAAGGACTTTTACATGATACTTACTTTTACGGAAGAGATACTAAGCATATTACACCATCTATGATTACGCCGTTGGAAGTAATGGATGGAGCAATAATAAGCGGAAATTGTGTTTCTCCCGGTTCTAAAACAACTACTTATCATCATTTAAATAATGCAGTAATTAAGGAATTGTTAAAGAAGCATGGCAAGGAAATAAATTTTATGGGAATTGTATTAAATCCTTTAATGGTTACATTAAAAGAAAAATACAGAAATTGTATGTTATCGGTAAAAAATATAGAAATGCTGGGAGCAGAAGGAGTAATAATTTCACAAGAAGGCTTTGGAAATCCAACGACTGATTTGATGGTAGTCTGCCAATCCTTAGAAAAAAGAAATATAAAGACAGTAATCATTACTAACGAAGATGCGGGAATTGACGGAATGTCCGAATCGCTGCCTGATAGTGTAACAGAGGCCAAAGCCATAATATCTACAGGAAACAGCAATGCAACAATAATGCTTCCCAAGGTAGATAAAATAATAGGAAGATTAAAGGAAATAGAAAAGACAACAGGCGGAAATGTTGATTCTATTCAGGAAGACGGAAGATTGCTTGTGGAAATTCATGGAATAATGGGAAGCCATAACCTTCAGGGAAATACTTACTTAAGTGCGACAACAATTTAGGGAGGTGCAAAGTGAAAAAAGTAATATTTTATACTAATCAATTTTTCGGTCAAATAGGCGGTGAAGACAAAGCTTATACAGAGCCGCAATTTCACAACGGACCGATTGGTAATGCCAATGCATTTACAGGCAGATTGGAAAACGCAGAAGTTATTCACACAATAATATGCGGTGATAACTACTATGTTGAAAATATGGATAAGGTTAAGGAATTTATAAATGATAAATTAAAAAATATAAAATTTGACTTGTTTATTGCCGGTCCTGCATTCAATGCAGGCAGATTCGGAATAGCCTGCGGCGATGTATGCTCGTTTATAAAGAAAGAATACAATGTTGAGGCTATTACAGGATTATATGAAGAAAATCCTGCCGTTGAAATGTATAAAAAAGAAATATATATACTAAGAGTCGGCAAGTCAGCGGCAGGTATCAGAAAAGCAGTTCCATTAATGGCTGAATTTGCAAACAAGCTATTAAGAGGAGATAAATTAGGCAGTCCTTCAGCTGAGCAATACTTTGCAAGAGGAAAAAGAATTAATATTTTCAGAGAAAAAAACGGGGCCGAAAGGGCAGTTGATATGCTGTTAAAAAGACTTAAGAATGAGCCCTATGAAACAGAGCTTGAAATTTCGGTTTATGAAAAGGTAGAGCCTGCAAAGCCTTTAAAGGATTTAAAATCAGCAAAAATTGCACTGTGTACATCGGGAGGCATAGTTCCTTTCGGAAATCCGGACCATATACCAGCAGCAACGGCTAAAATATTTAAGATGTACGACATATCAGGCAAGGATGCTCTTAAAGAAGGTGAGTTTGAATCTGTTCATGCAGGATATGATCCTGTTTACGCAAATAAGAACCCAAATAGAGTGGCTCCCTTAGATACATTAATAAAATTAAAAAAAGAAGGGATTGTCGGGGAAGTATATCAATATCTGACAACCACTACAGGAAATTCAACTTCGGTTGCAGATGCCACAAGGATGGGTAAGGAAATAGCGGAAAAATTAATTGAAGACGGAGTTGACGGGGTTATACTAACGAGCACGTGAGGCACTTGTACTCGCTGCGGTGCAACGATAGTTAAACAAATAGAAAAGGCGGGAATACCGGCAGTCCATGTATGTACTGTTACTCCCATTTCTAAAACTGTAGGTGCGGCAAGAATTTATCCTGCACAAGCTATACCGTATCCAACAGGTAACCCGGAATTATCTTCTGAAAAGGAAGAAAAGAGAAAAAGAGAAATTGTTATGGATGCATTAAAATTACTTATCCAATAGTGAGGGAAAATGCTAAATTTTGGAGGCTTGCTTGTTAAAGAAATACAGAAGAGTGGATATCGCAAACAAGCATTATTTTGGCAGGTCTTATTACATTCGATACAATTTTAACAGACAATGAAGAAATGAGACGTAGTATTGAGAAAGCAAAGATGCTGTCAACTCTTCCCAATGCTACTCTTATATGCGGTGAAACGGGAACAGGCAAGGAATTGTTTGCACAGGCTATGATTAATTACAGCGGAGTTCCTAAGAGAAATGTGGTTATTCAAAACTGTGCAGCGGTGCCTGAAAATTTAATGGAATCTATTTTGTTTGGAACTGTGCGCGGTGCATATACAGGTGCTGAGAATAAAAAAGGTCTGTTTGAAGTTGCGGACGGTGGAATAATTTTCTTAGATGAGTTGAATTCCATGCCATTTCATGTTCAGGCAAAGCTTTTAAGAGTTTTGCAGGATGGTTCCTTCAAACCTCTGGGAATCAATGAGGATAAAAAAATATCTACGAAAGTAACGACAAAAAGGTTGGCAAATTTTTTAAGGATTTAGAGGAAAAGTTTTATAGATACAACTGGGAAGGAAATGTTCGCGAATTGATGAATACCGTGGAATTTATGGTAACAACTGCGCGGAATGGCGAGGATTTGACAGAAAATCTGATACCTGCATATTTGCGGGGACGATTGGATAATGTATTCTCTATATCTGATGAAAACGATATTTTCCCTATTTCAAATATTATTTCTGAACATAAATGTAAACAGTCAAAGGACACTCATATACCTTATCATAATATTATGGATACTGTAGAAAAGGAATTAATTTTAAAAGCAATGGAGGTTGCTGAAGGTAATAAGAGTAAAGCGAGTGAAATTTTAGGATTACCAAGGCAAACTTTTAGATACAGGCTTCAAAAATTAGGCTTAGAGGAATTAAGTGATTAGATAGCGGTGAATTTTCGCCAAAAATGTTTTTAATATTTTATTAATTTTTCTAAAATAATAAAATTTGTTGTGATTAACAGCAATAAAAAAATAATAAAATTTTGGCACGATTATTGCTTTAATATAAGTTATAATTATTCCGGATTACAATAAAAAAATATCATGTCATTTATATGGCATATCCGGAGTAAAAATTGAAAGGAGAAAATAATGAAAAAGAAAGTTTTAGCTTTATTACTTGTAATTGCTATGATATTTAGCTTTACAGCATGTAGCGACAATAAAACAGAAGTAAACGGTGAAGGTGGCGAACGTACATTAGTAATGCGTTTAGGACAATCTTTATCATCTC
>ENA-UOOM01003627-UOOM01003627.1-fermentation-metagenome-genome-assembly--contig:-NODE-3627-length-10988-cov-4.219427_pt1 | contig 10988 bp, 14 predicted proteins | sample MGYA00245781_ERZ724031 | MGnify/ENA primary metagenome ERZ724031 (study PRJEB28704, sample SAMN03018317) | fermentation metagenome | biome: anthropogenic terrestrial biome; feature: soil; material... | reverse complement strand
GATTCGAACCCACGGCCTCCAGAGCCACAATCTGGCGCTCTAACCAACTGAGCTATACCCACCATGATACAATGATACACGGCTGGCGCGCCTGCAGGGATTCGAACCCCTGGCACACGGCTTAGAAGGCCGTTGCTCTATCCAACTGAGCTATTGGCGCACATTTTTCATAACTGGAGCGGGTGAAGGGAATCGGACCCTCGCGACTGGCTTGGAAGGCCAGGGCTCTACCACTGAGCTACACCCGCATTTTTCAAGTGCAGTGGATATTTTATAATAAATACTGCCTTATGTCAATGATTTTATCCGAGATAAACCCCAATATTTCACGATTCAATCGATTGATATTAATGTGCCAGTCAAAGCGTGCGTAAAACAAATTCTAAGCTGTCTTTTTCGAGCAAAAGTATGCCATAACTCTTCTTATAGCCTTGTCGCCCATAAAACGTCGATCCCGGATTAAACAATGTAATTCCATCAATTTTTTCATAAAAAGGCACGTGGGTGTGCCCAAACAGCGCCACGCAACAATTCGTTTCTTTTGCCTTTGCAAGCAAAGAACACTTATTTTTTCCGACATGATAGCGATGACCGTGCGTTAACAAAAATCGATGTCCGCACAACTCCACCACCCGATCAAATGCTTCGTCTTCTCCTCTGTCATTGTTGCCTTTTACCGCCGTATAATCTATGTCGTAGGCAAGCAACACCTGCCTCAAAACAGCGATGCCGTCTCCCAAAAAAAACACATGATCAAAATCATTTTCTTCTTTAAACAGACCTTCTATGGTCGCTATATCCTCGTGACAGTCGCTCAACACACCTATTTTCATTGTTGCTGCCCCGCTAAATATTTTTTTAATTGCAGCAGTGCAAGCGCTCGATGGCTATATTGATTTTTTTCCTCCTCGCTCATCTGTGCGTAGGTTTTTTTCGATTCATCCACATAAAAAATCGGATCATAACCAAAACCGTGTTCACCTGCGCATGCAAAGGCGATGCTTCCTTTAATTTCACCTAAAAATATTTTTTCTTCTCCATCGGGCATCTGCATGGCAATGGCAGAGCGAAAGGTCGCCTTGCGATTACTTTGTTTTTCCAGTGCCGTTAATAATTTCTTGTTATTATCCGCAAACGTTGCATCATCACCTGCATACCGTGCCGAATACACACCCGGCGCGCCCTTTAACACTTCCACAAAAAGACCTGTATCGTCAGCGATAATCACCTTGTCGGTATAGGGCCGCACAGCGCGCACTTTTATCAATGCATTTTCTTCTATCGTCTTACCGTTTTCTTCTATTTCCGAATAAAACCCTATGTCTTCCAAGGAAAAAATATTGCACCCTTTTAAGATTTCTCTCACTTCACGCAGTTTGTGTTTGTTGTTGCTGGCAAGTACAATATCCATTTTCTGCTTACACATCCCCTATCACCGCAAACAATTGTGCCATACCTGTCCCGGCAACATCCAGCATCGTCAACATTTCTTGTTGGGTGATGGGCCTTTTTTCGCCTGTTGCCTGTGTTTCGCAAAATTCACCCTCTTCCGTCATTACCACATTCATGTCCGCCTGCGCTCGACTGTCCTCAATATAGGATAAGTCCAGTAATATCTCCTCTTCCACAATGCCGATGCTCACTGCCGCCACGGCGCATCGAATGGGGTTTTCACTGATAATATTTTTTTCCATTAACGTTTGCACACAATCGCGCAGGGCGATGTAGGCGCCTGTTATCGCACAGGTTCTTGTGCCCCCGTCTGCTTGCAACACGTCGCAATCCACCCAAATTGTTCTCTCTCCCAGCTTTTTTAAATCCACGACACTGCGCAGTGCTCTGCCTATCAATCGCTGAATTTCCGCACTGCGTCCGTCCAAACGCCCCTTATTGATATCTCGCTGTTTGCGCACTGCCACCGAGGCGGGCAACATCGCATATTCCGCACTGAGCCAACCGTTGCCGCTGCCCCGCATAAAGGGGGGAATTTTTTCTTCAACGCTTGCGGTGCAAAGCACCTTGGTATCTCCCATGGCGATTAATACCGAACCCTGCGCATATTTTGTATAGTTTCGCACTATTTCAATTTTCCTTAATTCAAATTGTTCTCTTCCGTCTTCCCGTATCATTTCTTGCCTTTCCGTTGCCAGCAGCCATTTTTTCTGCTACAACTTGTATATTTCGTCCTCTGCCGGTTCCGTCAATGCCATCTTTTTTTCTCCGCAGACATAACTGCTGTCTTCCTGCGTAAAGATTCCGACTTTTCTGGCCTCAATTCCCGATTTTTTCAATTCCTTCAGCATCCCCGTTCCATCTGTTTCGCCGCAGGCTATCAAAAGCGAGCCGCTGGACATGAGCCGCAACGGATCCAACCCCAGGTGCTTACACACCTTTTTTATCTCCGGATGAATCAATATATCATCGCAAAGCACTTGGATATTGCAGCCTGCCGCACGGCTTATCTCCCAGGCCGCACCGAGTACGCCGCCTTCGGTGATATCGTGCATGCGCTTGGCACCGTGCCGCATTGCGATTTTACTCTCCGGCAACACAGATATCTCGTTAATTAAATTTTTTAAAAATTCGATTTGCTCTTTTTGCAGCACAGAAGATATTTTTTCATAATAGTCCGAAGCAATAATGCTGCCTGCTTCGTAAGCCGCTCCTTTTGTCATAATCAGCCAATCGCCGACTTCAACCGCCTGCTGCCTTTTGTTCGGCTTTCGGCCAATCGCCGTTGCCGATAAAACAATGCGGCGCACCGCATCCGTCTTTTCGGTATGCCCCCCCGCCAACTGCACATTCAACTGCGCGCAAGCAGCGTTGATGTCTTTGGCAATGGTTTTTATTTCATCTGTTTTCACATCGGGCGGCGTCAGCATCGTTACAAATATCGCCACCGGTTCAGCACCTTCGGCCGCAATGTCATTGCAGCAAATATGCACACACAATTGCCCCATGTTTACCGTTGCCGCCGTGATAGGATCCGTGGTCACCGCCACCAAATCCCCCTGCAGATCCAAAACAGCACAATCAATGCCCGTTCCGCTGCCTTGCAGCACTTCAACGCGCTTATGTTTGATGGCATTGAAAATATTTTCCGCCAAAAAACTGTCTTCAAATTTTCCGCATTTCATAAAACACCTCTCACGATGTTCAGTAGTGTTTTGTATCTGTGTTTGCAGTCAGATTGCTTTTGAAACATTTTATCCGATTTATATAAAAATGTCTATGCTCCTCTGCTTGCAGCTGTTGCCTTTAGGCTGCAAGCGGCATATTTTTCTTCAAACCATAAAAAATACACCTTGTGTCAAGGTGCATTGTTTGATTTATACGTCCTGACAAGCTTTATGCAAAATGGTTTGTATGATTTCGTCCAGCCGCCCCATTCGCCGATGAAGGTACAAATAGCCAATCAGACTCTCCAAGCCTGTGGCATTGTTGTATTCTTGCGCCGTGGCATTTTTCGGTTTATTTTTATGTTTTTGATTTCGACCGCGGCGCACAATGCGGCATTCTTCTTCACTGAGCAAGGGCCTGATAGCTTCCAGCGCTTCGTGTTGTGCTTGCGCCTTGACCAGTTTTTCCGCTCTTTGCTGCAGGCTCGAAGACTTTATATCTCCGCTTTGCAACAAAAACCTTCGGACATATATTTCATAGACGGCATCACCGATATAGGCCAGCTGCAGCGCGCCGAGCCTGTTGGGATTGGGTGTTAATTTTTCTTCCATTTGACTCCTTCTTTTGTATCTTCCAAAAGAATGCCTTTTTCTTTCAAGTCATCTCTGATTTTGTCAGCCAGTGCAAAGTCTTTATTTTTTCGTGCCTCTTGCCGTTGGGCAATGAGTGCTTCAATATCTTCGTCCAGCAATTCTTCCTGACTGTGCTGTGCAATGTTGAGCACACCTGTCAATTCTTCTAACATGGCCTTAGCAGCTTTGATATCCTCATGGGTTGAGTTTTCATCAATATTTGTATTGATAAACCGCACCAGTTCAAAAATCGCCGCAATGGCATCCGCAGTATTAAAGTCATTGTCCATCGCCGCACAAAATTGCGTTTTATATTGCTCTAACTGCTCAGAAATCTGCTGACTTGCTTCTTTGTCGCTCGTGTCTTGCTTGAGCAGATAATCCAGATTATTTTTCGCGTTATAAATGCGCTGCAGTGAGCTTGCCGCCGATTCCACCAATTCTCTGCTGAAGTTGATCGGACTTCTGTAGTGTGCGTTTAATATAAAGAAACGCACCGTTTCCAAATCAAATTCTTTTGCAATATCCCGCACCGTAAAAAAGTTTCCAAGGGACTTTGACATTTTTTCATTGTTGATATTGATGTATCCGTTGTGCATCCAATATTTTGCAAACTGTTTGCCCGTGGCGCCTTCACTCTGCGCAATTTCGTTTTCATGATGCGGGAAAATTAAATCCGCACCGCCGCCATGAATGTCAATTTGCTCACCTAGGTATTTTTGCGCCATGGCCGAACACTCTATATGCCAGCCGGGTCTGCCCTGACCAAAGGGGCTGTCCCAATATATTTCGCCTTCCTTTTTCTTTTTCCACAAGGCAAAATCAAGCGGATCTTCTTTTTCTTCGCTGATTTCCACCCGTGCGCCTACTTCCAATTCTTCAATGTCTCTCTTGGAGAGTTTTCCGTAGGACGCAAAGGTTCTTACGCGGTAATAAACATTACCGTCCTTTTCATAGGCCATCCCTTTGTCCACCAACGTTTGAATCAACGATAAAATCGTATCGATATTTTCGCTCACCCTCGGATACATATCCGCACGTCCAATGCCCAAAGCGTCGGCATCCGTAAAATATTCTTGAATATATTGGTCGGCAATTTCTTGAGGTTCTTTTCCTTCTTCAGCCGCTTTTTTGATAATTTTATCATCTACATCCGTAAAATTTTGGATAAAAATGACGTGATATCCTGCATATTTGAAATATCTTCGCACTACATCAAAAAAGATAAAGGGTCTTGCGTTGCCGATGTGAAAGTAATTATAAACCGTGGGGCCGCAAGAATATATTTTTACTTCCCCTTCTTTTATGGGAATAAAAGGTTCCTTCTGATTTGTCAGTGAATTGTATATTTCAATCATTTCTTTTCGTCCCCTGTCTTTTTTTCGAATTTTTTCAGCAGGCACACCGCCTGTGCACTGATACCCTCTTCTCGTCCGGTAAAGCCCATTTGCTCTTCTGTGGTGGCCTTAACGGAAACATTTTCCACTGCGGTATGCAAGCTCTGTGCAATATTTTTTCGCATTTCGTCCATGTAGTCTGCCAGTCGTGGTTTTTGTGCAACAATGGTGCTGTCAATATTGACCACTTCGTATCCCGCCTCATGAATAAAACGGTAGACCTGCCTCAACAGGTCTATGCTTCTTGCATTTTTATATTGTTCTTCTTGATCCGGAAAATGTTTGCCGATATCTTGCAATGCAAGTGCCCCCAGCAAAGCGTCCATAATGGCATGTACCAGCACGTCGGCATCCGAATGACCCGCCAAACCCTTTGCGTGCGCAATGTTTACCCCGCCCAAAATCAATGTTTCATTTTCCGTCAATTGATGTGCATCATAGCCGATTCCGATACGCATATCACTCTTCATGGCCTTTTTTGTGTTCTGTCATCATGCGATAGGGTTTGGACAAAATGCGCACAGGCATACTTTTCAAAAACAGTCCCAAATCTTTTTTTATCTCCTCTGTCATTCGTGCAGGTTTGGTAACCACCCGTTTGACTAAGTCAGTTCCGGCGTTCTGTTTTATTTTTTCAACATCGACTACAATGCCATAGTGGCAGCAATCACAGACAATTTGCTCAATAATATTGTCGTTATATGTTATTGTATGGGGTGTTTCTTCATTGCAGGTGTTGCACAGCAAATCCACCTTCATTACTTGTTTCATTGCAAGGCTCACTTACTTTCTCATCAGTCTTTCTGCCGCTTTTTTAATGTCTGCAACTTGCGGAACCGCGGCCTGCTCCAGCTTTTTATTAAAGGGAATGGGCACATCTTTGCCTGCCAAGCGCACCACCGGCGCTTTGAGATAAGGGAATGCTTTTTCTGCTATCAATGCCGCAATTTCTCCGCCCACACCACCTGTTCTCACAGCGTCATGAACAATCAAAGCGCGACCGGTTTTTTTCACGGAATCAATAATGGTTTTTTCATCCAAAGGCAACAGCGTACGCAAATCGATGATTTCCGCATCAATACCTCTTGTTTTTAACTGCATGGCTGCCTGCAAACATTTTTGCACAGAGTAGCCGTAGGTAATAATCGATAAATGCGCACCTTTTTTCATGACATTTGCCTGTCCGATTTGAATGACATAGTCGTCTTCGGGCACGTTGCCCACTGCATTATACAGCATTTTATGTTCACAGAAAATAATCGGATTGTTGTCACGAATCGCCGCTTTCATCAACCCTTTTGCCTCATAGGGGTTTGAAGGAAAGACCACTTTAAGCCCCGGCACATGACACATCCAGGCTTCCAAACTTTGCGAGTGCTGTGCTGCGGCACCTGTGCCGCAACCGACAGGCAGGCGCACCACCAACGGCACGCTGACTTTGCCCGCAGACATAAAAGACTGCTTGGCTGCTTGATTGACCAAGTTGTCCATCATCAATGTAACAAAGTCCGAAAACATCACTTCAACCACCGGGCGCAATCCCGACATGGCCGCCCCTGTGGCACAGCCTGCAATAACCGCCTCGCTCAAAGGGGTATCCATGACTCTCTCTTCGCCGAATTGCAACACCAAATCTTGTGTCACCTGAAAGTTTCCGCCATACAGGCCGATGTCTTCGCCCATCAAAATCACATTTTCATCTCTTGTCATCTCTTCGGAAAGAGCTTCGCGCAACGCTTCTTTATATGTAATTTCTTTCATTTCTCATCCCTCATTTCGCATAAACATATCTTTGCAAATCTTCAACATCCGGCTCAATGCTGTTTTGTGAAAACAAAATGGCTTCTTTCAACTCTTGTGTTACTTGCGCATTGATATCTTTCAACATTTCTTCATCTGCGATGTTGTTTTTCAACATATATTCTTCCAGCCGTTTTATCGGACATTTTGCGCTCCATTGTTCTACTTCCTGACTGTCTCTATAGCGCTGTTCCGTGTCGTTTCTCGAATGCCCGCTGATGCGATATGTTTTGCTTTCTATCAACATGGGTCCGTTGCCTTCTCTGACATACTGCACCGCCGAAAATGTCATGTTATATACATCGATTGCATTGTTTCCGTCAAGAATAATCGAACGCATGCCATAGCCTTCCGCGCGTTTTTCGATATCGCGAATGTTCATGCTTCGCTCCGTGGGCATCGACACCGCATAACCGTTGTTTTCAACATAAAACACCACAGGCAGTTTCCAAATACTTGCCAAATTCATAGCTTCGTGAAACAGTCCTTCATTGGTGGCACCGTCGCCCAAAAAGCACAGCACAACATTGTTGTCTTTTTTGTATTTCATTTTCAGTGCCGCCCCTGTGGCAATGCCCAAGCCGCCGCCGACAATGCCGTTGGCACCCAGGTTTCCTTTTTCCACATCCACCAAGTGCATGCTCCCGCCAAATCCCGAGCAGGCTCCTGTTTCTTTACCAAACATTTCCGCCATAATATATTTCAGTTCCATGCCAATGCCGATACACCCCACATGGTTGCGATGTGTCAACGTAATTTTGTCACCTTCCTGAAGGGTCATGCATGCTGCAATAGCGGATGCCTCTTGGCCAATGCCAAGATGTGTTGTCCCGTGAAGCATGCCTTCGGCAAACAACTCCCCGATCATCTCTTCCATCAGCCTGGCAGTTACCATTTTTGTATACATATTGATTGTTTTTTCATTTGTTAAGCTCATTGCATCAACCTCGCTCTACTTCGTTTTTATGATACCTTGTGCAGTAAACAGGTCTCGTGCGACCGTAATTTTAATATTTTCGTAACTTCCTTTAATCATTTTTACATCTATATCATAAATTTCAGCCAAACTGCAATCGTCCGTAACTGAAATACCATTTTCTTGCGCAGTTTTATGTAAGTCATAAATCATCGGAAAATGAAAACATTGCGGCGTTTGCACTTCCCACAAACTCTTTCTGTCAAACGTCTGAATCACTCTGCCTGCAGCATCCGTTTGCTTGATGGTGTTGATTGCCGCTACACCCACGCTGCATGCCCGATAGTTTTCCATTTCATGAATACACTCATCAATCATCCGGTCCGTGACAAAGGGTCTTGCCCCGTCGTGTATCAACACAATTTGTGTCTGACTTTCGCAGCTTTTCAGTCCACTGAATACCGACTGCTGCCTTGTTTGACCACCCGGTACCAATAAAATGTTTTTTGCTGTTTTGCCAATGTGTTGTTCTATTAATGTGCGACTTCTTTGCATTTCCTGTTTCGGAACAACTACAATAACATTATCAATTTTACCATGTAATGCAAATTTTTCAATGCTATATATCAAAATCGGTTTTTTGTTAATCGGCAAATATTGCTTGCTTAATCGATCAGACAGCCTTTGTCCCGTGCCGCCTGCGGCAATAATTGCCGTAATATGCTTTTTTTTCATAATTTCTATCATACCATAGATTGACACAAAATCATCTCAATTATTTCGGTTTTGCAAAAACCATCTTGCCCGCTGCGGTTTGCAGCACGCTTGTAACCATAATGGATTTGTTTTCACCTATATAGCGTTTTCCGCCCTGTACCACAATCATTGTTCCATCATCCAAATAGCCCACACCCTGGTTGCTTTCTTTTCCCTCTTTGAGGATCAATATTTCCATCTCTTCGCCGGGGAGCAGTACTGTTTTTACGGCGTTGGCCAATTCATTTACATTCAGCACACTAACCCCTTGGAACTGAGCAATTTTGTTCAGGTTAAAATCATTTGTTACAATTTTTGCGCCCATATCAAACGCCAGCTTCACTAATTTTGCGTCTACTTCGTCAATGTGATCATAATCTTTGTCAACCACCTTCACTTCAATGCGCAACTCCGACTGCAGCCTGTTTAATATGTCCAATCCCCGCCTGCCTCGTTGTCGTTTTAAGTCATCTGCCGAATCCGCCACGTGTCTGAGCTCGGTGAGCACAAACTCAGGAACCACAATGGTTCCGTCTACAAATCCGCTTTTAAAGATATCTAGGATGCGTCCGTCGATAATGGCGGATGTATCCAATATTTTTAAGCCGGTTTCCTGGCTTTGCTTGCCTTTTTTTGTTTCTTTTTCTTTGTCTTTGCTTTCGCCGATAAAGCGAAACATCCCTTGTATTTCGCTGCGCTTGGTCAGCGCCAGGGTTGTGCCCATATAGGCAAGGGCAACATACACCACAATGGATAAAATATTTTTAAATAAGTCCGGGATCACTAAATTGTTGATCAATATGCTCAAAAGCAACGCAATAACCAACCCCACAATCAGGCCGATAATGCCTAAAACCAGGTCCCATGTGGAATAGTTTCGCAACCGCTTGATTTGATTTGACGAAAACTTATTGAAAGAACCCATAATATAGGGCATCAAAATTAAAAGAAGAATGCCGCAGACGACAGCAAAAACAGAGCTCGCTATATAATTTGCAGGGCTGAGGACTCGAATATTGAACAGACGATCAATAATGCCATTTTCAAATAAAAAATAACTTGATTGATAGCCGATTACCATCCCAACGATCACTATGAAAAACTTGGCTACCGACTTCAAAGTATCCCCCCGTCCTGTGCCTTTCTTCTCATTTTACAACATCATATATCACTGTTTCGGCTTCTTTTTCGCCGACACATTTCACACAAGCAATTTCACTGACCAGAATTTTTTTCGCACTGTTCAGCATTCTTTTTTCGCCGGTTGACAGTCCTTTTATGCGTTCGATTCTGATGAGGTCTCTGACCACTTGTGCCACAAGCGACAAATCTCCGCTTTTGATCTTTTCCATGTTATCTTTATAGCGTTTTGACCAGTTTGGGTCGATCGGCTCCCCGTTGGCTTGCAATGTTTTTAACAGCGCATCAATTTGCGCAGCAGAATAAACGTGTCTGATCCCCACTTGCTCAACCGTATCACTTGGGACAAACATCGTCATTTTTCCGTTATCCAATTCCAGCTCATACATATTTTCTGCGTTCAAATCAATGATGATCCCCGCTCCATACAGCGGGTGAACCACATTTTCACCTATTTTAAACATCTCAACAGCCTCTTTTCTGTATTAAATTATTATAATACAATTTTGACGAATAGTCAAAACCCTATCGAAAAGAAACCCTGCTGCAAGAATGTTTTTTTGTTTCGCCTTCAACTCGCAACAGCCGCAAATTATTCCATTATCAAAGAGCCGATGATGGATACATTCTGTCACGCCGGCTTTTGTCACAACCGCCTTTTTATGCTTTGCCTTGCTTCTTTCTTTCTTCGTAGTCTTCCAAAGCAGCCTTTACAGCCTCTTCCACCATTACAGAACAGTGAATCTTTGCTTCCGGCAGCCCGCCCAGTTCTTCAACCACACGCTGGTTTGTCAACTGCAGCGCCTCTTCAATGGTCAAGCCTTTCAACAGTTCTGTTGCCACGCTGCTTGAAGAAATTGCCGCCGCACAGCCGAATGTCATAAATTTTGCATCTTTGATGATGCCGTCTTCGATTTTTAAATACATCTCCATCTTATCTCCGCAAGAAGGGCTGCCCACTTTGCCAATGGCGTTTGCGCCTTCCAGCTCCCCCACGTTGCGCGGATTTCTGAAATGATCTAAAACTGCATTTGTGTACTCCATTTTTTTATCTTCTCCTGTCTTTGTATAATGGCGACATGGCACGTAGCCTCTTCACCACTTCGTTTATTTTTTCCGCTGTATAGTCAATATCTTCTTTTGTCGTGTGCCTGCCTATTGTTAGCCGCATCGTGCCGTGAATAAATTCGTCGTCCACATGCAATGCATTAATCACATGGGAGGGCT
>ENA-UOOM01003626-UOOM01003626.1-fermentation-metagenome-genome-assembly--contig:-NODE-3626-length-10988-cov-13.257843_pt1 | contig 10988 bp, 5 predicted proteins | sample MGYA00245781_ERZ724031 | MGnify/ENA primary metagenome ERZ724031 (study PRJEB28704, sample SAMN03018317) | fermentation metagenome | biome: anthropogenic terrestrial biome; feature: soil; material... | reverse complement strand
AATAGGAGACAGAGGGATGGAAATGTCTCTAAATGCCATAGAAAATGCACAGAAAGAAAACCCTTCTCATAATCTCAGACATGGAATTGTTCATTGCCAAATAACCGATGAAGAGCTTCTAAACCGCATTAGAGAATTAAATGTAATAACTTTTATCCAACCTATATTTATTGATTGCGACATACATACTGTATATGACAGAGTAGGAAATGAGCTGGCTGAAACATCTTATGCTTGGAAAACTATGATTGATAAAGGAATCCATGCTTCTTTTGGAACGGACTGTCCGGTTGAAAGATTCGACACCATGCCAAATATTTATACGGCGGTTACAAGAAAAAATATCACGGGAGAGGAAAAAAAGATTTATTTGCCAAATCAAAAGCTTACTATGGATGAGGCATTAAAGGCATATACAATTGAGGGAGCATATGCATCAGGTGAAGAGCATATAAAGGGCTCAATAACAGCAGGAAAGCTTGCAGACTTTATCCTGCTAAATAAAGATTTATACAATTTAGCCGATGATGAAGAAATTTTAAATACTAAAATTATAGAAACATATGTTGACGGACAATCAGTTTATAAAAAAAAGAATCTTTCATGAATATAAGCATTATTTAAATTTTGATATTCTTAAATGTGTTGAAATATTTATATTCTTTCGACACATTATTTTATTGCGTCAAATCAAATACCATAGTATAATAGTAATGTAAAATAAAAACAATAGAGGTTTATTATGTTTGATAAAGAAAAACCCTATAATGATTTACCACTTATAACATCAATTTTAATTGAAGAAACAAAGAGTATGCAAAAGCTTGCTGAGGATACAAGAGTAGCTGTTGAATTATTAAACTATGCTGTAAGCACACTGCCGTCCCCTGATATTTTATTGGATACTCTAGCATTGCAGGAGGCTAAAGTAAGCAGCAATGTTGAAAATATTGTTACAACAAATGATGATTTATATATTGGTGCGGTCTTTAACAGCTACACTGCTGAAGCAAAGGAAGTATCAAATTATAAGGAAGCATTGTTTATCGGATTTAATAACTTAAAAGAAAAAGGCATATTATCTTTTAGTGATATCGAAGAAATAAATAAACCTGTAAATAAAAAGACTCCCAATATTAGGACTAACTTACCTAACTTTCAAAGTGATTTAACAAGAATCGCAAATAAAAAGCCAAATGGTGAAATTGAAACATTATATACCCCTCCCCACGGCAAACATTTGCTCCAAGGATTATTGATAGACATGCTTGATTATGTTTATGACGATGAAACATACATGGTACATCCTTTAATAAAAATTGCTTTAGCACATTATCAGTTTGAAAGTATTCACCCTTTCAGAGATGGAAACGGAAGGACAGGGAGAATTCTAAACATATTATTTCTCTGTCAAAAGAATTACTTATCCTACCCTATTTTGTATGCAAGCTCTTATATAATAGAAAATAAGAATGAATACTACAGTTTGTTGAATGAGTGCAGTAAAACTCAAAATTATACGGATATAGTTGAGTACATGCTTAATTCTTTTAAATCAACTGCAGAGAAAACTCTCCATATTGTTGAAAAAATTAGAACAATGCTCAATGAATATACAAATAATGAATTCCTTGATAATTTAAAAGGTCAAAAACAAACACTTACAGATGTTGTAGAGCTTATTTTCAGGAAGGTATATGTGAGAATAGCAGATCTTGTTGAAATAGGCGTACACAGGCAAACAGCATCAACATATTTAAATCAGTTTGTTGAAAAAAGTCTTTTGACTATGGACAAGGTTGGAAGAGATAATATATATAAAAATATAAAATTACTTGAATTATTTGAAGGAGAAAATGAAAATGAACAATAATATGCTTACTACAGATGTCAATGGAAAAGTAAATTTAGTTAAGAACATTGCAAACAAAACAAGAGGACCCTATACACCTGAAAAGTACGGCAGCGTAATCATACCTATGGCAATCATACGACGATTTGACTGTGTATTAGCTGATAAAAACGGAAAAATTTCAAAGCTTTTAGAGTTATTCAGCAAGAATAAACAGATAACAGATATTGAAATAGAAAAGGCTGTATTACAACAATTTGGTGTTCCTTTTTATAATAAAAAATGTGTAACATTGGAGCAGTTGGTTGGAGACAGTGATAACATAGATGCTAATTTTATTGAATTTATACAATCCTATTCACCCAACGTCCAAGGAATATTAAAAGACTTAAAGTTTCGAGAAGAAGTTGAATTCATGATAAAAAAAGGTATTCTTTTTGAAGTGGTAAAGGCTTTTTCCGAAGTTGATTTTCATCCGGAAACAACCAGTCCAATGGCTATGGGTTACATATTTGAGGAAATCATAAGGACTTACAAAGCGAATGCAGAAGCAGGTGATCACTATACTCCTCGTGAGGTTATTGAGCTATGTGCAGAGCTTATGATGAGTGAAAATGTATATGATATAAAAAAGGAAGGAAAAATAATCCGAGTATATGATGGCTGCTGCGGTACCGGAGGTATGCTAACTACCCTTAAGAGAAGATTACAAGACATAATGATTAATTACAGAAATGACAGGGTTAAACTTTATGGACAGGATGTAAACCCTGAGGCCTATGCGATATGCTGTGCGGAAATGCTTATGCTCGGCGAGGATGTAAAAAATATCAGAGAAGGTAATACACTTACAGAAGATAAGTTTCCGGGAGAAAAATTCGACCTTCTTATTACAAACCCGCCCTTTGGAGTTGAGTGGAAAACAGAAAAATCAAGAGTACAAGAAGAGCTTAAAAAACCTACCAACAGGTTTATGGCAGGAACTCCAAGGGTAAGCGACGGACAGCTTTTGTTTTTGCAGAATCTTATTGCAAAAGCAGATGACAATGCTAAAATTGCCATAATTTTAAACGGCTCTCCTCTATTCAGCGGTGATGCGGGAAGCGGTGAAAGTGAAATCAGACGTTATGTATTGAAGAACAATTTATTGGAGGCAATTGTTGCATTACCTGACCAAATGTTTTACAATACAGGTATATTTACCTATATTTGGATTTTATCCAAAAAACCCAATCCTCGAAGAAAGAATAAGATTCAGCTGATAAATGCCATAGATTTCTATGTTCCTCAAAAACCAAAGTCACTTGGCAACAAGCGTAAATTTATTGATGATGAAAATAGAGAAAAAATAGTTCAGTTATATAAAGACTTTGATATTGCTGATTCAGAATACAGCCGAATTTTTGACCCTGAGGATTTCGGATATACTAAGGTTACCATAGAAAGACCTATATACGATGAGAACGGAGAAAAGGTAATCAAGAAAGGTAAAGTTGAAATTGATTCATCAAAGAGAGATACTGAGCAAATACCCTTAAAAAAGGATATAGAAGAATATATCAAGGAAGAAGTTATTCCTTATGTTCCTGATGCCTTTGCCGACAGGAGCAAAGATAAAACTGGATATGAAATACCGTTCACAAGATATTTTTATAAATACATTCCTCCTAAAAAGAGTGATGATTTAATGAAAGAAATAATAGAAAATGAGCGTAGTGTGGACGGCGTACTGAAGGCGGTGTTTAGAGATGCGTAAGATGAGAGGTAGCGGTGTAGAGTGGATTGGAGAGATACCGATTAGTTGGGATACAACAAAGCTTAAATATTTTTGTAAAATTAATAGTGGAAGTTTTATATCTAATAATGATTATGATGATGAAGGTGAATATCCAGTGATAGGTGGGAATGGCATTAATGGATATTGCAATAAGGCAAATATTGAAAATTGTATAGTAATTGGTCGGGTTGGAGCTTTATGTGGTAATATTCATTTAATTGATAAGGAAAGTTGGGTAACTGACAATGCATTAACAGTAATGGTTTCAGAAGATAGTATTAATAATAAATATTTATATTATATATTAAAAGCATATGATTTAAATAGAGTCGCAAATCGATCAGCTCAACCACTTATTACTGGAACCCAAGTAGGCAATATTGAAATTCCTATAATCGATCAATATACACAACAGCAAATAATAAATTTTCTAGACAAAAAATGCAGTGAGATTGATTCTGTTATTAAAGCGAAGGAAACAACTAATAAAAAATTAAAAGAATATCGCCAAAGTATAATTTTTGAAGCTGTAACCAAAGGTCTTGATAAAAATGTACCTATGAAAGATAGTGGTATAGAGTGGATTGGGAAGATACCAAATTCTTGGGAGGTTAAAAAGTCAAGATATATTTTTGAGTATAATTCAGGATTAACTATTACAAGGGGAGAATTATTGGATGAAGGTGTTCCTTGTATTAATTATGGTGAAATTCATTCAAAATATGGGTTTGATTTAGATTTGACAAGGGATAGCTTGAAATATGCTGATATCAAGTTTCTAAATTATAAACAGAATTCAATCGTAAGAAATGGAGATTTCATTTTTTGTGACACTTCAGAAGATATTGAGGGTAGCGGTAATTGTGTATATGTAAGTAATTCTAATAATCAAGACATATTTGCCGGGTCGCATACAATTGTTGCAAGACCGATTGGAAACATTAATTCTAGATACCTTGCTTATTTATTCAGTACTAATGCATGGAGGGCACAAATACGTAATTCTGTATATGGAGTCAAGGTTTTTAGTATAACCCAAAGTATACTAAAATCAACAAAGATAATTATTCCGCCCACAACAGAACAACAAATGATATCGGACTATCTTGATAAGAGATGTTCAAATATAGATTCTGTAATTTTAGCCAATGAAAAAACAATAGTAAAACTAAAGGAATACCGCCAAAGTGTTATCTACGAAGCGGTTACAGGAAAAACAGAAATTGTTAACCATATAAAAAGCTGATAGGGGAGTGAATTTTATGGCAGAAGAAAACTTAAGAGAAAATCCATTCAGAGATGAAATTTTTAATTATTTACAAACTCATGGTTATGTTGAAAGTAAAAAATCAGATTATGATTATAAACATGCTCTTGATACAGCCAAACTCTTTGAATTTTTGGAGTCCTCACAGCCAAAAGAACTTCAAAAGCTTAAAGATACCTACGGTAGTGCATATAAGGATAAATATATAGGGCTTCTCTGCGATAAGATTGAAAATCGTGGTTTATTAAGAGCATTAACAGAATGGGTTGAAGATTATTCAAGCAGCACAAAATTTAGTCTGGTTTTTTTTAAGACAGGACTTACCGCTATGTCTGGAAACTTAGACTTATATAATAAAAACATCTTTTCTGTCAGACGGGAGTTTGCATATGAGGACAAAGAAGACAGTTTCCGTGTTGACCTTGCATTGTTTATTAATGGTATTCCAATTGCCATGATTGAGCTGAAAAAACAGACAGCAGGTCAAAAAGCAGGCTTTGAAGGTACAAAGCAATTTAAAAATACCCGTGACCCTGAACAATTATGTTTCTCATTTAATAAGCGTACCCTTGTATATTTTGCTCTTGATGAATTAGTTGCATTTCTAACTACAAGGTTAGATAAACATGGCACTAAATTTCTCCCTTTTAATGAAGGAGATAATGAAGGTGCAGGAAATCCTGTTGTTGAAGGCAAGCACTCTACCTATTACTTGTGGGAAAAAATATTGCAAAAAGATATGTTTCTTCGCATTATACGAGAGTTTGTGTTTATCGATGATGAAGGATATATGATTTTTCCTCGTTATCATCAGCTTTGTGCAGTACTTCGTGCAGAAGAAGATGTGATAGAAAATGGTGTAGGCGGCAGATACTTGGTTTGGCACAGTGCAGGCAGCGGTAAGACAAAGACCATTGCATGGCTTGCCAAAAGGCTTATTAATAATCAGGATATCAATACTGTAATAATAATCAGTGACAGGACAGTTATTGACGGTCAGTTAGGCACTGAATTATTAACCTTAGATGGTAAAAAAGGAGTAGCACACCACATAGACACTACTTCAAAGGATTTACTTAAGAGGTTAAATGACGGTGGTTATATAATTGTTACAACTTTACAAAAATTCAGACCTATTTTGAGTGAAATAAAATGTCATGATAACAGGAAATATGCAATTATCATCGATGAAGCTCATTCTTCCACAGCAGGAAAATCTATGTCAAAGGCATCAGAAACCCTTACAGGAAAATCCCTTAAGGAAGCTGTTGAAATTGATGATGCATATGAAGAACTTGAAGACGGTCAAAATCAAGTATTGAAAAGCAAAGGATTGATTGAAGCAACAAAAAATGTAAGCTACTTTGCTTTTACTGCAACACCCAAAAAGGAAACGGTAGAACTTTTTGGAACAAGGATAGAAAAAGGCAAAACATATTTTGATAAGTATTCAATGAAGCAGGCCATAGAGGAAAAATTTATTGTTAATCCTCTTCTTTGCTATACAAAATATTATGAGCAATATAAGGTAAAAACAATTAAAGAAGATGGCGTCCAATATGAAGATACCAGAACCCAAAATGCTATTTTTAATTATATTTCAACCTCTGAAGAAGTAATAAATCAAAAAGTTGATATTATAATGAATGACTTTGTAAACTATAGGATTTCATGGTTGTCAGGTAAGGCAAAGGCAATGATTGTTTCTCCTTCGAGGAAACATGCTGTTCTCTATAAGTTGGCTGTTGATAAATATATTAAAAAACATGACTTAAATTTTCGTGCCTGTGTGGCATTTACAGGCACTATAGAGCTTAATGGCACTAAATTTACAGAAGAAGATATGAACAAAGAATATAAGGAAACAGGAGTTCCATATGATCTTAAGGCAATAATTGCAAATAATGATGAACTTAGGATAATAATTGTTGCAGATAAACTACAGACCGGTTTTGATGAAAGTAAATTGTGTATTATGTATATGGATAAAAAATTAGGCAGTGCTGTAAAAGCTGTTCAAACAATTTCAAGACTAAACCGACCTGCTAAATATAAACGTACTTTTGTTTTGGATTTTGTAAATAAAATTGCTGATATAAGAGATTATTTTGCAGAATATTACGGCGGCGAAATTTATTTACCTACAGAAAATGAAACAGACCCGAATATATTATACAAAAAGAGGGATAAAATTCTTGACTATTTTGTAGTTACTCAAAATGAAATTGATAAAATCTATGATAATATCAGTTCAGATACTTCAAGTTCCGGTGAGTTGACATCGATAATTGCTGCTATTGAGAAATCATACAAAAAACTTGATTTAAGTACAAGAAAACTATTTACAGCTGAACTAAAAAAGTTTAGCAAGCTATTTTATTATATATCAGCTGTATACAATACATGGAATGAAGATATGAAAAAATTGGCTGTGGTATTTGATGCTCTTTACAATGTATTGTATGAAAAAGGAGATACTGTTATTGCAGATCCAGAAGAATTCGTTGAATTGATTGAATTTTCTACTCAGCTTGCTGAAGAAAATTTTTCAGTTTTAATAAATGAAGAGGATATAGAACTAAGCAAGATATCAACAGAAGTTGCAATTAATGAAAAGAGCTTTTCTTTAATAAATGAGATAGTGGAAAAATTCAATTTAAAATATGCAAATGCAGACAAAGAGATAAATAATATTGTTGACGATTTAAGTTCTGATGATTTGCTTGTAATAAACGTACGTGACAGCAGTCCAAATGCATACGAAGCTGCAGTTTTAGATAAAATATCGTCTAAAATTACTGATGGGTTGTTAGATGGAACCTTGACAGGGGATAATGATAAAGCTGCTTTCTACACGGAATTAAGTTCTAATAAAGCAGCAATCAACCAAATAGCGAATGCTATTATTAATAAAATTAAGGATTTATTAATAGCAGGATAAAGGTATTTAAAAGGAGAAAGATTCATGGAATCATTGAATATTATTTCAGCGTATCAAACTGCGCTATTATTTTCTAAAGATAAACATAAAATGAAAAGTTTTTCTCGTTTGAATAATATTTCACTTGCTGAATATGAAGCTAAGACCTTAAAGGAATTGATTGATTTACTAAAGGGAAGTAAAAAATTTAAATATTCTATAACTAATGGATATTATGTAGGTTATAACATTGAACAAATAAGTAAAGAATTTGATTTGTTAAGATTTAGTGATGACTTAGTTATTAATATTGAACTTAAAAGTACTTTAAGTGAAAGTTGCACTATGGAAAAAGTAATTAAGCAAATGCGGAAAAACTACTTTTATTTGAAGTTTTTGAAAAGAGATATTTATATATTTACATTCATTGGAAGTACAAACAAATTATATTATTATGATAGAAAAAAGGGTTGTGCCATAGAAAAGGATGTAGAACAACTAATTGATTTGCTTAATTCACAAAATGTTAATTATAGTATAAATCCAGATTTAGAATTTATTCCTAGTAATTACTTAGTATCCCCATTTAATTTAACAGATAAATTCATTAATAATGAATATTTTTTAACCGATCATCAAATTAATATTAAAAAAGAATTAAGTATTAGTATATATGATAATATCGAAAAATCCACTTGTTATATATATTGCTTATCAGGAAGTGCAGGTACTGGTAAAACTTTACTAACCTATGATATTGTTAAAGAACTACAAAGTAAAGGGTTTAAATGTTTAGTTATACATTGTGCAAATTTGAATTCTGGCCAGGATATTTTGAATTATGAGCATAAGTGGAACATAGTGCCTGTAAAAAATGTTACTGTAGGAAATTTATTGAAGTTTACCCCTGATCTAATCGTAGTTGATGAATCACAACGTATTTATAGTAAGCAGTTGAATCAAATATTAGATTTTGCTAGAGAAAATAATGTTTCAGTTTTATTTTCCTATGATGAGAATCAATTTTTAAGTAGGAGAGAAAGTAATCATAAATTTGAAGAATGCATAAAAGAAAAAGTTGAAGAACCTATATTTTTTAAACTATCAAATAAGATTAGAACTAATAAAAATATTGCTTCATTTATAAAAAATTTATTTAACTTGAAAAGTGATAATTCAATTGTTGACTATTCAGATATATCTATAGATTATTTTCAAAATTATAGAGATGCTAAGAATTTTGTTAGAACATTAAAAGAAGAAGAATGGGAAGCTATTGCATTTACTGCTTCATCATATAATCCTGAGCCAATAAAGATGATTAGTAATTATTCATATAATAATCCACATAGAGCTATTGGACAAGAGTTTAATAAGGTTGTAGTAATTATCGATTCAAATTTTCGTTATAATGATGAAGGTGTATTGAAAACTAAAAAAAATTATTATAGTGCTAGAGGAATGCTATTTCAAATAGTAACTAGAACTATAAATAAGCTAAAAATAGTAGTTGTGAACAATGCTCAACTATATGAAGATATACTTAATATTAAAAATTATAAGAACGAATTATAGAAAAAATTAATAAATAAAGAAACCTTTCACGCCTTTCACGAATCGTCTGGGTATACTTCATTTTTCTATTGACATATTTGAAACATATTGTTATCATCAATTAGTAAAAGTAAATATGGCTCATATAAATCTCATAATATGGTTGAGATGTTTCTACAAAATGACCTTTAATCATTTGGCTATGAGTGAAAGTGTACATAGGGTTCCGAAGATTACTTGCCGGACCGAGCAGTACAGATACTTTATAGTATTACACCGAAGGGATAAAAGCCCAGTCGTGTAGGTTTCACTCCTACCTTGACGGGCTGTCTTTATTTTTTGACATAATCTAATGATAAAATCATAATTAGGAGGGATAATATTTTGAAACAATTTTTTAAGCTTGAAGAAAATAAAACTAATGTAAGAACAGAAGTTTTAGCAGGCATTACGACTTTTATGACAATGGCCTATATTTTAGTTGTTAATCCTGTCATACTATCATCAACCGGAATGGATTTTGGCGGTATATTTACTGCTACTGCCGTATCTGCACTTATTGCAACACTTATGATGGCTTTCTTCGCCAACTATCCATTTGCCTTGGCACCCGGTATGGGACTTAATGCATTCTTTGCATTTACGGTTGTATTGGGACATATGGGGAAGTCATGGGAATTTGCTCTAACTGCAGTATTAATTGAGGGAATTATATTTATCTTACTATCCTTTATAAAAGCAAGAGAAGCAATATTTGAATCCATACCTTTAAATTTGAAAAATGCCGTTTCAGTCGGTATAGGTTTATTTATAGCTTTTATAGGTCTATCCGGTGCAGAAATAGTAAAAGCAGGTGACGGTACGCTTGTTGCTTTGGGAGAATTAACATCAGGTGCTCCATTGCTGGCTATTATAGGAATTATCATCACAGGATTATTATTGGCTAAAAATGTAAAAGGTGCATTGCTAATAGGAATAATTGCAACAACTATTATTGGAATTCCAATGGGAGTTACAATACTGCCTGATAATTTCAATACAATTGTAAGCATGCCTCCTTCACTTAAGGACGTTGCATTTAAATTTGTAGGCTTTGATCAAATATTTTCATTTGAAATGTTGGTAGTAGTTTTCACATTCCTTTTTGTAGATATATTCGATACTGTCGGAACATTAGCAGGCGTTGCCACAAAGGCAAATATGTTGGACAAAGAGGGGAAATTGCCAAGAGTTGGAGCTGCTTTAATGTCTGATGCTGTTGGTACGGTTGTTGGCGCATGTTTAGGAACAAGTACTGTTACAACATATGTTGAAAGTGCTTCAGGCGTTGCTGAAGGCGGAAGAACAGGAATGACATCACTTACCACTGCGGCAATGTTTGGGGTTGCACTGTTTTTCGCTCCATTGTTCACATTGGTTCCATCAGCTGCAACTGCACCTGCTTTGGTTATTGTAGGTTTGTTTATGATGAGCCCTATAACAAAAATAAACTTCAATGATTATACAGAAGCAATACCTGCATTTTTGACAATTGTTATGATGCCTTTTGCATACAGTATCGCGGAAGGAATCGTATTTGGAATGGTATCATATGTTATATTGAAAGCTATAACCGGTA
>ENA-UOOM01003624-UOOM01003624.1-fermentation-metagenome-genome-assembly--contig:-NODE-3624-length-10994-cov-7.199104_pt1 | contig 10994 bp, 9 predicted proteins | sample MGYA00245781_ERZ724031 | MGnify/ENA primary metagenome ERZ724031 (study PRJEB28704, sample SAMN03018317) | fermentation metagenome | biome: anthropogenic terrestrial biome; feature: soil; material... | reverse complement strand
TTCCTTCCACTATATGAACGCTTGCGGGAGGATGGCAGTTGGATACATTCCTGCCGATTATACTCTTTGTGCGGGCAAAAACCCTTTCGCTTCCTTGTGAAAAATACCTTACATTATCATCGTTTCCTACAAATGTGATGTCTATAGGAAGTGTATTCAGCATGTATGCAAGTTCTTCCTTATTAAACGCACCTGTCGGAAGAATTATCGCTCCCGGCTCCTTAATATCTTCCTCGTATTCATCTTTAGCTTCCTTATCCGGTTTCCACACAGGCACATAATTTATTATATTTCCTATTTCATTGCTGTCATTTGCAACAGTCTCCCATTCATCCTGTGTCAAAGTATCTAAAAGCATTGGAATCATTATATTTTCTTCCTTGAATATCATTTCGTCAATTCTGTTTATCAAGTCCTCCAAGCTTTTTTTATGTTCTTCATTAAATACTCCATAGGACAAATCAGATTTAAGCATTTTTAAATCATCTCTGATTTCATCATCCACACCCCACATAACCTTCGGAGGTGCCGTAATACCGTATTTCTCCATATAAGGGAACAAAAGATTTTCTTTTTTTGAATAATGAATTTCTAAGACAGACAATTTATCCAATCCCGTAAGAATATGTCCAAGCGCTTCCTTACCACCATTTTCCAAGTAAGGCTTAATTTGATTATCAATGATTTTACCTAATTCCCTGTTTTCAAGAATCAAAACATTGGCAGGATGACCGGGTATTTTTGTCGGGTCTGTTTCCCGATGAATTTCTTCGATAGAACCTTTAAAAACAGCCGAATGAACGTCGCATAGTCTTTGCACTTCGCTAACGGGAAGCCCCTCGCTTATCAGTGCTTGTTCTGCTTCTGATATTTCCGCGGCCGTAACTCCCGCAAAGGCATCTTCAAATTTTTGTTTTACTTCATCTACAGTCTTTCCGTCATGCAGTTCCCTTATGACCTGTTTAATTACATTTTTACGATATTCTCTGTTATTAATATTTTCACTCATATGCGCTCCTTATATTTTATTCTTTTATTTCATATCCTCTTTTAATGAATTCTTTCTTAATTTCTTCTATGTTGAAACCCTTTGCCTTAGCTCCCTTAGGAATTGTCATAAATCTTCCAGCAGTGTTAATCATATTTGGCTTAGTAATATCCTTAAATCCGATTTCTTCTAATATCTTTGCAATTTCCTCATTATTCCTGTATAACTCATAAACTGTTTTGCTAAAATCAATTATTTGCATAGCACCCTCCTATTCTTATTAATTTATACCTTTTTTATTCTATTTTAAACTTCTGTTTTTATAATATAATGTATTATTTTTTACAATAGACATTTTTCATGTTGCGTTTTATACAATTATATAATATCATCAAGTTAGGTTAATTAATTAGTTGGGAGGAAATTATGAAAAAATTTGTATTTGTTTTAAGCTTGGTTTTTATCTTGGTATTATCATCTGTTACCGCTTTTGCAGGTGAAATCATTATAAATATCGATTCAGCCAAAGTCGAATTTAATGATGATTTAGGTTTTCCTTTTATAGATGAAAACAGCAGAACTCAAGTTCCATTTAACGCTACAATGACTAAGTATGGTGCTCAGGTTGATTGGAATAATGAAAGCAGAATTGCAATTGCAACAAAAGGTGATATGGTTGTTGAAGTACCCATAGGAGAAAACTACATTCTTAAAAATGGTGAAAAAATAGCTGTTGACACAGCCGCAAGAATCGTAAACGGAAGGACATACCTTCCCATAAGACCGGTCATTGAAGCTTTTGGCTCTGAAGTTCAATGGGATTCGCAGTTAAATACCGTAGTTATAACTACAGAATCTGTGGATGCTAAGGCTATTTATAACGAGGCAAGCGAAAAATCCTATAATTGGGATAATTATGATATTAAAGCCGCTATTGATATGTCCATGGATATACCTGATGAAACAGGAAGTGTTCAGAAGATGAACATGAGTATGAATATGGACATGACAGTTTTTATGAATCCTTTTAAAGTAAAAATGAAAGCCGCAATGCCTTTATATGAAATTATGCAGCCTATTATGGAAATGTATATGACGATTGACGAGGACAGTTACACTACATATATGGGAATGAATGACAGCGCAGGAGAATTCAATTGGATGAAACAAACAGTCGGAAATGATATGTTAACTGACTTTATGAAAAATGATGCGGAAACTATAAAGAAAAACAAAGAGTTAGCTGAAAAGTACACAAAGGATGTTAAATACTTCGGCAAATATGCGGATGAAACAGGAAAATCATTGTTAAGACTTCAATATACAATGTCAGGGGACATTTATAAGGAAATGTTCGGTCAATATTCAGAATCAATGCCTGAACCTGCTAACGAACAGGAAGCAATAACAGTTGAAATGATAAAGAATATTGCAAATGCCAATTTAGGAGACCTCACATACATCATATATGTTGATGAAGCTACCGGCGAAATTATAAAAATGGAAATGGATTTAGGCAAAATGGTTGTGTCCATGATGTCGGGAATGACTGAACTTTTAGGCGAAGTGCCTCCTGAAGCCATGGAAGCTTTAAACAGCTTAGAAGCAACAATGGTTATGGAAGTTCTAAATATCAATAGTGCCAAAGATTTTGAAATTCCGGAAGAAGCTTTAAATGCGCCGGATTTGGCTGAAATGCTTGAAGAATTAGAACAGACGGAGCCTGTTGAAGAAGCACCGGAAAGCGGAGAAGTAAGATAAATATGAGTGCACCTGCCGGTGCACTTTTTATTTGATTAATTTTATGTGAAATGTTAATATTATAAGAAGGGAGACAATCGACAAGAAATGTCACCGTAATAAGGAGCAGCATATGAAAATATTAACATTATACTCACTGTTATTTCTACTGTTATTCGGATGTGACAAACAAGTTCCGCAAATTACGGATAATAACATACCGCCCGAGGAAATTGTTTCACCGGGAGAAGGAAATACCAAACCGGATGATGAAGTGACTTTTCCGGAAGAGGAGGATAAGAGTTTGTTTTATGAATTTGAGCAAGAAGCCTTAATAGCATTGAATAATATGACTATAGAAGAGAAAATAGGGCAAATGTTTCTTGCCAGATGCCCGGAAGATGAAAATTTAAGCTTGTATTTGTCCATAAATCCCGGTGGATTTATAATGTTTGGCAGAGATTTTTACGAGAAAACAAAAGAGGAAGTTGTCAAAAATATTAACTACTTCCAAGAAAACAGCAATATACCCATGATTATAGGAGTTGATGAAGAAGGTGGTACGGTCGTCAGAATAAGCTCAAATCCTAATTTAGCATCCGAACCCTTTAAATCACCTCAGGAATTATTCGATTTAGACGGATATGAAGCAATAAAAAGAGATGTAAAAGAAAAATCAGAACTTTTAAAATCCTTGGGCATTAATTTAAATCTAAGCCCGGTTGCTGATGTATCAATTAATGCGGAAGATTTTATTTTTGACAGAGCCTTTGGTAAACCGGCTGAAGAAACAGCTCAATATGTAAAAATTGTTGTGGAAACAGCAAGGAAAAATAATATTTCTTCAACCTTAAAGCACTTCCCGGGTTATGGAAACAATATAGATACTCATACAGGCTCCGCATATGATAAAAGACCTTATGAGGATTTTTTAAACAGTGACTTTATACCCTTTAAAGCGGGTATTGAAGCCGGAGCCGAAAGCATTTTGATTTCACACAACATAGTAGAATCAATTGATGCGGAACACCCTGCCTCACTTTCAAAAAAAGTAATTGATATTTTACGAAATGATATGGACTTTACAGGGATAATAATGACAGATGACCTGTCAATGTCTGCCGTATCCGAAACCGATTCGCCGGTAGTAACGGCTGTTTTGGCAGGGAACGACATGCTCATTGTGTCAGACCTTGAAACATCGTACAATACCCTTTTATCGGCAGTCTCAAATGGAGATATACCGGAAGACAGAATAAATGAATCAGTTCTAAGAATAATTAAATGGAAATATTATTTAGGATTGCTTTAGACGAAGAGGGACACCCATCATGCAATGGGCATCCCTCTTTTTTTAGGATGAAACAGGCTTAGATCTGAAGTCTCAGCTATTCACGGCATCTATCTCCTCTGCTGTTAATATATTCACCGCACATGTCTTTTAGCTTTTCTATGACATCATAATCTGCAGAAGCTTTGCCGGCCATATCAGCCTTAATCAGTTCGAACATATCGTCAAGTCTATTTACACCCACAGCTTCTACAAATCTTTTTATTCCGTTTTCTTTTATAACATTGGCTATGTCCTTAATATAGTGATATCTTATTAAGGTTTTCACGTCTAAAATAAATTCGTCTTCATATCCGAGCCTTTGTAGGATTTTTTCACTGACTTCGGCAGATTTTATGTGATGTCCGTAAAAGTGTCCTCTTCCGTTTTCATCCACAGTAAAACAATCAGGCTTCATAATATCATGAAGCAAAGCTGCCATTCTTAAATTAAGCTTTGGCTTTATTTCATCCAATACAGCCATGGTGTGGTCTAAAACATCCTTGTCATGATAAGGAGTCTGTTGGTCAAAGCCCTTCAGTTTTAAAACTTCGGGGATTATATTGTCCATCTTCTTCGTTTCTATTAACTTATATATCCCAATAGAAGGTTTCTCACTTAATAAAATATCATTTAAAAATTTTTTATACATATTTCTCCTTTTGTGAAACTTTTTCTTCAATTATTACGTCTAATTAACGATGTGAATTATATTATAAATAACTTATACTTTTTACACAATCATACATTAAATTATATTTACATTCAATTATAATGAAAATATAAATCTATTTATTTTTCTTGTAAAATAGTATATAATCAATGCTATAGTCGGGAAGGTGATGTTATGAAAAGAACCACTAAAACTATTTTTATCGCTTTATTAATCCTAAATTTCTTTGCGCTGAATGCATATGGATTATCTTATGATGCAAGCAATCATTATGAGCTTGAAAATGTTATTATTAAACAAATGAGCAAATATAATCCGGATTTTAACATTAAATACACCGGCTCTTTAGATAATATCGAAGAAGTATTAAAGAATACGGTGGATAAAAATATTTATTTAAAATCCAACATTTCAGAAGTACATTGGGACTTGTCGAGCACAAAGCATGTAAGCTACATAAATGTAAAGGTCAATTATATTATAACCCAAGAAGAAAGAATCGAAGCCGACAAAAAAATCGTAGAAATTTTAACTGACATAATTGAGCCTTACATGAATGACCATGAAAAAGCAAAAGCGGTGCATGACTATATTGTATTAAACGGCAAATATGATGAGAATAAATTATATTATTCAGATTATGATTTACTGATGGAAGGAACTTCGGTTTGCAACGGATATGCTCTTTTAACCTATAATATGTTAAGTAAACTTAATATTCCGGTTAAGCTAATTTCCGGCACCGGCACCGGAGAAGCTCATATATGGAACATGGTTAAATTAGATGATTACTGGTTTCATTTGGATTCTACATGGGATGACCCGCAACCTGATATCGGAACAATATCATACTCCTATTACATGTTAACGGAAAAGGAAATTACCAAAGACCACACAATTGATGAAAATCAAGATATTCCGAAATCAACAAAAAAATATTATGATTATTTAAAAGAATTATCCCATGATAAATTATTGGCTGAAACCGGTCTGGATATGTATAATGAGGAAAATACGGCAAAAAACGAATCAGATTTAATAAGTATATTAAAACGCAAGATTTTATATCACCCGTTAAGAATTTCTATAAGATTTGATAAGTCAATTTCCCAAAGCAGCTTGGAAAGCGCAATGTCTAAATTGGCAATAAATGATTATATTTCTCAAATAGGATACAGTCCAATCGTCAGCGACAATACGGGAGAATGGAATATTTTAAATTTATATATTAAATATAAAGAAACACCGGAAAAAATAACATTGGATTTTGCAAAAAATGTTTACAATACTGCCACAGAAGTAAACTTTAATGTCTCTGCAATTTACGGCAGTAAAAAAGTAAATATTACAAATGATGTATTGATATATCCTTATGATCCAAACAAATTGAATATTTCCAAAGGAACCTTAAAATTCAAAGAGTCCGGAAACTACAATTTATTGTTTGAATACCAGGGACTACGTGAAAAAGTATCCATTACGGGATTAAATTCAAATGCATTTGATTACATTACAAATAAAAAGCCTGACAGCCCCGTCAATGTCAAGGTTTATGACCAATATATAGATTTCAGTTCAGTTAATCAATGGCCTTTTATTGAAAACGGCAGGACTATGGTACCCCTCAGAGCTGTATTTGAAGTATTAAACTGTAACGTCAAATGGGAAGAAGCCTCAAAATCCGCAGTTGTTGAATACGGAGCAACGAAAATAATTATTCCCGCAAACTCCGCAACAGCTTATATAAACGGCAAGGCAAACTCCTTGGACGTACCTGCAAAAATAGTAAATGACCGCATTATGATACCGCTTAGATTTGTCAGCGAAGCTATTGAAAAAACTGTTATTTGGGATGATGCTGACAAAACTGTGCTAATTTTTTAAGGAGGATATATGATGCCCTTTGATTATGGATTTAACATGATGTTTAGTATTTTCCCGATTATGTTTCTACTCGTATTCGGATTAATTATATATACGGCTTTTCAAGGCATTAAACAAAATCAATACAACAACAAACAACCTATAATACCTGTGGAAGCTGCAATTGTTGCAAAAAGATACGATGTGTCTCATCACCGCCACCACTCGGGCAACAATATGCATCATTCAAGCAGCACCCGTTATTATGTAACCTTTGAACTTCCAAACGGTGAAAGAATGGAATTATTAATTCCCAATAATGCGGTGGGAATGCTGGTTGAAGGAGATAAAGGAACCTTGACCTTTCAGGGAACACGATTCATCAGTTTTGTCAGGGAATAATCGCATCTGTGCGGCCGGACGCACTAAAAGAGACAGATTTTTATCTGTCTCTTATTTATTGCTGTTTTTCTCTTAATATTTCCACTGCTTTTTGGAGCTGATTATCTGTTTCGTAATACTCATATCCGTAGCCTTGTGCATCTTCCGGCAGCTGAATTTCAATATCCGGTTCAATTCCTATGCCGTGAATGTTTATACCTGCCGGCGTAAAATATTCAGAAACCGTCATTTTAATTCCTTCGCCGTCATTTCCGAAGCCTTGAACCTTCTGAACTATCCCCTTTCCAAATGTCTTTGTTCCTATTAAAGTTGCTCTTTCGGTATCCTTCATGGCTCCCGCCATAATTTCGGAAGCGCTGGCACTTCCCTCATTAATCAGCAAAGCTATCGGGATATCTTCCATTTTCTTATCCGATTTAAAATATTCAACTTCTCCGGCTTTTGTTTTGGTATAGGTTACAATACCTTCACCCATAAACAAATCTGATATTTCAACAGTAGAATTAATCATGCCTCCGGGATTATATCTTAAGTCTATAACTAATTTATCAATACCCTTATTTTTAAGAGCTGCATACGCAGCCTTAAAATCCTTTGCCGTCTGCATATCGAATGTAGTAATTCTGATATATCCTATATTATCTTCAAGTATTGCAGGCTTAATAGTCTTAATTCTGATTTTTTCCCTGTTTACTGCCACATCCGAAATTTCGTGAGTTCCGTCTGATTTTACTCTTTGAATGGTCAATGTAACGCTTGTTCCCGGTTCACCCTTCATTATTTTTACCGCCGCATCAATTTGGTCTGCGGTAAATTCGGTACCGTTAATTCTAATAATTTTATCTCCTGTTTTAAGTCCCGCCTTTTCTGCAGGAGTATCCTCAATAGGTGAAACAATCAATATTTTATTATCATCACTGGCAGTTATATAAACTCCAATGCCTTCATATGAACCTTCCGTATCCTGCATCAGCGCTTCGAACTCTTCCTTTGACATGAATTGGGTATATGGATCTCCCAAAGCCTTTAACGTTCCTTCCAATGCTCCTTCAAGCATTACCTTTTCATCAGTTTCATACAAAAAATCTCTTTGGGCTATTTGCATAATACTCTCTTGTTTGGCGTACTTTTCAGTCATCCTTCTCATTTGACTATATTCATCTTTGGGTAAAAACACCTTTTGTCCTATTTCAACCATGAACACATTTCCAAGTGTCAAAGTAAGAAAAGCAGTTACAAAAACAACAACAATTATCGTAAGAATATACTTCCTCTTAGATACCATATACTCACTCCCGCTATTAAAATTAAGCTAAATTTAAACGCTTATATTTATTTATATGCCAGCAATATGATTTTATCCTATTAAAATTAATACTGCCTTAATTTCATACAGTTGCTATTATAACATACATATATTTTAATTAATATATATTTTTTATAAGTTGTAAAACTTATTCTCCTTCTGCACAAAGCCGCTTAAATTATATCATCAAAAAGTACTTCCGTCAGTAAAAGTTCAATAAACTTTATAAGAAAATGTCAGAGTTGTTCAGAACTTTAAGGGTTAAAGTATTTATGCAAATATTCATGGCGATTATGGATTTTTTTCACTGAAGGTGCTATAATATTAGTGTACAAGCTTAAGTGCTTGTTGTATAAAATTATCCTATAAGGAGGAAATATGAAAAAGGCAAGAAAAATAATTTCACTGCTTTTGGTGTTTGTCATGGTGTTTTCACTATCGATGACAGCGAATGCCGAAGAAGGTTATGCAGATGTAAACGGCACAGTTAAAGAGGTGCAAAAATACGGCAATCTTACAATGGATATTCAGCCCAAAGCACTATATGATGCAGGTTATGAATTAGGTGATATCCTTAATGTAACTGTTGGTGACAATGTTATGCAAATTCCTTTCTGTACTTCCTACAGCGATGTTGATACCGGAAGTCTTGTGATTCGTGACGACAAGGAATCCGATTTGCTTGTTGTTGCGATTAATATGGGTAACTTTTCAACAACTTATAATGTGAATGTAGGAGATTCATTAACATTTTCATTGTTTGAAAAGGAAGGATACCTTGGGGAATACCTTCTTCGTCAACTAACACGCACTAATATTCGTTCTGATTATTCATCGGATTCTGTATTTGCTAATTTCCGCAGCATTGAAACAACAGGAATTAATACTGCAACTTTATACAGAAGCTCAAGCCCCGTAAATAATGAATTGGGAAGAGCAGCTTATGCAGATAAATTAATTGAAATTGCCGGAATAGCAACAGTAATCAATTTGGCGGATTCGGAAGAAGAAATCAATGGATACATGGAAGCAGAGGACTTTAATTCTCCGTATTACAAAAAATTATATGATTCGGGTTATGTTATAAGCCTATACATGGGAGTTGATATTGCAGGAGAGGACTTCGGTCAGAAATTAGCTGAAGGATTGCGCTTTTTGAACAATAATGAAGGGCCATACTTAATCCACTGCACTGAAGGAAAGGACCGTGCCGGCTTTGTAAGTGCTTTATTGGAATGCCTAATGGGTGCATCACTTGATGAAGTTGTTGCTGATTACATGACTACATATGAAAATTACTATAGGGTTGAAAAAGGAAGCGAACAGCACGCATCAATAGCTGAAAGCAATATTTTAGCATCCTTAACTACAGTTATTTGCGGATTGGAAAAAGGTTCTGATATTTCAAAAGTAGACCTTGCAAAAGCAGCAGAAAACTACCTGCTAAAAATCGGTATGACCGCAAATGAAATTGAAACACTTAAGTCAAAGCTGTCAGCAGATACAGCAACGGCTCCTGTTGTACCGGTTACAGAAGAACCTGCAGTTGAAGTGCCGGTTGTGGAAGTGCCTGTTGCAGCAGAGCCGGAACCTGTAATTGAAGATGTTAGTGAAGAAGTTACATACTATATCGTTGTTTCAGGTGACTGCCTATGGAATATCGCTAAAACTCATCTCGGCAGCGGTGCCCGTTATGCAGAAATTTACGAGCTTAACAAAGATATAGTTAAAAATCCGGAGTTAATCCACATCGGTCAACAGTTGGTTATGCCTGTTCGCTGATTTCTCACCTCTAAATTTAAAATTCAGAATCAAAAAAAGGCTATAATTAGCCTTTTTTTAATGTTCAGTGAGCCATGAGGGATTCGAACCCCCGACGCGCAGATTCAAAAAATGTCTTTCCGTTCATTTCCTAACCTTTCCAAAATCGTTGGTATTAAGCCATTATACTTACTTATGCTTTCCAATATTTACCGTTATAATTCAAAGTGAAAGAGGTAAAAAAGGGGTAAAAAAGAGGTAATTTTTATTTGCTTAAATCAAGCATTTAAGGCAATTTTATTTATAATGACATTTTTAATGGAATATAGAATTTTTATATATCGAAATTTCCACGTGGAGACAGTTTATTTTTTTGAGGGGTATCTCTCTGGTTCTCAATAAGTTTATGCCCCCCTATGCCTTGCAAAATGTAATGCTTCCAACCTTTAAGACTTTGTGAAAAAATAAAAATGTCGCAAAACACACATTTTGTACCATATCCAATTTTTACCATATTCCTACAAGTATTGATATTTCAATATTCTTATAATTTTACTGATTATATTTTATATATTTACTGTCAAAACGTGTATTTATTACAATTATTCAATAACTTTTAATGTCTTGTAATGTTTGAAAATGCTTATTCCTCCGACTTATTGAAGCAAATAGCACCCTTTTTTATATGTCATTGACCTTTTTTATCAAGCATTGAATATCTTTCGTTAAAACTCAATATAATGCCTACAAATAGAAATAAAAACAGGTTTATCTGCTATTGCAGCAAACTCACCTGCTTTTAAAATGTAATACTTAATTATACCCTTAAATCCATTTATATATTAAATCCGCCTATATATCGGTTACCATTTTGCGACATATCTTTCATGATAAGAACTCATGTTACCCTTGAGATACTTAACTTGATTCG
>ENA-UOOM01003623-UOOM01003623.1-fermentation-metagenome-genome-assembly--contig:-NODE-3623-length-10994-cov-54.344821_pt1 | contig 10994 bp, 11 predicted proteins | sample MGYA00245781_ERZ724031 | MGnify/ENA primary metagenome ERZ724031 (study PRJEB28704, sample SAMN03018317) | fermentation metagenome | biome: anthropogenic terrestrial biome; feature: soil... | reverse complement strand
CTCCCTTCTTAGGTGGTTATTATTACCATTTACACGAAACTTTATACATTCTCAATATAAAACCAAAAGACCACATCAAAGAGTTAAATTTTAATGTGGTCTTTCATGCTATTCTTAAGGCTATATTCTAAGTTTTTCTTCAATCTCTATGGAAAAGCACCTAAGGTAGCTTTTTGTGTTAATAAAGGCAGTCAAAATTATTTATAGGCTCTAATAAAGCTCTAAAGTTGTGTCCCCATACCTCTAAACGTTAAATCTGAACAATACTATATCTCCGTCTTCCATAACATATTCCTTACCTTCAAGGCGCATTAAGCCTTTTTCCTTGGCAGCATGCATTGTGCCTTGGCTTACAACATCATCATACTTTGTAACTTCTGCTCTTATAAAACCTCTTTCGATATCAGAGTGAATTTTACCGGCAGCCTGGGGAGCCTTTGTACCTTTTACGATTGTCCATGCTTTTGATTCTATAGGACCTGTTGTAAAAAAGCTTATTAGCCCCAAAAGGCGGTAGCTTATTCTAATCAGCTGGTCAAGTCCTGATTCTGCAAGTCCCATTTCCACTAAAAATTCTTTTTTTTCATCCTCTTCTAATACGGAAATTTCTTCTTCAATTTTTCCGCAGATAACAATAACCTCTGAATTATCCCGCAAAGCGTGCTCTTTTACAATATCTACATATTTATTGTCTGAAGGGTCTGCAAGATAGCCTTCATCTACATTTGCTACGTACAAAACAGGCTTTGATGTTATTAAATTAAATGTTTTCAGTATCCTTAGTTCTTCGTCGGTATAAGTCAAGTAACGTGCCTGCTTTTCATTTTCCAATCCTTGAATAATTTTTTGAACCAATTCAAATTCTGCCTGCAAAGTTTTATCATTCTTAACCATCTTTGAAAGCTTATCAATTCGCTTTGACATAACTTCCAAGTCGGCTAAAATCAGCTCTAATTCTATTATTTCTATGTCTCTTTCAGGATCTACGGTTGTTTCAACGTGAATTACATTTTCATCTTCAAAACATCTCACCACATGAACAACAGCTTCTACTTCTCTTATATGTGAAAGAAACTTATTTCCTAATCCTTCTCCTTTGCTTGCACCTTTAACAAGACCTGCAATGTCAAAAAATTCTATAACTGCAGGAACCGTCTTGGCTGAATTGCTTATTTTCGTTAAAAAATCCAATCTATTATCCGGAACTTCCACAACTCCGATATTAGGTTCTATGGTGCAAAAGGGATAATTGGCTGAATCAGCACCTGCTGATGTAATTGCATTAAACAATGTGCTTTTGCCTACATTCGGAAGTCCTACTATACCTAATTTCATAATGTAACCATCCTTTTCTTTTACTTAGTACAGAATGACACTCTGACTTTTCAAGATAATATTCATTATATAGTATTAAATTTTAAAGTTCAATAATAAATAAATCTGCACATTGTAAAACTAAAAATCTTAGACAACTATTTTGCTTTTGAAAGCATATATTTTATTGCTTTGAATATTAATAAAATATATAAGACAAATTATAGGGGGAAGAAAGTATATGAATGATAAACAGATGCAGTCTAATTATATAAAAATAGTCGGGAACATTTTCAGCGATTTGGAATTCAGTCATGAAGTTTTTGGAGAAAAGTTTTACGAATTTCTTATGGAAGTGCCAAGGTTAAGCGACACCAAGGATATACTGCCTGTTATTATATCCGAAAGGATAATTAATGATATAAATATGGACATTGGAAATTACATAGTTATTGAAGGCCAGTTCAGGTCTTATAACAGATATGAGGATGCCTCCAATAAGCTTTTGTTAAGAGTATTTGTAAGAGATATATATGTGCCTGATGAAACTGAACTTGAAGAAATGAAAAGGCATCCAAACGAAGTTTTTTTAAACGGATATCTTTGCAAAGAAACAAAATTCAGAACAACTCCATTCGGCAGAGAAATTACGGATATGCTGATTGCAGTCAACCGTTCATACAACAAGTCCGATTACATACCTTGCATTGCATGGGGGAGGAATGCAAGGTACTGTGAAAAATTAGAGGTTGGAGATCATATAAAACTTTGGGGAAGAATACAAAGCAGGAGATATCAAAAGAAAAACGAGCATGAAAACTACGAAACAAAGACAGCATATGAAGTTTCAGTTACAAAGCTCGAACACATAAAGACAGAAAATAACAGAAAAAAAGAAGATGATGAAATTGAAATATAAAAAACGACTTATGGTCGTTTTTATTTATATAAGGTTCATATAATATTTCCATTGTAAAATTCTCAATACGGATTCGTCTATTCGTTCCATTGATATATCACCGTTTTTTACTGCGTTTAACAATGTTTTAAAACTGCTTTCAAAATCACTGACTATTAGCATGTCATTTCCCGCAAGCAATGCCATAATTTCCGGAGGCAAATCTGATTCAGGCTCGGTTATTGCTCCCATAGACAAATCATCCGTAATCATAATTCCTGTAAATTCCATATCATTTCTTAAAATATCAATAATATTCTTCGAAAGAGATGCAGGAACATTGTCTATTGCTTCGATCACATTATGCGAAATCAAAATGCTTTCTGCCCCTGATTTTATCCCTGCTATAAATGGAATAAAGTCATTATTCACAAACTGCTCATAGGGTCGGGTATCATAAGCAGAGCCCATATGGGTGTCAGCATTATTACCATAGCCGGGAAAATGCTTTAAGACAGAAGATATTCCGCTGTCCTTCATTGCTGCAACTACCGTTTTTACATACTCAGCGGTTTCTGAAGCCGGCTTTCCAAAAGCTCTTTGATAAATAAAATCAGTTTCATTTACGGAAACATCAGCCACCGGTGCAAGATTTAAATTTATTCCTAAATGAAGTAAATATTCCGATTTTATTAATGTATCCTTCTTGATTTCTTCAAAACCTCCGATTGCATACAACTCCTGAGGCGATTTGAACCTTTCTTCTGCAAGCAGCGGATTTGAACTTATTCTTACCACTGTTCCGCCTTCTTCATCAACTGCAATAATCAATGGAATTTTACTGCTGTCCCGGTAGTAATCAATATCATTGATAACTTGTTCTTTTGTTTTTCCTGCAAAGTCCCTGCCAAACAAAATAAACCCCCCCGGCTTCATCGAAAGATACAGCTCCAATTGTTCTGCAGCCGGACATCTGACAAGAAATAACTGCCCTGCCTTTTCTTCTGCCGTCATTTCATCCAAAGTTTCTATTGCTGCTTTTTTATATTCATGAAATAAACTTTTATCTTCAGGTTCAACGGGCTTTTCATCTGCCGGCGGATTTTCATCATTTAGGTCATTGCTTGGCGGTTTTACAACTTTTGTGCAGCCTATTAATAACAAAACCATTAAATATACAATTAATTTTTTCAATATTAAACTCCAAATAAGTAGTAGTATTAATATTAACATATGCATGATTTTTATCAGAAAAAATTAAATAAAATCTTATTGTCAAATTTGTAGCGGAAGTTGATTTTTAATGAATCTTTAGCAAAACAATTGAAGCATTTGTGAATTGTTAATTTTGACAAAAACATTAAATATTTTCAGCTATATAAAATTATTATATGCAAATAATATTTAATAGCTGATAAAGCAAAAAATTATTGAAAGGATGATTATCACATGGACAATAATACCGGTCAAAATTTTAATTTTTCAAACAATGTAAGACAATTTGAATTAAATGAAGCGAAAAAAAAGATGGGTATTCAAGCTCAAGGACAGATAAAGGCAATGCAGCAGCCTAATCAATTAAATGATCAAAATCAACAGCAATTTAATACTATGTTTTAATCAAATCATAAGCTTTTATCAGGTAATAAAAGGGAGGGCAACCTCCTTTTTTTTTGAAGCTTTTTCATTAAAATACAATTCATTAATTTGACACAATATGATACAATATAGAAAAAATCAAAGGGAATTAATATGATATTAGTATTGGCAGAAAAACCTTCTGTGGGTAAGGATATAGGAAGGGTGTTGAATTGTAGTAAATCAGGAAGCGGTTTTGTAGAAGGAAGCAAATATATTGTTACTTGGGCTTTGGGACACTTAGTAACATTGGCTGACCCCGAAAGCTACGATTCAAAATATTCGCGCTGGGAATTAGAGGATTTGCCCATAATTCCAAAATTAATGAAAACAGAAGTAATAAAACAAACAAGAAAGCAGTTCAATGTAGTAAAAGGTCTGATGCTTCGAAATGATGTAAAGGAAATCGTAATTGCAACTGATGCAGGAAGAGAAGGGGAATTGGTTGCAAGATGGATTATAGAAAAGGCTGATGTTAAAAAACCCCTCAAAAGACTTTGGATTTCATCTGTTACTGATAAAGCCATTAAAGAAGGGTTTAATAATCTTAAAGATGGCAGAATGTATGAAACTCTTTATGCTTCTGCTTTAGCACGCTCTGAAGCCGATTGGATTGTGGGTATAAATGCAACAAGAGCATTGACAACCAAGTACAATGCTCAATTATCCTGCGGCAGAGTTCAGACTCCCACTGTCGCAATGATAAAAGCTTTAGAGGATGAAATAAGAGACTTTAAACCGGTAAAGTATTACGGAATTGAAGCAATTACAGGCGGCTTTAAATTTACATGGCATCAAAATAATGATACTCGAACATTTGACGAAGGTAAATGCGACAGTATAATAGGCCGCATTAAAGGCAATGAACTACAAATTATAAATATTTCAAGGAAAAAGGCTTTAACATATGCATCTCTATTATATGATTTAACCGAGCTACAAAGAGATGCTAACAATATTTTCGGGTTTTCAGCAAAGGAAACCTTATCCATAATGCAGACACTTTATGAGCGTCATAAGGTTTTGACCTATCCAAGAACAGATTCCCGGTATTTAACAGATGACATAGTTGAAACATTAAGAGACAGAGTAAGAGCGGCAAGTGTGGGACCATATTCCAAAACAGGATTTAAAATAAGCTCAAACCCCATTAAGGCTGATAAAAACTTTGTTAATAACTTAAAGGTTTCAGACCATCATGCTATTATTCCAACGGAACAAACTGTTATTTTAAGTGAGCTTTCAGACAGGGAAAGAAAAATATACGATTTAGTTGTGAAAAGATTCTTTGCAGTTTTATCAGAACCATTTGAATATGAAAAAATAACCGTAAATGCTAAAATAAATAATGAAGAGCTTATATCTCGAGGCAGCATTACACTGTCTGCGGGATGGAAGGAAGTATATGGCAGCTATGAGGATGAGGAAGCACTTAATGAGTACACAATAGAAGAATTAAATAAATTAAAAAAGGGCAGTGAGTTATCGGTTAATAGAGTTTATAAAACAACAGGAGAGACAAAACCTCCCGCAAGGTTTACAGAGGCAACCCTGCTGTCTGCAATGGAAAACCCGGTAAAGTTTATGAAAAATGCGGATAAGGAACTTAAAAAGACAATCGGCGAAACAGGCGGTCTTGGAACAGTTGCAACAAGAGCCGATATAATTGACAAATTATTTAACAGCTTTGTTATTGAAAAGAAAGATAAATATATTTATACTACTTCAAAGGGAAGACAGTTGTTGGAGCTTTCTCCTTCAGACTTGAGCTCACCTGTTTTAACTGCAAAATGGGAACAGCAGCTTAATGATATTGCTAAAGGTAATATAGATAAGAATAAATTTTTGAATGATATGATTAATTACACAAAATTAATCATAAAAGAAATAAAAAACAGCGACAAAAAATATGTTCATGATAATGAAACAAGAGAAAAATGCCCCGATTGCGAAGGATATCTTTTAGAAGTTAAAGGTAAAAGGGGAACCATGCTGATTTGTAAAAACAGAGAATGCGGTTACAAGAGAGGAATTTCTCAAGTTACTAATGCAAGATGCCCTGAATGCCATAAAAAGCTTGAGCTTAAAGGAGAAGGTGAGGGCAAAATATTTGTTTGCAAATGCGGTTACAGAGAAAAGTTATCTGCATTCAACAAAAGAAAAGATAATGAGAAAGCATCAACCACCAAAAAGGAGACAGCCAAATACATGGCTAAACAAAATAAAAAACAAGAAGAAAGTATTAATACCGCCTTGGCTGATGCTCTAAAAAAATTAAAACTATAAGAGACTGAAATATAGGTGAAAATAATGAATATTGTACAAAAAGATAATAAAATTATTATACATGATATAAAAGATTTTAATACAACACATATTTTTGACTGCGGTCAATGCTTTAGATGGAATAAAGAGGAAGACGGCTCCTATACGGGGGTTGTTAATAACAAGGTTATAAATGTTCGTCAGAAAGGCAGCACGGTTGAATTTAACAATATTGATGATTTCAATATTATCGAAGACTATTTTGATTTCGATACTGATTACGAAGCTGTTAAAAAAATCTTGGATACAGATGAAATTATGCAAGAAGCCATTAAATTCGGAGAAGGTATAAGAATTTTAAACCAGGATGAATGGGAAATAATGATTTCATTTATGATTTCAGCAAACAACCGGATTCCTATGATTAAAAGAGTAATAGAAAATTTAAGCAAATGTTATGGCGAATTTATCTGTAATTACAGAGGTAAGGATTATTACAGTTTTCCAACTGCCGAAAAGTTATCTAAAGCACCTGTTGAAAAAATCCTTGAATGCAAGGCAGGTTTCAGGTCTCCAAGAATAAAAGAAGCAGCAACAAGGGTTTTGGATGAAAAGGACCAAATTTATAACATTAAAAATATGAGCTATGATGATGGGCTATCATATCTTAAAACTTATAGCGGAATTGGGGACAAGGTTGCAAACTGTATTTTATTGTTTTCGGCAAGGCATTTTAATACCTTTCCTGTTGATGTCTGGGTAAGAAGAGTAATGCAGACACTGTATGTAAGCAAGGATACAAAAGACGCAGATATCAGAAAATTTGCCGAAAATAAATTTGGAAAATATTCGGGCTTTGCTCAGCAATATCTATTTTACTACGCAAGAGAGAATCATATCGGTAAATAAGATGCCCTAACCCTATTTTTCAGAGTCTTTTTTCTGAAAAATAGCGGTAGGTCATTCGCAACGATTATGACTTGACCCAATTTCTTCGACTGATAAGGAGAAAGAAATTGAAGGTAAGTCAAACGCAATGAGTTCCGGATTTGCATGAGCAAAAGCGAATAAGCAAATACGTGGACGAACCTGCGCTTCCCAATGTATGCGACGTAAGGAGCAAATACATTGGTGAATGAGACTGCGTAATCTCATAAAAGATGAGATTTTTTTATATAATGAAAAATATTAAAATAACCTAAGATTTTGTAAATTTACAAATAAAAATATAGTTTAAACATAAGGCTTCATGTAAATAATAGATACAAATAAAAATATTGGAGATAAAATGACAAATATAAAAACAAAAACAAGCTGGAATTTAAAAAACAGCTATGCTGAATTACCTGATTTTTTTTATTCCAAAATAAATTTAAGTAAAGTAAGCTCGCCAAAATTAGTGGTTTTAAATAATGATTTAGCGGAATATTTGGGTTTAGATATAAATGAACTTAAAAGTGACGAAGGAATATCTTATCTTTCAGGAAATTCTTTGCCGAAAGGCTCCATACCCATTGCGCAAGCCTATGCCGGTCATCAATTCGGTTACTTTACAATGCTTGGAGACGGAAGGGCGATGCTCTTAGGTGAACAAATTACACCGGAAGGAAAAATATATGATATTCAGCTAAAAGGCTCCGGCAAAACTCCCTATTCGAGGGGAGGAGACGGAAGAGCGGCAATTGGCCCCATGCTTCGCGAATACATTGTAAGCGAAGCAATGCACGCTTTAAACATTCCTACAACCAGAAGTTTAGCGGTGGTGACAACCGGTGAGCCTGTATTAAGAGAAAGAATACTTAAAGGTTCAATTTTAACCCGCGTGGCAAGCAGCCACATTCGCGTTGGAACATTTGAATACGCCGCTAATTTCGGAACTGAAGAAAATGTAAGACAATTGGCGGATTACACCATTGACAGACACTACAAGGGTATTGAAAATGATGAAGCTCCATACCTTAGTCTTTTAAAAGAAGTTGTTAAAAGACAGGCAGCATTGATTGCAAAATGGCAGCTTGTGGGATTTATTCACGGTGTGATGAACACAGACAACATGGCATTAAGCGGTGAAACAATCGATTATGGTCCATGTGCTTTCATGGATGCCTATAATCCTGATACGGTTTTCAGCTCAATTGATACCTATAAACGTTATGCTTATAAAAATCAGCCGGAAATAGCGGTTTGGAACCTATCAAGATTTGCAGAAACCCTTGTACCGCTTATTAATGATAATCATGAGCAGGCTATTAAGCTTGCCCAAGAAGCAGTAACTGAATTTTATGAATTGTATCATAATCATTGGAGCTCCGGTATGCGCTCTAAATTAGGAATTTTCAATGAGGAAGCAGAAGATGAAGCTCTAATTGAAGAGCTGCTTAATTTAATACATAAGAATAATGAGGACTATACAAATACTTTTATAAAATTAACTTTCGGCGATACATTAATGTATGAAGGATTTAAAGAATGGCACAATAAGTGGCAGTCACGTCTTCGAAGACAAGCTCAAACGAAGGAAGAATCATTTGAATTAATGAAAAATTCCAATCCAGCTGTCATACCTCGGAATCACAGGGTAGAGGAAGTTTTACGGGTAGCCGATGAGAAAGGCGATTTAAGTGTTATGGAACGTTTGATAAGCGTTATAAATAAACCTTTTGCTCATACAGCTGACCAAAAAGAATATGCAGAGCTTCCGCCGCCTTCATTTTGCGAATACAAAACTTTTTGCGGAACCTAAAAAAGTCCTGGTGTTGTTTCACGTCCGGGAATTTTCGGCTGCAATATAAAATGATAATTCATAGCACTTTCGTCAGCAGAATAATGATGCATATACACATCATACGTGGTTGTTATACCGAGATAAATGGGAACATCAAATATATATGCAGGGCAGAAATCGCTATTTTGAACTGACACATTATAAGTTTCATTTTCATTTGTTAAAACAGGTAGCACAAAAATTGGAACCGAACCATTTTCATCTGTTGTTTTTGTATCTAAAAAAATACCTGTTCCTGTTTCTCTATAATAACCGCTTATGGTTAATTTTGATACTCTTACGAATGCATCAGCAATCGGAGTTCCGAAAACATTGTGAAAGACATTGATTTTTAAATATCCTACTTCTATTGGTTCAATGCTGTTAATCTCTCTGCAACTATTACTCATCATTTTATTTTTAGCCCAAAAAGGTTTATATCTATCATACATTATTTACCTCCAAAGGTTGTAATTTTTAATATACAAATTTAATGGTATAATTTATTATTATAATATGATAAAAGTTAAAATATGTTTCAATCCTTATCATTCCATGAGTGAACAATAGCAAAATCGCTGGAATCCAGAACACATAGGGAAAAATTCCATTGACAAAAATTTTTATAAAGCTTATAATGTTAATGTTGTCGGGGTGTAGCGAAGCTTGGTATCGCGCATGGTTCGGGACCATGAGGCCGAAGGTTCAAATCCTTTCACTCCGATTTATTACAACAAGGTGCCGGCAAAATATTTGCCGGCATCCATTTTTCCCGCATAAGAAGGAGGGAAACTATGACTTCAGAAGAAAGAAGAGTACAAATCGAAGGAATATTAAATAATAACACAGAGCCTGTAACTGCTTCTTATTTCGCCAAAGAGTTTTCTGTAAGCCGCCAGGTCATAGTAGGAGATATTGCTCTCATGCGTGCAGGCGGTCTCAAAATATCAGCAACACCAAGGGGATACGTGTTAGACCGAGAAGAAGACAGCCAATGTGTATTTACAGTTGCATGCTGCCACGATGAAAAGACTATGGGGGATGAACTGTATGCAATTGTTGATAACGGCGGTATAGTGCATGATGTAATTGTTGAGCATGCTATCTACGGTGAGCTCATCGGTGAGCTGCACCTTCAGTCAAGATATGATGTTGAGCTATTTTTGAAAAAATTAGCAGAAAATAAAGTTCAGCCTTTATTGAGACTGACAGACGGCATACACCTACACACTATTAAATGCAAGGATGAAGAAACAAAAAAAAGAATAATAAATATATTGAAATTAAAAAAATTTCTTTTAAACCAGTAATCAAAATAATATATCTTGACAAAAATAAAAAACTGTTCTATAATTTTGTCCATAAATGTCAAGACACATGTCAAGACAATAAACAATAGAAAGGATAGAATAATGAATAGGAATAATAATAGCTCAATGGTAATATCAGCGCTTTTATGTGCAATTGGAATAGTAATACCCATAATATCACCGCTTAAAATAACCTTGGAGCCTGCATCATTTACTTTGGCGAGCCATGTAGCAATTTTCATTGCAATGTTTATTTCACCTGCAACTGCATTATTTGTTGCCGCAGGAACGGCAGCAGGATTTTTCTTGGCCGGATTTCCAATAGTTATAGTTTTACGTGCTGCAACACACATTGTTTTTGCAGCGGCAGGAGCAATATATTTGAAAAAACATCAAAATGCATTAAAATCTTTTAAATCATCTCAAATGTTTTCTTTAGCAATTGGAATTTTGCACGGAATAAGTGAAGTATTTATAGTAATGCCTTTTTATTTCGGAAACAACATGAGTACGGCATATTATGCCAAAGGATTCATTGTTTCAGTAATATTATTGGTAGGAGTGGGAACTGTAGTACACAGCATGGTGGATTTTTATTTGGCACAGGCAATTTGGAAGCCGGTTACAAAGGCAGTTAAAATTCCGGTTGATGTCAGTGTGAATTACAATGTGTAAGACTGCACAACAGTCTTTAGACTATTTATAAACTTCATTTATGTCATCCTGAGCGTAAGCGAAAGATCTCAAATTAAGACTGTACAGCAGTCTTTTTTTTTGTAATAGTTATCAAGCTGTGCTATAATGT
>ENA-UOOM01003622-UOOM01003622.1-fermentation-metagenome-genome-assembly--contig:-NODE-3622-length-10996-cov-4.660452_pt1 | contig 10996 bp, 11 predicted proteins | sample MGYA00245781_ERZ724031 | MGnify/ENA primary metagenome ERZ724031 (study PRJEB28704, sample SAMN03018317) | fermentation metagenome | biome: anthropogenic terrestrial biome; feature: soil; material... | reverse complement strand
TTCACTGGAGCTTTTCTTTAGCTCCGTTTTTTCATAGGATACTTTACAGTACCTTATTTTTTACATTGTAAAGAGTACTTGCAGCCAGCCCCAATACACCTGCTATAAGAAGTACGCCAATTGCCGGTGCACCAAAGATCGTAAGTGCTAAAAAGGCAGATAGAGCCAAAACAATGGCAAATCCGTTTTTAATACTGGATTTGCTCAGCTTATATACTACATTGCACATAAGAGCTGCAACGCCGGCTTGAATTCCATAAAAGGCTTCATTGACAAAGGGATAATTCCTGAAATTGTAAAAGAAAAGGGCTATAATTGCGATGATGATATAGGAGGGCAGGATCACACCCAAAGTAGCCGCGAAAGCACCTAACAGACCTGCAACCCTGTAACCAACAAAGGTGGAGGAATTGACAGCTATAACGCCGGGTAAAGATTGCACTACTGCAAAGATGTCGATAATATCTTCGTTTTCAATCCACTTGTTCTTCTCAACAATTTCATGCTCAATATAGGGGATCATGGCGTATCCGCCGCCAAATGTAAACATGCCGATACGAAAAAATACGGTAAACAGCTTCAACGACTTCTTCAGTAACTTAGTATCCATGTAACAGCTCCTTCATGTAATGTCCTCATCAGTATGATTACCATTTGTGTATTTATTTTTAATGTACTCATCAATTGCTGCGGCTGCGGTTTTGCCTGCTCCCATGGCTAGTATAACCGTAGCTGAACCGGTAACGGCATCTCCGCCTGCGTAGACGCCTTCACGGGAAGTTAACCCGGTTTTTTCATCTACAATAATTCCGCCCCATTTATGGGTTTCAAGTCCTTTGGTTGTAGACTTTATCAATGGGTTGGGTGAAGTGCCTATGGACATAATGACACTGTCTGCGTCTATTTCAAATTCACTGCCAGGAATCGGTATTGGTCTGGCCCTGCCGGAATCATCGGGTTCACTGAGCTCCATTTGCTGGCATATTATCTTGTCAGTCCAGCAATTTTCATCGCCTTTTATTTCAATTGGACTCGTCAGGAACATAAATTCGATGCCTTCTTCTTTGGCATGCTCAACTTCTTCCATTCTTGCAGGCAATTCCTTTTCAGTACGACGGTATACTATACTTACATCTGATCCAAGACGTTTTGCACACCTGGCTGCGTCCATAGCAACATTTCCGCCACCGACAACTACAGCTTTCCTACCAATATATACGGGAGTGTGACTGTCTGACTTATAAGCCTTCATAAGATTGACACGGGTAAGAAATTCATTTGCAGAATAGACACCGTTCAGGTTTTCACCGGGTATATTCATGAATTTGGGAAGCCCTGCTCCAGAGCCTATGAATACAGCTTCAAAGCCGTGATCTTTCATTAGTTCATCAATGGACAAAACCTTTCCGATAACCATATTGGTGGCAATTTCCACACCAAGATCCTTTAACGTGTCAATTTCCTTTTGTACTATTGCTTTTGGCAGCCTGAATTCCGGAATTCCATATACTAACACACCGCCTGCAAGATGCAATGCTTCAAATATGCTTACTTGATAACCTTTTTTTGCAAGTAACCCTGCACAGGCAAGACCGGATGGACCAGAACCGATTATAGCAACCTTATGACCATTTGATGCCGGCTTTTCCACCTTTTCTTTACTGTTCGCCATATGATAATCTGCAACAAAACGCTCCAATCTGCCTATTGCTACAGGTTCACCTTTTTTGCCTCGAACACAAAATTGCTCGCATTGAGATTCCTGGGGGCATACTCTGCCGCATACAGCCGGCAGAGAATTGGATTCACTTATAATTTCATAAGCAGCCTCAAAATTTCCCTCGGCGGTCTCTTTGAGAAATGCCGGAATATTAATTCCTACAGGGCAGCCATTGACACAAGGCCTATGTTTACATTGGAGGCAGCGTTTTGCTTCGTCATTTGCCTGCTCCGGAGTATATCCGAGGGCTACTTCCAGGAAATTGCTGTTTCGCACATCTGGAGCCTGTGCAGGCATTTCATTTTTCTTCATTGACATATTAGGCTTTGCCATGTTATTCAACCTCCTTGTTGTACAGATTGCATACTTCATCATGAGCTTTTCTTTCAAAAGGTTTATATGTGGCACTGCGAGCCATTGCTTCATCAAAATCAATCTCATGAGCGTCGAAATCCGGACCGTCGACACAGGCGAACTTCGTCTTGCCCCCTACGGTGACACGGCAGCCTCCACACATACCTGTTCCATCTATCATGATGGGGTTCATACTGGCAACAGTTTTAACTCCATACTCTTTCGTCAGCTTACTTACAAATTTCATCATAATAAGGGGGCCAATAGTGATAACCTGGTCATACTTTTGACCACCTTCAAGCAGTTCTTTCAAAGCATTTGTGACAAGACCCTTTTGTCCATAACTGCCGTCATCAGTCATGACAATCAGCTTGTCGCTTGCTTGCTTGAACTCATCTTCCAGTATTAACAGGTCCTTGTTGCGAAAACCGATGATGGAATGAACTTCACAACCCTGATTATGAAGCTTTTTGGCAACAGGGTAGGCAATCGCACATCCGACACCGCCGCCTACGACTGCTGCCTTGTTCAAACCTTCTGTCTCTGTTGCCTTACCCAGAGGTCCAACAAAGTCATGAAGGGAGTCACCTTCTTCCAAATGATTAAGGGCTTCGGTTGTTGCACCGACGATTTGAAATATTATGGAAACCGTGCCTTTTTCTCTATCATAATCAGTTATGGTCAAGGGCATTCTTTCACCATTTTCATCAACACGAAGGATGATAAACTGACCGGGTTCTGCTTTCCTTGCTATCAGTGGTGCTGAGATCTCCATCCTGGTAACAGTTGGATTCAAAATTGTTTTCTTAATTATCCTATACATATTGTTTCCTCCCTCAATACATAAAGACAGCTTCCGTTAGGAAGACAGATCTTAAAATCACTTAAGTATAGATATTAATTTAACAAAGCTTGCTGATAAAATCAAGTTATATTATTAATTATCGATATCGGTTATATGGAAAAGCAGGGTTTTTAATATTTTTGTGGTAACGATAACAAATTCACTTGACAGTATAATAAAGGGTTTATAGAATATAATAGTAAATGCAAATGATATGCATTTTGAAGCGGGGGTTACATTTATGAGCCACATACACTTACCGGATGGAGTAATTCCTCCAGCCTGGTGGATACTTGGTTTTGTCCTGTGTTTTGCTTTGCTTTGGCTGTTTACCGGAAGAATCAAAGGTGATGAGCTTAGAAGAAAAATTCCTTTTGCAGGGGTTATAGCTGCCCTGATGCTTATTTTTATGTCTGTTCCTTTGGGCTTTCTTCCAGTTCATCTAAGTCTGGCGGTATTATGCGGTATTTTAGCCGGTCCTGGTTTAAGCTTCATTGCCATTTTTGTAGTCAACACCATTTTGGCATTGATGGGTCATGGAGGATTTACAGCAATAGGCATCAACACACTGCTGATGGGGGGAGAAGCCATTGCAGGCTATTATCTGTTCAAAATCCTGTCCGGCAGGTTGAGCTGCACATTCTCAGCTATTTTGTCCAATATAACTGCACTTTTATTATCAACTGCCTTAATGCTAATCCTGGTTGCTTCCACAGCAGGTTTGTCTGAGGTATTGCCTTTTCATGACCATGGTCAAAACCATGGAGAAGAAGTACATTTCGCAGAAAGTAAACAAGAGGAAGAACTTCCTGAGAATTATGACGAACACAAAGCAGCTGAGGCAGAGGGCGTTAAGTTTCTGTCCATAACAGGGTGGAGTGCTGTTATCATGATCATATTGTCGGGTATATTCATAGAGTCTCTGCTTACCGGGTTGATAGTAAATTTCTTTTCCAAGGTCAGACCGGATTTTCTTGATATTGTACATCCCACATAAAGGAGTTTCGCTAAAATGCATATAGCTGCAGTTGATCACATGGCTAATAATGGGGACAGCTTCCTTCACCATGCACTTCCCTTTACCAAGGTTATTATGTCGTTTCTGTTTTTAGCTGCCCTGATATTTTCGAACCAAATACATAAGGCAGTCTTCCTTTTGGTGATTCCTGTTGCTTTCATTCTGCTGTCTGGGGTTAATGTAAGGGAAATATTCCACCTGGCTCTCTATTCCATTGTATTCAGCCTGCTCTTTGCTTTGATTCAATTACAGCAGTCCTGGACAGCAGCTGTAATGGTAATGATAAAGGCCTTGGGGGCTGCTTTGAATATGCTGCTCCTAATTGCGACGACTCCCTACACCGACATATTTGCTGTGTTTTCCCATGTACTGCCGGGGGTAATCATAGATTTATTTATTTTCACTTACCGTTCTCTCTTCATATTGATTGACAAGCTGGAAGACATGGTTAAGAGTGTCCGTCTGCGCGGCGGGTTACATCCCATGAGACTCCTGTTCAATCTGAAAAATGCCGCTGGTGCATTAGGTGTAATGACAATACATGCATTTGATATGAGTGAAAGACTGTACCGAATTTATTCCCTCAGGGGATATAATGGTAAAATTCCAATAACACGTGAATGGGGACCCCTGCGGTGGGTGGATATTTTATTGCTGTTGTTTTCACTGATTGTATTGACGGGAGTGTTGATTCCATGGAAGATTTGATTCAGGTGCATTGTATCAGGCATATATATCCGGATAAAACAGAAGTGAGCCTCTGTGGCTTGGATTTCGTAGTCAAACCTGGTGAGAGGGTGATGATCCTGGGTCCCAACGGTGCTGGCAAGACCACATTGATATCTCATATCCTGGGTTTATTGTCACCTGTAGAGGGACAGGTCAAAGTTATGGGGATGCAGCCGGATAAGAATTTTAACCATGTTCGAAAACATATCGGCGTAGTATTCCAAAACGTAGATGAACAGATTATCGGTCCCAGGGTGTATGATGACATTGCTTTCTCTTTGCGAAATGAAAGGTTTTCCCGACAGGAAGTGGATGAGCGGGTTAAAAAGATAGCTTCAATGCTGGGAATAGAGGACATTTTGGAAAAAATCCCTCACTATCTCAGCGGCGGTCAGAAGAAAAAAGCAGCCTTGGCTGGAGCTATTTCCATGATGCCTGAAATTCTGATTTTGGATGAACCCTTTGATGGATTGGATCCCAAATCCAAGGCAGAGATGATCATTTTGTTAAATCGTCTAAACAAAGAAAATGGTATTACCCTGGTGATTACTACGCATGATATAAACATAGTGCCTTTAATTTCTGATTTGATCTATGTAATAAACAAGGGCTTGATTGTAACAAAGGGAAGCCCAAAGGAAGTGTTTGAACAGGTAGATCTGTTGCGAGAGGCCAATTTGGAGCCGCCTATATTGGTGGATTTGTTCGACCGCCTTAAAAAAAGAGGATACCCTCTGGAGCCGGCTGACAGCATTGAAAACGCTATGGAGCAATTGGAAAAAATTCTGGCAGATTAAAAAGACAGTTTGCCTTTTTTGTATTTTTTTAGTAAAATTGATAAATGATCGGGACACAGTAAGCTGACCGTCCGTTCATTGCTGCAGTAGAATGAGGAGGAATTACGTATGAATGTTATTTTAATGGGACCTCCGGGCTCCGGAAAGGGAACCCAGGGTAACCTTTTATCTGATCGTCTGAACGCCAAACCTTTGTCTACAGGGGACTTGCTTCGAGAAGTTCAAAAGGAGCCGTCTCATCCCTTATATCAACAAGTTCAAGTTATGCAAAAAGGCGAGTTGGTATCTGATGATGTTGTTAACAAGGTGGTTGAGCAGGCAATCCAAAAACCAAAATATGAAAAGGGTGTTATCTTTGATGGATACCCAAGAACCATCGCTCAAGCAGAAACCCTGGATGAAAATTTGGCTGCTTTGGGCAAGAAGGTAGATCTTGTCATCGATTTGGATGTCAGCAAAGAGGTGTTGTTCTATCGTATTCTGGGCAGAAGAGTATGCTCTGGCTGCAAGAAGGTGTATCACGAGGAACAGGGACTGACACATTGTACGGACTGCGGTGAACTCCTGATCTGCCGAGGGGATGACAACGAGGAAACCATTGTACAGCGTTTGGATGAATACAGAATGAAAACAGCGCCATTGCAAGATTATTATCGCAGCAGCCAGGCAGCCTGTATCACCATATCCATTACAGACAGTTCTCTATCAGCTATGGAAGTTAACCAGATAATTGCAGAGCTTTTAAAAGAAAACAATCTAATTCCAGAGGCGCTATGAAAACTTCTATTTTTGCCATAAGTGACCTACACCTTTCCTGTGCAGCAGATAAGCCTATGGATATATTTGGAAAGCAATGGGAAAATCACTGGGAGCGGATTCAGCAGGATTGGACAGAGCGGGTCTCCTGTGATGATATTGTGTTAATTCCGGGAGATATCAGCTGGGCTATTAAGCTGTCTGATGCCCGAGTTGATTTGGACAGCATTGGAGAACTGCCGGGAAAAAAAATTTTGATTAAGGGAAATCACGATTACTGGTGGTCTTCCATATCCAAGGTTCGCAGTACACTGCCGTCATCCATGCATGTTTTGCAAAATGACAGTATCAAAGAGTCGGAATTTACCTTTTGCGGAACCAGGGGCTGGATTAACCCCGGTATGAAGGACTTCAGTCAGCAGGATGCCAAAATATACAACAGGGAAATACAACGACTCAGGCTCTCTCTTGACAGCGCAGCTTCATATGAAAATTTAATTGTTCTGCTGCATTATCCGCCTTTTGATGAAAAAGGCCGGCCCGCGGAAATGGTTCATACCTTGGTTGAGTACAAGCCGGCTCATGTAGTATACGGTCACCTTCATGGAGAGGGGTGCCGAACAGCTTTTGAAGGTGAATATGAGAGTACGGAATATCATCTTGTCTCCTGTGATTACCTTGATTTTAGATTGAAACAGATTGTCTGAAGCAAAAATAACATATAAACAGTTAAAAGAGTATACCGAAAAGAAATGGTATACTCTTTTTATTTTAAATTATTTTAAATTGTTGGCAGGAATTTAGTAATTCATATAGAATAGTAGATGAAAGTGGTGTAAAGTGGTGTAAAGTGGTTTGTAATGAGTACAGCATCCCATGGGTATGATTTTTGTGGTGAAAGGAGGAGCCCGTTTTGTTCTTTGGAGAATATCAACATACAATTGATCCGAAAGGCAGGGTATTCATGCCGGCCAAGTTTCGAGAAGACCTGGGTGAAAATTTTTTTGTTACCAAGGGCTTGGATAATTGTCTGTTTGTATATCCCGCTGAAGAGTGGAGTATCCTGGAACAAAAACTGCGAACCCTTCCTCTTACCAGTAAGGAAGCACGTGCCTTTATTCGATTTTTCTTTGCCGGAGCTGCAGAATGCGGGGCTGACAAACAAGGTAGAATCCTGCTCCCGGTCACTCTCAGAGAATATGCCTCCCTGGAAAAGGATTTATCCATTATAGGTGTATCAACCAGAGTGGAGATATGGAACAGAGACACTTGGGAAAGCTATAATGGAGAATCCAGCATGGATCAGGAGGCAATTATAGAAAAAATGGCAGAACTGGGCATTTAGTTCATGCTAAAGAAAGGGCATTCAATGAATTTTCATCATGTTCCTGTTCTATTACAGGAAACTCTGGAATACCTGAAACCAGTCCCCGGTGAAATTTATGTAGACGGTACTCTGGGCGGCGGAGGACATTCCCTGGAAATCTTGAAACGGATTTACCCCTCTGGACGATTAATTGGGATTGATCGGGATCCTGCATCCATCCAGGCAGCTTCAGCGAGATTGATAGAGTATTCAAATTCATTTCTGGGGATTCATGGTAACTATGTTGATATCAGGAACATATTGTCCGAGCTTGGTATCATCACTGTAGATGGGGTCTTGTTGGATCTGGGGGTATCTTCTTATCAATTGGATACACCAAATAGAGGTTTTTCCTATCATGAAGATGCCCCTTTGGACATGCGCATGGATACAACCCAGGATTTAAGCGCCTATGATTTGGTGAATGGATCCTCCCAGGTGGAATTATCACGGATTATCTGGGAATATGGGGAAGAACGCTGGAGCAAGCGTATCGCTGAATTTATAGTTAAAAATCGTCCCATTAAGACCACTGTACAGCTGGTGGAAGTCATTAAGAAGGCAGTTCCTGCTGCAGCAAGGCGGGGAGGTCACCATCCAGCCAGACGCACCTTTCAGGCACTTAGGATAGCTGTCAATCAGGAGCTCAGCCTGCTTGAGGAAGCTGTGCGAAATGCAGTTGAAGTGCTCAAGCCCGGTGGCAGACTCTGCATTATCAGCTTTCATTCTCTGGAGGATAGAATTGTAAAAAACATCTTTCGCAGTTTGAAAGAGCCATGCACCTGTCCTTCCGATGCACCCATTTGTATTTGCAAGAAAATGCCGGTGGTGGATATCATCACCAGAAAGCCGGTTGTGCCCAAAGAAGAGGAAATAAGCACCAATATGCGGGCTCGAAGTTCAAAATTACGAGTATGCCGAAAACGATAATGCATAGGAATACATAAACAGCTGGGAGGCTGAATAAAAATGTTAGCAGAGAAATATGCATATATGGAAGATAGAGTTCCAGTACTGGAACCAATTGGAAGAGAAGAGCCGAAACCTCGGAAAGAAACCCGGCAGCTACCTGTCAGGAAGAATCAGACATGGAAGAATGTACTGACCATCGGGATGGTATTGCTTTGCTTTGCAGCTGCAAGTTTTACGGTTTTTCGCTACACTCAAATAACACAGAATCACAGATCAATCCTGGTCCTGGAGCAGACTTTGGAGGAGGAAAAGCTTCGCAGGAAAAACTTGAAAGTAGAATTGGCTTACTGCAAGGACTTGGGCACCATAGAATTTTCTGCAACGGAAATGGGTATGAAGTATCCGGATGAAAGTCAGGTGGAATATGTGGTTCTTCCGGAATTGAATAAATCAATGGAGCAAGTCGATGCTTCTGCTGATAAATCCAAATCTGAGCAAAGCTTATGGAGCCTCTTTCTTGGATTATCCAACTAAAGGCTGTTTCTCGTTTTTTGGAAGGGGGGATTGCTGGTGTCTGTACCGGCAGTAACAAACAGAAGAAGGCTTTTGCTTCTTTTACTGTTTATTTTCCTGATTTTATTGGTTTTGATAATACGAAGCGGCTATATTCAGTTGGTATGGGGACAGGAACTTCAGAACAAGGCACTTGATCAGTGGACACGGTCTTTGGATGTGTATCCTCAAAGAGGCATTGTTTATGATCGAAATAAAGAAATACTGGCACAAAGTGCAACTGCCGACAGCATAGCCGTACGGCCGAAACAGCTGACAGATCCCAAGGATACAGCTGCGAAACTTGCAGATATTCTGGATATGGATGCAGAAGAGCTTTATACAAAGATATCTGATAAAAGCAAATCCGAGGTGTGGGTAAAACGCCAGTTGACTCGAGAACAATCTGTTGCCATACGGGAATTGAATGTCAAGGGAATTTACTTCACCGTGGAACCCAAACGTTATTATCCCAATGGAAGTACAGCCTCTCACATTTTAGGTTTTACCAAGAAGTATGCCGAGCCTGCAGAAGGAATTGTTGGTCAGGAGGGAATTGAACTCTATTATGATAAATACCTGAAAGGTTTGCCGGGCAAAATCATAATGGAAACCGATGCCCAGGGGAAGGAAACCCCTACAAATGTAGATAGGATGGTTCCTCCTATTGATGGCTGGAATGTTATCCTTACCATTGACCAGATAATTCAGCATTTCGCAGAGAAGGCTGTTGCCGACGCCATGGAGCAGTATCAAGCTGATAAGGTATATTGTATAGTTATGGATCCTGAGACCGGAGATGTTCTTGCCATGGCAAACCGCCCGGGCTTCGATCCCAATGAACCGCCCCGCGAATTGGGTTATGAGGGTATGGAGGCTTTTATAAAAAATATAGCCGTTAAGGACAATATGGATCCAGGCTCTACATTCAAGGTCATAACAACAGCTTCTGCATTGGAATCAGGCACAATAACTGTAAATTCTACATTTAATGATCCTGGTTACAGAATAGTAGATGGTCAGCGGATTAAATGTTGGAGAGCTGGAGGGCATGGACATCAGACCCTCCACAAGGCAGTTCAAAATTCTTGTAATCCTGCTTTTATGGATATGGCATTGGGCATGGGAGTGACACAATTTTACGATTATCTGGAAGCCTTTGGTTTTGGCAGCCGTACGGGAATCGACATTTATGGAGAAGAGAGAGGCGTTGTAATGAATGAAGCCTCTGTTAAAAAAGTCGACCTGGCTCGTATGGGTTTCGGTCAGGCAATAGCTGTAACACCTATTCAGCTGATTAACGCAACTGCTGCTGTTATCAACGGTGGCAATTTGATGCAACCCAGGCTGGTGAAGGCTTTGGAGTTTGATGATGGAAATGAGTACATTTATGAAGAGATGAAACCGGTCATTGTTAGAAAAGTTATCTCGGAAAGTACATCCAGCATCATGCGAGATATACTTGAGGCTGTTGTAAAGGAAGGCAGTGGGAAAAATGCCTATATACCCGGCTACCGAGTTGCTGGAAAAACAGGCACTGCTCAAAAATACAACCCGGGGGGAGGCATCAAGCAGGGTGCTGTAGTAGCCTCCTTCATAGGTTTTGCACCAGCAGACGATCCACAGCTTTTGGTATTGTTTATGGTAGATGAGCCAAAAGTTGCAGTAGACTTCGGCAGCGTGGTAGCTGCTCCCTATGTGAAAATGATACTGGAAGACTCTTTGAATTACATGGGAGTAGAACCGGTTCTTGATGGGGGTACGAGTGAACAGACAAAGATGGTTACTGTGCCGGAAGTTACTGGAGGAAGCTTGACAGAAGCCGTTAAAAAGCTTCGAGATGCAGGCCTGAGTTATCTTGATGATCAAGCGGGAACCAGGGTAATCAAGCAGATGCCTTTACCTGGTGCAGAGGTTATGGTAGATCGGAAGAGCACACGTCTGAACT
>ENA-UOOM01003619-UOOM01003619.1-fermentation-metagenome-genome-assembly--contig:-NODE-3619-length-11006-cov-19.761483_pt1 | contig 11006 bp, 5 predicted proteins | sample MGYA00245781_ERZ724031 | MGnify/ENA primary metagenome ERZ724031 (study PRJEB28704, sample SAMN03018317) | fermentation metagenome | biome: anthropogenic terrestrial biome; feature: soil; material... | reverse complement strand
AAAATAAAATATCTAAAAATGAAACGAATAAACTTTCTAATGCTTTGTTTTTTATTTTCTTATGCTCTATTCGCCCAACCGGCTAAATTTCTCAACGATATCTATTATTATATCGAGAACACTTCGGTATTTGAGTTAAACCAGGAGGAAGGACGGGCTTATTTTATGCCTCAAAAAACTATTTCGCTGAATGGGAATTGGAAATTTTTATACAGTGAAACCCCGGAAGGTATTCCAACCAATTTCTATGAAACCCGGTTCAATGACCGGAGCTGGAATTTTATTGAAGTACCTTCAAACTGGGAGATGAAAGGTTATGGGGACAGAATTTTCAGAAATGTTAGTGCACCGTTTCCGGTGGCAAGGCGCAATGCAGGACAAAATCAGAAAAATGATGTATTTGCTGTCACAGTTCCAAATATTCCTAGAGAATACAATCCAACGGGAGCATACAGAAAAACATTTACTGTTCCATCATTCTGGAAAAGTAACCAGATTTTCCTGAGAATGGAAAAAACCGCTTCCGCTTCATTTGTCTGGGTAAATGGACAGGAAGTTGGCTATAACGAAGGAGCACAGGAACCTGCCGAATATAATATTACAAAGTATTTAAAATCAGGCACAAATACTATAGCAGTATTAGTAACAAAATACTCAGACGGATATTATCTTGAAGGTCAGGACTATTGGCGTCTTGCCGGGATTTTTGACGATGTGAACATCTATGCTGCTCCCAATGTGCGACTTTTTGACTGGCTGGCGATTACTGATTTAGATGAAAATTATAGGGATGCGCTTCTTTCCGTTCAATTCGATGTGAAAAAGTATGAGAACTCACCCTCCGGTAATTATAAAATAAAGGCCTTTTTGTACGATAAAAATAATGCTTTGGTTTCAGAAATGGAAAGTGAAGAGTTTTCAATCGATTCGCCGGGTAAGAAACAGGTTAAAGTTGAAGCCAATATTCAAAATCCATTAAAATGGACGTCAGAAACACCCAACTTGTATGATTTAAAGGTGCAGCTTATAACTTCCCAGGGAACTGTGGTTGATGCAGTTGAACAACGAATCGGGTTTAAGGAAACGCTGATTGAAGGTGATCTGTTCACCCTGAATGGCGTACCAATAAAGGTAAACGCAACTAATTCCCATATGCAGCACCATGAAATGGGGCACCGGATGACGGAAGAAGTGATCAGGAGAGATTTTGAAATATTGAAGCAGTTAAACTTTAATGCAGTAAGGACATCACATTACCCGCCTGTAAATAAATATCTTCAACTGGCCAACGAATATGGTTTGTTTATTATTGATGAGGCCGGCGTTGAGTCACATGCAACCGAGTATGTGAGTGAGATGCCTGAATTTACTGAAATGTATCGCGAACGTGTTCGTAAAATGGTACTTCGCGACAGGAATTATCCATGTATTCTTTTTTGGAGTGCTGGTAACGAAAGTGGCGAAGGTTTCAACATTACTGAGGTAGTGAAGGAAGGTAAATCATTGGATCCCACCCGTTACTGGATGTATGGTGGAAACAGTTATTCGCATCCTGCTGAGGATATTATCGGACCGCGTTATCCCAGTCCGCTTGAGTTGGAAATGCGCATAGGCCAGGGATTAGATAGTGACATCAGACCGTCGTTTATGGACGAGTATCTTTCGGTTGCCGGAAGTGCCTTGGGCGGAATGGAAGATTACTGGAATGTAATCAACTCGTATCCAAGGACGCTGGGCGGAGCAATTTGGGATTTTGTAAGTACCGGAATTTCTGAAAATATCCGGCAGTTAGAAGATAAATCACCCAATAATGTTCCTGTTCACCTGATGGGCAATAACATAAAATTGATTGCGGGGAAAACGGGAAATGCAGTTAACCTGAACGGACATGACCAATGGGTTGAAATTTACCGACATGAAGGTTTAGAGATTGATGGAGATAAGCTTACCATAACAATGGATGTTTTTCCCCGTAAACTCAATGCCAGCGGTGGCCAGTTCATAACAAAAGGCTCCTATCAGTTTGGAATTGTACAAAGAGGAAAAGATTCGTTGGAGTTTTATATCTACACCAATGCCAGGCAGACTTTACGAACAGCGTTACCTGCTAACTGGGAAAACAATTGGCACAAACTGACAGCAGTTTATGATGGACAAAAGATGTCGTTGTATATAAATGAAAACCTAAGGGCAAGCAAGGAAGTTTCAGGAAAAATCAAAAACTTTCCGTTTACTATCAGTCTGGGTCGTGATTCTGAAACTGACGGCAGCGAAACACCCGGCTACATGTGCGATGCCATGCTCGACAATGTCGGGATATTCAACGATGCGGTTTTGCCTAATCAGTTTAACCCTGAAAATGCTATGCTTTGGCTCGATTTTGAAAAGGAAACCAATCACGGAACTTTTCTTAGCTACGGTGCCGGCGCACGGGCATATGGTCATATTTGGGGAAATCGCGAAATTGAACCTGAAAACTGGGAGATGAAGAAAGTAGGTCAGCCGATTGCTGTTACCCTTCTCGATCCGGAATCTGGCCAAGTACAGATCTGGAATCGAAACTTTTTCACCAACGCATCACAATACGATACAAAATGGTACTTAGAGGCTGATAATAGAGTCATCCAGGAAGGAAACCTGCAATTAAACATCGATCCGATGGGAAAAAAGGTGATGCAGATACCCTATTCAAAACCATCGATTGAGCCTGGAAAAGAGTATCGTATTACCATTAGCTCTTATCTGAAAGAAGACAAAATCTGGGCAAAAGCAGGTTATGAAGTAGCCTGGAGCCAGTTGGAACTTCCCTGGAAAAAGGATCTGGAAGTACGTGAATCAACCAATTCAAAGGCAACTTTTTCAGAAAATGACAATCAGGTAATCGTTAAAGGTGTAAATTTTGAATATATTTTTGATAAGAGTTTAGGTGCTTTGTCATCGATGGTTGTTGATGGTAAAAATATGTTGAGATCCCCGTTTTTAGTCAGCGTTTGGCGTGCACCTATGGCCAACGATGTTGATAGCTGGGGCTCGATGTCTGCCCGTACATCCAATTGGAAAGAGGGATACGGCCATTTTGTGTCCACAGAATTTTACTCCACCGGAATTGATAAACACACCTACTTTCCTGTTTACACGAAAGCGTCGGAAGTAAATGGGAAAGTTTATTTAAACATCCGTCAAAATATTCTGTTCGGCGAAGTCCCCGAACCGGGTCAGTATGCGTGGGGCTCTCAATTTAACGGGATTGAGAATATTTTCACCTACATCATTAATGGCGACGGGGAAATTACCATAAAACATATAGCCAAATCACAGGGATGGTTACTGCCTTTGTATTATCCGAGATTTGGGCTAACCGCTACGCTTGATGCCAGTATCGATAATGTGGAATGGTATGGACGAGGTCCACAGGAAAATTATCCGGGAAGAAAAACAGGTTATAAAATCGGAATTTACTCTTCAACAGTTGATGAAATGTATGTTCCCTACATCAAACCCGGCGATTACGGATTGCGGACCGATAACCGATGGGTCAGGATGATGGACGCTCAGGGAAAAGGCCTGCAATTCAAAATGAATGAATTGTTTAACTTCAATGCTTATCCTTTTTCGACAGACAATTTGACAAAAGCAATTTATACTTATCAATTGCAAAAACAGGATGGCATTACCTTTAATCTCGATTATGAAACAACCGGGGTTGGCGATTCATCCGCAGGTGTACTGAGGAGTTACCGGGTACATCCGGGTATGTTTGAGCGCGAAATAAAAATAAAACCAATCAGATAATCAGGTAAAACAAGAATAGTCTACTACATATAAGTTCCTATTCTTGTTTTCTTAGATTTAATCTCAATAAAAAGATGAATCTGAGAAGTAGTGTAAATTTTCAACCGGTAATCAGTAATTTTAAAACTATAAAAGAATGAAATACTTTACTGTTATTCTGTTTATTTTAATCAATTTGACAATGTGTAATAAAACTTATGAAATTCCTGGACATTTTAAACATGTTGATCAGGTGATCTGGGTGGTAAATGATCTGGATAGCGTAATTGATAAATGGAAAGAACTCGGATTTGAGCAAATTGAAATGTTGGGAAGCGTCACCACAACAAATAAAGACAACAAAAATTTTGTCGTAAGAATGGCAGTTGCAAATCTTGGGGGAGCTCACATAACCTGGATAGAGCCGGTTTCTGAGAACTCAGTGTTTTCAAGTTTTCAAGAAGATTATGGTGAAGGAGCAATAAGCCTGGTACATAAATTAAGTTCGGATGATGCCTTGTACGATGAAGTGAATCGCCTGTCTGCAATGGATGTGAAAATACTCGATAAACTTTTATTTTCAACACCAAGGGGTAAACTAAATGTTACATTAATGGATACTCAGAAAAGAGGCAAATATGTTTTAGGATATGTAACAAATGAAAATTCTGATGATTTACACGCTGATCTAACAGACGAAAATAAACACAACATGAAATTGAATCAGTACGCTTTCGCCATAATTGAAGCTGAAGATATTTCAGAATATTGGTCTAAAATCGGATTTCCTGAATTTCAAATAAATCATCCGGAATTAGGTAATACCAAATATCATGGCGAGGTTGTTGATCATTCACTTATTCAGGGCTGGCAGCGGCATGGTGACATTGCTTATGAATGGTGTATTCCGGTAAAAGGTCCGATTGTTTATACTGATCATATTAATAAGTATGGTGAGGGAATTCATCACCTTGCCTATTCGGTCAAAAATATGGATGAAATATTGAAAGACTATGCATCTCTCGGATATAAAAACACCATGGGTGGAACTTGGGGTGAATCAGGAAAGCCCGGTTCCGGTCGCTATGAATATGTGGGGCTGGAGGATGCAGGAGGTATGACCATAGAGTTATTATGGAATTTTATTGAAAACTAATTCCACCCTAAATTACAGTATACAAATATTTTGAAACATAAAATCAAAAAAAATGAAAACATTATTAATAACTCTGGTATTGGGACTTTTTTTCGGTCTTAAACCAACGATGGCTCAAGATATTAAGTTCGAGAACATCTTATATGGAGCTGCTTATTATCACGAATATATGCCCTCTGACAGATTGGACAAAGACATTCAATTAATGAAGGATGCGGGTATTTCTGTGATAAGAGTTGGTGAATCAACCTGGAGTCTATTCGAACCTCGTGAGGGTGAATTTGAATTTGAATGGATGGATCGAATAATAGATGGACTGCACAAAGCCGGAATCAAAGTAATACTTGGAACACCAACTTACTCAATTCCTGCATGGTTATGGTATAAACATCCTGAAGTGTTATTGACATATCAGAAAGATGAAAAGGCTTATTATGGAATTCGTCAAAATATGAATATTACCAACCCAACTTTTTTATTTTACTCTGAAAGGATTATCAGGGAAATGATGAAACACTACGCTAAACATCCGGGAATAATAGGCTATCAGGTTGATAATGAAACAACATCGCGTGGAGTAAACAATTATAACTTTCAAGTAGGTTTTGTTAATCATTTAAAAAAGAAATTTGGAACTCCACAGAATCTCAATAAAGTATGGGGATTACAATATTGGGGAATGAACATCGATAGCTGGGAAGAACTTGCACCCAAGGATGGAATAACGAATACAGGGTACAAATTGGAATGGGAGCGGTATAATAGAAAAGCTGTTGCCGATTTTTTAAATTGGCAAACTGAAATTGTAAGTGAATATAAAAGAGATGACCAATTCATCATGCAATGTTTTATGCCATCGGTACAAGATATAGATCAAGTAGAGAGTGCAAAAAACATGGATGTCATGGCAGTTAATGTCTACCATGGCCAACAGGATGAGTTGACTGGAAATGAAATTGCATTTGCCGGTGATTTTTTTCGTTCCGTAAAACAAAAAAATTATCTTATTACTGAAACCAATGCGCAGACCATTGGTTGGAATTCACGAATACAACAACCACCTTATCCCGGACAAATGCGTCAAAATGTATATGCGCATATTGGTTCAGGGGCCAATATGGTAGAATATTGGCATTGGCATTCTATTCACTACGGACAGGAAACATATTGGAAAGGTGTCCTATCGCATGATTTGCAGCCAAACCGGGCATATAATGAGGTTACTAAAACAGCGCAAGAATTAAAAAGAATCGGGCAGAAACTTGTAAACCTTAAAAAGGAAAATAAAGTAGCAATACTCTTTAGTCATGATTCAAATGATGCGTTAAACATCATGCCTTTTGATCAAAGTGGTTCGGCCTGGGAAAGTGGGAGTAATGATTTCTACAGGAACAGATTAGTTGCTCAATTCCACAAAATATTGTATCAAAATAATGTTGGAGTAGATTTCATATTTCCTGAAAACCCAAGGTTTGAAGACTATGACTTGGTTATTATACCATCATTGTACATTGCAAGTGATGAATTACTTAATAAAATCAATAATTACGTTAAGAATGGCGGACATGTCATAATGCAGTTTAAAAGCGGTTTCTGCGATGAAAACTCGATGGTGCGTCCGGTTATGGCTCCCGGACCATTGAGAGAATCAGTAGGTTTTTATTATCAGGAATTTTCAAATATTAAGGAGTTAGCACTTGGAAATGATCCTTTCGGCGTTGGAGCAGAGAAAAATAAAGTGAATACATGGGCTGAATATATTATTCTCGAAACTGCAAAGCCACTTGCATGGTACGATCACCAATACTTTAAGGAATATCCTGCCCTCACCATAAATAACTTTGGACAAGGCACATTACTTTATGAAGGCTGTATAGTGTCAGATGAAATTCAGGAAAAAATAATCCGCCAGGAGCTCGAGCGTGCAAAATTAATGACACCTGACCAAGAGTTACAATGGCCGTTGATTGCTAAATCCGGTAAGAATGAAAACGGAAATACCATAAGGTTTTATTATAACTACTCGTCACAAGTCAAAACATTCACCTATCCCTATAAAAACGGGAATGAGTTAATTTCAAATCGAAAGATCAATTCAAACGAATCTGTTTCTATTGACCCCTGGGATGTGATAATTATTGAAGAATGAACTGTTATTTTGTTCCAGATTTGAGTTAACAATGGCGGTTCCATCGAACTAATGACACAAAACTTTTTCTTCACCTAACATATCATTTGTCGGTCTAAGAATAACGTTAGTCAAGTTAAGTCAAACATTAATTCTTTATTTTGGAGGGTTGTCAGCAGAAAAAGTTGGCAACCCTTTTGTTTTTATCTGTTTTTAAAAATAAAAAATAATTATCTTTGATTTTCAATTTTTCTTTACTTTATTTTCGTTTTTTCCTCATGAAAGCATTGGTCTTAGATAAATACATGGAATTGAATTATCGTGATTTCCCAGATCCTCAGATTGAAGCTAACAAAGTTTTAATCAGAGTTAAAGCCTGCGGAATATGTGGGAGCGACGTTCACGGCATGAACGGCAGTACCGGCAGAAGGCAGCCGCCTTTGGTTATGGGACATGAAGCATCGGGTCTCATTGCTGAAATTGGGCCTGAGGTTCAAAACTGGCAAAAAGGAGATCGGGTAACTTTCGATTCAACCATTTATCCTCTTGATGACTGGTATACCAGAAAAGGGCACTATAACCTCAGCGACAACCGAAAGGTACTTGGGGTTTCTCCGGGAGATTACAAAAAAAACGGTGCTTTTGCCGAATTTGTTTCAGTTCCTGCACACATACTTTACAGAATCCCCGATAATGTTTCCTTTGAACAGGCTGCAATGGTTGAGCCGGTTGCGGTAGCATTACATGCAGTAAACATTTCTAAAATCGGTCTCGGACAAAGTGCAGTTGTTGTGGGCACTGGAATGATCGGTCTGTTTATCGTAAACTTACTGAAAATAACCGGAGCCGATCCCATCATAGCCGTCGATCTGGACGATAAAAAATTAGAGCTTTCAAAAGCTTTCGGTGCAACTCACACATTAAACAGTGCCGATAAAGGTATTTTTGAAAAAATACAACAACTGACCGGCAACAGAAAAGCCGATATTGCTTTCGAAGCTGTAGGGATAACGGAAACCGTGAATTTATGCATCAACAGTTTACGTAAAGGCGGAAAAGCCGTTCTGGTGGGAAATCTATCGCCGGAAGTTATCATTCCGTTACAAAAAATAGTAACAACTGAACTTTCTCTCTTAGGAAGCTGCGCTATCAATGGAGAGTATGAAACTGTTCTTGATTTAATGTCGGCCGGCAAAATCAACACCGACAAAATGTTATCGGCAATTGCTCCGCTTTCTGAAGGTGCAGAATGGTTCAAACGTCTTTATAACAAAGAACCGGGATTAAACAAAGTGATATTGGTTCCCTAACAAAAATCGATATGCAAAACAACATTCACAATATTGCAATACTTGGTTGCGGAAAAGTGGCTCACCTGCACGCCAAGGCAGTTCAAAATCTTTCGAATGCACGTCTGGCCGGAGTTTGGAGCCGTACCAAGCAAACTGCATCCGGATTCGCGGAGCAATACAGTGTTCCCTCCTACGATGATATCGAGGAGCTCGTTAAAAAAGAAGGAATCGATTTAGCTATCGTCTGCACTCCTCACCCATTTCATTTGGAGCCGGCAGAGAAAGCCGCTTTGTCAGGAGCTAATGTTTTGGTGGAAAAACCACTGGCATCCACATTAGAGGATTCGGACAGAATTATTTCGGCCTGTGAGAGAGCGGGTGTAAAGCTAGGGGTTGTCAGTCAGCGCAGGTGGTATGAACCGGTAAGAAGAGTGAAGAAAGCCATCGAAGCAGGTAAAATAGGAAAACCTGTATTTGGAACCGTCAACATGCTGGGTTGGCGTGACAAAAACTATTACGATGCAGACAAATGGAGAGGTGATTGGAAGCTGGAAGGCGGTGGAGTACTCGTTAATCAAGCTCCACATCAATTAGATATCCTGCTTTGGTTTATGGGTGATATTGATGAAGTTTACGGCTTATGGAGAAACCTGAACCATCCTTATATCGAGGTGGAAGACACTGCTCTTGCCATAATAAAATTCAAAAACGGAGGCATAGGGAACATTATCGTCAGTAACTCGCAAAAACCCGGGATTTACGGAAAGGTGCAAGTTCACGGTAAAAATGGATCTTCAGTAGGTGTACAAACCGACGGAGGAGCTATGTTCATCGCGGGTATGCAAGGTATTATAGAGCCTCCGATAAACGATCTCTGGACAATTCCGGGTGAAGAAAATCTACTTGCAAAATGGAAAAAGGAGGATGCGCATCATTTTAACAGTATCGACCCCATGACCTATTATATGGAACGACAGATCGAAGATTTTTTATTTGCCATAGGCGAAAATCGCAATCCTCTCGTTACCGGGGAAGATGGCCGCAGAACAGTGGAACTTTTTACTGCTATTTATAGATCTACCCGCAACAACGCACCGGTAAAATTCCCTTTATATCAGGAGAATAAGAATGATATGGATGGAAGATTGTAATTATTGAAATCAATTGCAATAAAAAATCATATTTTTTTGTTTCTTGTTTATTATTACATTTTTTTAAAAATTAATATTATGAAACTTTTTAAAATTAGATTTATAAAAGCTCCCAAAATCGTTTTGTTTTCCTTATTAATATTTAATTTATATCAAGCCAATGCACAAACAAAAAATGGCAGTTTGGCTGAACCAGTTACTATAAATATTGATTTCACAGATGTAGTTGGTTCTATGAAACCTATATGGGCATTTTGGGGCTATGATGAACCCAATTATACCTATATGAAAGATGGTAAAAAACTTCTTACTGAAATCTCTCAATTAAGTCCTGTTTCTGTATATGTTAGAGCACATAATCTTTTAGTGACCGGAGAGGGAACTTATGGATTGAAATGGGGTTCCACTAATGCATATACAGAAGACAAGAACGGTAATCCTATTTATAACTGGACTATTATTGATAAGATTTTCGACACATATATTGAAAGAGGAATGAAACCAATGGTACAAATTGGATTTATGCCTGAAGCGCTTTCAATAAAACCTGAACCTTATCGCCATAACTGGAGGCCCGGAGCCGCATATAATGAGATATACACCGGCTGGGCATATCCGCCCAAAGATTACAATAAATGGGCAGAGCTCGTATATCAATGGGTGATACATTCAGTTAAAAGATATAGTAAAGAAGAAGTGGAAAGTTGGTATTGGGAGTTATGGAATGAGCCGAATATAGGTTATTGGCAAGGAACTATTAATGAATTTCTAAAATTATACGATTACACTGCAGATGCTGTCAAGCGTGCTTTACCAACTGCAAAAATCGGAGGACCAGAAACAACCGGTCCTGGTAATGAAGATGCTGCAAAATATTTAAAAACATTTCTCGATCATGTGTTAAGAGGCAAAAATTATGTCACCGGTAAAATTGGGTCACCTATCGACTTCATTACCTTTCACGCAAAAGGCAATCCCAGAGTAGTTGATGGACAAGTCATCATGAACATGGGGACTCAATTACGAGATATTAGTTCAGGATTCGAAATCATTGCTTCTTATCCCGAATTAAAACATTTACCTATCATAATTGGAGAGTCAGATCCTGAAGGATGTGCCGCCTGCTCTGAAGCTGATTATCCACATAATGCATACAGAAACGGCACATTATATGCAAGCTATACCGCAGCGTCATTTGCAAGAAAATACAAGTTAGCTGACCAATTTGGTGTAAATCTCTTAGGAGCTGTGACTTGGGGATTTGAATTTGAGGAACAACCTTGGTTTGCGGGTTTTCGGGATATGGCAACTAATGGGGTAAATAAACCTGTTTTAAATATTTTTAGAATGTTTGGTTTGATGGAAGGAAATAGAGTAAAAGTCAATCAAAACAACTTGGCGTATGACTACCTGGATGTGCGTGATAAAAGTGTCGGAGGTGACAAACCCGATGTTAATGCTTTGGCAGCAATTGGAGAAAATAGTGCATCTGTTATGGTCTGGAATTA
>ENA-UOOM01003618-UOOM01003618.1-fermentation-metagenome-genome-assembly--contig:-NODE-3618-length-11008-cov-3.004382_pt1 | contig 11008 bp, 8 predicted proteins | sample MGYA00245781_ERZ724031 | MGnify/ENA primary metagenome ERZ724031 (study PRJEB28704, sample SAMN03018317) | fermentation metagenome | biome: anthropogenic terrestrial biome; feature: soil; material... | reverse complement strand
GAAATATGCTCCCAATGTGTTCTCTATAACCTCCGTATATCCCGGCACCCCTGAGATAATGACAGCGCGGTCAGGAGCTTCCAGTGAATAGAATTCAAGCATCTTCTGAAAGGTTGAGGAATGACGCCCCACCCGCACATCGATGGGCCAGCCCCGCTCGTCGATGGGAGCATAGAGCAACTTGTGCTCTCCGGCCTTCATCACAAACTCGTCCCGGCCAGTCATGAGCAGATATTCATCTGTAATGCCCCGGATACGGTCTATCATGGGTTCCGCCACCTCAACCAGCAGAGACATTGCGTCCGTATGGTCACCGATCTCCCGGTGGGAAAGGCCGTGAAGGGCCTGAGGCGAGAACTCCATGCTCAGGGGCACTTCGAAGAGTTCCGCCGTGAGCACCATGGAGGTCATGGCCGCAACAGATTGCCCCTTCTCATGGGTTACGATGGTGTTTTCCACTGGATACTCGAGCTCCGCTTCATGAAGGTCAACAGCCATATCCACCTTCTCCCGGCGTATAAGCTGTGTCATTGCCCATGTCGTGCGCTCGGTGATAGCTCCATTGGGCCGTCCAGGCCACGTCCGGTTCAAATTCCGTATATCCATATAGGCCAGCATCTGGCGGCTTGGGTAGTGGAGGTAGACCTCAGGGTCAGGCCACGAGTCCAGGGGGTTGGTACACCGGTCTCCCATACGGAAACGCTTTATTCCCCATGGGGTCTTTACATGGTAAAAGTCAGGATAGGCTTCGCCCATACGAGTGCAGGTGGAAGCGCTCCGGTTCGACCGTATGATCACGAAGAGCCGTCCCTGTTCGACCTTCACGTTTTCGGCAACAAGAGCAGCAGTAAGATTAGTTGCCGGTTCCTCGGCATGGGTTCCTCCAAAGAGAAAAGCTGTTCCACCAGGCACGCCGCTGTCGAAAACGTACACGTTGCTGTCATTGACTGTTCCCTTGAGGCTTGGTTCGTAATCAGAGAGCTTCTTCACTTCAGTTAAAGACGGCGATGGAACCACCGGCTCCATAAAATGCCGGTGCTCGTAAAAATCTCGTCCGGCAATGGCCGCAAAGGCCAGGGCTATGACTAAAGAAATGATCTTGATGATTTTCAGATTGTTTTTCATTCTCCCCACCTCACTTCTACTTCAACCGAAGGAGCCTCAGCACGAAGGGCATGAGGATAATGCAGTAGAGCACCGCGTCCTGGGCTTTTTCTGTCTTGATGAGGTTGTACACTATTGCCCCCCCGAAGAAGAGGGTTATGGCGTAATACAGGTACATAACGATGGTATTTGTAAGTATCATGGTCATCTAGCCTCCAAGAAATGACAATCTGGTGCTAAATATGAGAAAGAGGGTCCCCAGCATGGCGATGAAGGCCATGGGCACCAGGCAGGCCTTCACAAAATCCTGAAAGTACCGCCCCGTATATCCCAGCTCCATTACTGTGGCCCGTCCCACAACGGCGGTGGGAGGCAGACAGTCGCCCAGAGGCCATATGACGGCCATGGCCGACAGGGCTATGATGGGATCTAAACCCCGCATGTTGAAAAGCATGATGAGGGGCACGCCGATAAGGGGGGCCACCGCATACTGCACCAGCCCTTCCGAAAGGGGCAGGATAATGAAGAGGGTGGCGAAGAGCACGCCAAGGGGAAGGGTGACCACCGCCAGGGAGATGAGCCCCCGGGCTCCGCTCAGGGCCATGATCTGGATCAGGATGCCCACCACCACCATGATCCCCACGAGGGTGGTCAGGTTATGGACGGTTGCGCAGGCGACTGACCAGACATGAAGGCGTTTGGGGCTCAGCAGCACGACGGCAAAGGACGCGATCATGAAAAGCAGGGGCAGTCCCAATACGGGCATGGAGAAAGGCCAGATCCGTCCCGCCAGAACAAGGGCCAGCAGCAGAGCGAAGGGGAAGGTCACCCTGAACCAGCTCTGTCCCTCCTGGACTTCAGGCAGGTTCGCCAGAGCCTTGTCGAGGTCCACCTGTCCCTCTCCCCGTCCCGCGAGCCAGAACATTGAGAAGAGGGCTCCCGCCACTGAAAGGACAAGAAGGGGTTTCCCAAACCCCACATAGGGCATGTTGGCGCCTGCGGCGGCCATCATGGCCCAGAGGTTGATGGGAGGCGCCGCGGCGCTCATGGCCGCTCCTAAAAAAATGATGGCGGCCCGTTTCGTCTCATCCACGCCCATAGCTGAAAGCACTGCTCCCACAAGGGCGCCTACGGTAAGAACCGTTGTCGCTCCCGACCCGGTAAGAGCTCCGGGAAGAAGGAGAACGAAAGTAAGGAGCAGAAGGCAGATTGTTCGTCTTTTGTGGAAGGTAGAAACGATCTTCCGTACAATGAAGGCCACCCCGCCGCTTTCACGAAGAAGGGCCATGAAGAAGGTGGCGGTGAGGAAGATGAGGCAGACGTCAAAGTAGGTGAAGGCCCCTTCCACAATATGCCGGATGGGAAGAATGGATACGGGATTGTGAGGGCTTCCTGTGACGCGGAGCATTACAGAGTGGGCAGCCGCTCCCGCAAGAGCGGCAACGAACATGGAAAGCTCCGTGCTCAGCTTCATGGCCTTCGGGAGAAAGAAGGCCACGGCAATTACAAGTAAAATAATTCCAGAGTGTGCAAACATGTGGTCATTTCCTTTCTTGATCTCTCGTTGTAGAGGAAACTAGCCCCCGATTCCATCGGGGGCTATGATGCTACTTATTCAATTCCTTCAGGCTTGATCCAATGGAAAGAGCGTCCTTTGCTTCAATAAGGGGCTTGTCATTGTCCTGCGCGAGCTTCGTGAAGTAACCGTCCGGGTTGCTGCCGGCCACGATGAGTATGGCGTCGCCAAGAGGCATTATTTCATCTATGGAAGCCTGGTCAGCGCTGTCTGTCCGCCGGGCCATTCCTTCCACGTGGGCTGTGATGACAACTATGCCCTCAGCTTTGGCGGCTTCTATGAGTTCTTTGCAGCGGGCTATTTCTTTTTCAACATTTGTCCCCGCCGCTCCCATTCCCTTGCCGCTTGTTCCAGTGGTGACGATGAGGGTCTTATACCCTTTCCCGGCGAGATCGCTAGTGGTCATAGTATTGTTGCTTTCCACAGGGGTTATTTGAGATTGCATAAGAGACATTTTTACCATGACGGCGCCCGGACTCTGTCCACAGGTTGTTACAATAACTGGTGCTTCCACAGCAGGCATTTCAGCAGCACTTGCTGCGCCTGCAAAGAAAAGAGCGGCAGAAAGGAATACCACTCCAAAAAGCAAGAAGCTTTTTGGGTTCATTGTCTTAGGTTTCATATGTTTCCCTCCTCAATAGATAAATAAGTTCAATTTTTCGCATGAAATGGTAACTTGAAGAGGGCAGAACAACAAGATTTTAGTTTTTTTCGTTCACGAGTGTAATGTTTTGTTTAAAATTAAAGAATAAAAAAAGATCCTCTATATAGACTACATCTGACTTTATAGATTTGAACTAAATGAACAAAACAATAGGGGGGCTTGAAGCCCCCCTATAACGTCTAAATTAATCTGTAGCTATGTTTAAATGAGTTTATATTTGTTAATAGGACGTCCTACATCCTGATATTCCCTTTTCATTATAGCTTTCCCAGAAGCTACAAAATATTCCAAATACCGCCTTGCGGTTATTCGCGAAACATTAAGGGATTCCGCCACTTCCACAGCAGAAAGGGAATCGCTGGTTCGCCGCAATAGGCTCTCCACCTTTTTCAGCATTTCCGGATTCAAACCTTTAGGAAGAGATGATTGGTAATTTTTATAGCTTTTAACCTGGAAAAGGCTGTCTATATCTGCTTGATCCACGTCTCGTGGCCCTCTTTTAAGCTTAACTTCCATTTGTCTGAAAGATTCCAAAGAGGCTTTCAACCGTTCATATACAAAGGGCTTTACAATATAATCAAATGCTCCAGCCTGGATAGCTTCGTTTACAGTGCTTACATCTCTGGATGCTGAAACGATAATTACGTCAACATTCTTTTGCAGTTCTCGTATTTTACGCAGAGTATTCAAACCGTCAAGACCTGGAAGAAAGATATCAAGGATTAAAAGGCGAATCGGCAACACATCTAACAGCTCAAGAGCTTTTGCGCCATCTCCAGCCACTGCAACAACGCGAAAATCTTCTAAGCTATTAATAAAATTTTGGTGTATCTCTGCCACCATAGGATCATCCTCAACTACGAGAACCTCTATCTTATTCAAAAAAATCTCCTCCTTCTCTATTGGGAAGGGTAACAATAAACTCAGTAAACTCATCAAAACTGAAATCTAAAGAGATGTCTCCCCCCAGCGCATCCACCATTCTCCTGATGTTGTAAAGTCCATATCCAGAAGTACGGGGACGGGCTTTGGTGGAAAACCCTTTCTCAAAAATTTTACTTGCCTTTTCTTTAGAAAGTTTTCCCCCGTTATCCCAAACACATAGCATTATCTGATTCGACTCGTCAAAAATAGAAAAAGATATTTTACCTTTCCGGTCACGAAGATTGAGTACAGCTTCTATGGCATTTTCCATGAGGTTCCCGATGATAATGACAAGTGCCTGGTCGCTGATTGCTGCAAGCTCGCCGCAATAACTATCGGGAGTAATCTCGCACTCTATACCCAACTCTCGGCATCGCCCTAATTTCCCCAAAAGGATACCCCCCACCGCGGGGTTCTTAATTCTTTCTGCAATCAAAGAAGCCGTTATTTGTCCCGGAGCTTGTTCCTGAGCGATAAAAGTCAAAGCCCGCTCATATTTGCCCAGCTGTATAAGACCGGAGATGGCCTGGAGTTTATTTACAAACTCATGGTTCTGGACCCGTAAGGAATCCACGTACATACGAACGCCTGTCATCTCTTCTGCCATCGCATGAATTTCAGACATGTCACGAAAACTGGCAATGGCCCCAGCCACTTGATTATTTAACACCACAGGAATTTTGTTTATTACCAGGGGGGTTCCCCCAACGTTCTGTTCGAGGTCATAGGCTGTTTCCCCAGACGTTAGAACCCCTGTGAGGTTGATTTCAGGCACAAGGCTGTCTACATCCTGCCCTTCTACATCAGAAGTCATATTCAGAAGCTTGCGCGCAGAACGGTTAATAAGGGTGATACGACCGCGATTATCTATTGCTAAAATACCATCACGAATAAAGTCTATCAGCCTCTCTCTCTCTCTTACAATCCTGGTCACCTGCCTTTTAAGGGACAAGTTCCATAAGAGAATAAGGATTATAGCAATGGCAAAGCCGCCTACTACTTTTGTTATCAGTCCTTTATCGATTCTCCCATCCTGCCTGTATTCATCAAACCACTTGCGATAGAGCCTGTCGTAAGTACCATTGCGGCGGGAATCAGCAAGGCCTTCTCGTAATATCCCCGCCAAAGATATATCCCCATGGGCAACAGTGTATCCCCAATCTTTGCTAAAGAGGTTCGAAGACGTGGCGACCACATTTGCAATAGAAATTTTTTTACAGATAGCCAATCCCTGATAAAGGTTCATGAGGGCAAAGTCATATTGCCCCAATGAAAGAAGATGAACGATCTCCACCGGATGGCTTGCCAATACGATCTCTGAAGCCAGGCCGCTCAAGCGGAGATATTCTTCTTCAGCGCTGCCCTGCTCTACAACAATGGCTTTACCGGAAACGTCACTCAAGCGGCTGCCGCCCAAGCCTTTTCGTGTAAAAATGGAATAGGGAACTTTAAGCACTGGAAGGGAGAAATAATATTGTCCTATTTCTTTTCCAGAAACATTAGGCAACCCAACTCCACGCTGGTCTGTTTGTGAAGAAGACGGTGGAATATTTACCACAGGCGCTAAACGAGGCAATATGGCATCATTGCCACGAGCATCTGCCACTCCTAGCAACAGATCCACATGGGAAGAATAAAGAAGCGCTGGAACTTCTTGCCAACGTACCATTCTGAAGTTTAAAGAAAGCTCTTTCTGTCTGGCGATAGATTGTAAAAGTTCAACAAGGAACCCCGTCGGTACTTGTGTTTCGCTAATAAATGCAAAGGGATCCAGTGCCCGGTCCCCTACCGCATAAATAACTCGGCCTCCTGCGCCAGCCCCCCAGCTCGGAGAAAGAGAGATAAAAACGATCAGAAAAGCGGTAAAAAGAAAAGCTGCTATCCGAAACCTTTTTCTCATTCTCACCAGACCCTGCCCCACATATATTTGGAGATGAGAAGTGTACAGAGATCCCACCATTTTTCCATGGCATCTTTCATCCCATTGTTAGAAATCTCATTCAAATAAGCGGTACCCAACTCTGGAGAAGAGCTCCACAATTTCACTGCCTTTTTTTCAATCTCTGCCTGTTTCTCAAACAATTCCCTTTCAAAGGGAACGCGAACCTGCTCCATATCTCGAAAAGCTAATTGATAACGCCGATTCACCAGATCAGCAGCCAAATAGAATACCCATCTGGCAGAAGATTGGTCAAAACGGCCTATCTTGAAATTTTGCCATTCTTTCGGGATAATGGTGGTTCCAGCATAAACCGGCACATAAACTCCCATATGGGGATGTCCCATAGAAAACCACAATATTCCGCCTACAGGGGCAGGAAGCCAGCTTCTGGATTGTGAAACAAAACTATAGGATGTTTTAGCCGAAATAGGCCGGTGATATGGAATATTCAAGAGGTCACGCATAGAGTTGTCTGGGAAGGGAGTTGCCAACTCGCTTTTTACAAGTTTGCCATTAACATCGGGAACAAGCCAGGCTGGATTATCCTCCATGTTGAAAGGCGTTCCTTCAAGGGTAGAACGTTGCATGGTCATCACATCTTGAACGGATATTTTTTTCTTTGGCTTAATAGAAAAGGGATAAAAAGAAACATCTGCGTTCGGATCCCATTCCTTGGAAGGATCCAGTGTTTTAAAAAGATAATGGAGCCTTTGCCGAATCCAGTCGCTATACATAGACCAATACCCAGAACGGGGGGAGTAGACTTCCCTCCAGTTAAAAGGGCGTCTGGAGCCTGGCTTGTACCAGCCATGCTGTATAGCTACATCCTGATAATTCTTAGAAGCCATAAAATAGCTGGGCTGACTCAGATCAATCTCTGTAATAACGCTTCCGTTGGTTACCACAGCAACTTCATCGTCAGGCACTCGCTGAGCTGCCCAGACAGCCCCCGGGATGCCGCTTCCCGGTTTCCACATGAAACCAACACTGCGAATCTCAAAAATCCAGGCCTCATTGGGATCGGCAATGGTAAGAGCCTCGCCCTGACCAACACAGGAAGGAAGAAATCCATAGGTTTCAGCAAGCTCCCCCATAAGTTTAATGGCTTCGCGAGCAGTTTTTGTTCTTTGAAGAGCTATAATTTCCAACTGCTCAATGGTAAGAATCCCTTTCGCATCAGGAAGGAAAGCGCTTAATTCGTCTTTCTGCCCAACAGTACTCTCACCGATGGAGAGCTGATGCTCGTTGAAGCAGGAATAGCCTATGTGGAAATATGTGTAGGTTTCTTCAGCCTGAGGAATTTGGCCGATCACCCGAGGCGGGTTCGCGTCTTCTCCTAAAAGGTTGATGTAAACATCCATCATCGTTCCCGGAGAGTATTTTTGTCCTTTTACCACCCTTAGATTTGCATCATACCAATTATCAGCAGTATGAGAATTGATCACAGAACCATCCGCGCTCGCGGATCTCCCCACAAGAACAGCTGTACAAGCCCAGGAAGGAGTGGAAACGAGTACTAATAAGCAACAGAAAGGCACCGCCCACGCAAGCCCAAGGCATTTTTTTCTCCGATTCACGTTGTCAGCCCCTTTGAAAAGAGTTAAAAGCAATTTTCCCTAGACTATAGAGGTTCCATTATACGATACAAACGGGCCTGGAAAATCCCGGCCCGTTTATGTATACCCAATTAATATAACGAAGGTTGCCAACTCTCTGCTTTAACAGTCAGGACGGGGAGGATTCGTTTGAAATGCAAGGGCCTTGTCTTTCACTGTGACATATACCTTGCTCCCTTCCCGAACCTCTCCAGCCACAAGAGATCGTGCCATTCTGGTTTCCAGCTGTTTTACGATGAAACGCTTCAAGGGGCGGGCTCCAAAAACTGGATCGTACCCTGCATCGGCAATATAGTCTACCGCTTCTTCTGACAATTCAAGATCAATCCTATGATCTTTCAAACGCTTCTGAAGCTCTTGTGCTAACAGCTTGACAATCTGGCGTATCTCATGCCTCTGGAGTGGCTTGAATAGAACCACATCATCAACCCTGTTCAGAAATTCCGGCCGAAAGGCCTGGCGCAGCTCTTTCATCACAGCCTCGCGAGCATCTTCTTTGATCTGCCCGTCTCCAGTGATCCCCTCAAGAAGAAGGGGAGCCCCTATATTACTCGTCATGATGATTACTGTATTCTTAAAATCCACCACATGGCCCTGACTGTCTGTAACCCTGCCATCGTCAAGGATTTGAAGCAAAACATTGAAAACATCGTGGTGAGCTTTCTCTATCTCATCAAAAAGAATCACAGAATAGGGGCGACGCCGCACCGCCTCAGTAAGCTGACCACCTTCCTCATATCCAACATAGCCAGGGGGGGCTCCGATAAGCCTTGATACAGAGAATTTTTCCATGTATTCCGACATATCGATACGGATCATATTATCTTCACTATCGAACAACGCCTCGGCAAGGGTCTTAGCCAGCTCAGTCTTTCCCACCCCTGTGGGACCAAGAAAAATAAAGGACCCTACAGGCCTGCGGGGATCCTTGATGCCTGACCGTGCCCGTATCACCGCATCAGCCACAAGTTCAACAGCCTCGTCTTGTCCAATAACCCGCTGATGGAGAATCTCGTCGAGCTTCAAAAGTTTCTCCCGCTCCCCCTCCATAAGGCGAGTCACAGGAATGCCTGTCCAGCGGCTAACGATCTCGGCAATCTCATCTTCAGTAACTTCTTCCCGCAAAAGCTGGCCCCCTTCTTGTCCAGCGGCAAGAGCCCCCTCTTCTTTTTTCAACTGCTGCTGTAATTCTGGAAGGCGCCCGTGTTTTAATTCCGCCGCCTTATTCAAATCATATTCCCGCTCAGCCTTTTCTATCTCTCTTTTTACAGCGTCAATTTCTTCGCGCATCTTGCGAACTTTAGAGATGACTTCTTTTTCGCTCTCATACTGAGCACGAAGGGCATCTGCTTCTTCCCGGGCCTCCTGAAGTTCCTTCTGGAGAACACTCAGACGTTCAAGACTGGCCGCGTCTTTTTCTTTTTGAGCGCCGCCTCCTCTATCTCAAGCTGCATCACCTTTCGGGATGCCGCGTCGAGTTCAGCGGGCAAAGAATCGATCTCCGTCCGGATCATGGCGCAGGCCTCATCAACAAGATCAATGGCTTTATCAGGCAGAAAGCGATCAGTTATATAACGGTTTGAAAGTACCGCCGCCCCCACAAGGGCATTGTCCCGAATACGCACGCCGTGATGGACCTCCAGTCGTTCTTTCAAACCCCTCAAAATAGAAATGGTATCTTCCACATCAGGCTGTTCTACCAAAACCGGCTGGAAACGCCGGGCCAGAGCCGCGTCCTTTTCGATACGTTTCCGATATTCATCGATAGTTGTAGCGCCAATACAGTGAAGCTCTCCCCTGGCCAGCATGGGCTTCAGCATGTTCCCCGCATCAATAGCCCCTTCCGCCGCGCCTGCTCCTACTATGGTATGCAGTTCATCAATAAAAAGAATAATCCGCCCCTCGCTGGTCTTTATTTCATTCAAAACAGCCTTAAGGCGTTCTTCAAACTCCCCTCTATATTTAGCTCCGGCCACAAGAGACCCCATATCGAGGGCAAAAATGCTTCGATCCTTTAGCCCTTCCGGAACGTCCCCCCGAACAATCCGCTGGGCAAGCCCTTCAACAATGGCTGTTTTACCCACGCCCGGATCGCCTATCAGCACAGGATTGTTCTTCGTTTTTCGGCTTAGTATCCGAATAACCCTCCGCACTTCCTCATCCCTGCCTATCACAGGATCCAGCTTTCCAAGGCGTGCCATTTTTACCAGGTCTCGACCGTATTTATCAAGGGCCTCGTAGGTTTCTTCCGGATTTTCGCTGCTTACCCGCTGAGATCCCCGAACCGCGGTCAATGTTTCAAGAAAAGACTCTATGGTTATGTTGTATCCGGCAATAATCCGACCCGCTGCTGTAGCGGAACCCTCTTCTAAAAAGCATGAAAAAATGTGCTCCACAGAAACATATTCATCTTTCAATCGCTCTGCCCGTTCCTGCGCCTGTACAAGAATTTGAGAAACACGGCGAGAAATATAGATCTTCCCCGGCTCCAATCCCGGCCCGGAAACTCGCGGACGTTTTTCTAGTTCCCGCTCCACATCCTTTTTCAAGGCATCAACAGGCACGTTCATTTTCTGAAGTATACGGGGAATCAGCCCTTCAGACTGCTCGAGAAGGGCCAGAAGCAAATGTTCACCATCTACTTCTTGGTGTCCCCAGCGAAGGGCCATGTCTTGAGCTGAAGACAGTGCTTCTTGTGATTTTTTTGTAAATTTTGAAATATCCATTATCATATACCTCCCCGTGAAACCGTCCTTCGATCCTGGCGTGTTTGACCTTTACTAACCATTAAGTATTATAAAGGTCAGCATTGGTCATTCAAGAGGGCTTAATGTTGCTGAAAGTGCTTTATTCTCTATTTCTATCATTTTAATCTTAATTTCTCTTTTTATCTTCTAATTACTTCTATTTTATAAGAAAACTCTTATGGTGAGAACAAAAGAAGAAGATATAATATGTATGGTATGAAAAGACTTTTTTAATGGAGGGAAAACCATGAAGAAGAAAAATATTCCTCTTCTGACTTTTGTCATCCTCGTTCTCTTTTTGGTTTCGGGACACCTTTGGGCCGCAGAAGACTTTGTAGTCACAGATTTCAAGCCGCAAGGATCAATAGAAGAAAGAGCGCCCCTTATAACTGTTGTTTTTTCGGCCCCAGTCACGCCTTCTGAAACATGGCCCTT
>ENA-UOOM01003617-UOOM01003617.1-fermentation-metagenome-genome-assembly--contig:-NODE-3617-length-11008-cov-4.749749_pt1 | contig 11008 bp, 6 predicted proteins | sample MGYA00245781_ERZ724031 | MGnify/ENA primary metagenome ERZ724031 (study PRJEB28704, sample SAMN03018317) | fermentation metagenome | biome: anthropogenic terrestrial biome; feature: soil; material... | reverse complement strand
CGTTGGCGCAGTGGGAAGCGTCAGTCCGTTGATGCTTTCCATTATTTCCGGAAATGCGCCGGATGTCGCGCTGGGAAGTGATCAATCCACTCCGGTGGAGCTTGCCATCCGGGGCGCTACCCGGGACTTGTCCAAATTCAGCGATTTTGATGAGATCCGGAAAAGGTTTTTACCGGAAGCTCTGACTCCGCTGGAATACCGCGGTGGAGTTTACGCGCTTCCGGAAACAATGGATTTTTCCATGATGTTTTATCGAAAGGACATTCTGGAGGAGATTGGCATGGATGTCCCGCAAACATGGGATGATCTGTATTATACCGCCCTGCCGATCCTGAAACAGAATGCGCTGGATTTCTATATGCCTTCGGATTATTCGCCGTTCCTGTATCAAAACGGCGGAGAATACTATAATGCGGATCGGTCTGCACTGGCTTTGGATTCCGATGCTGCGTACAAGGCTTTTCTGCAGTGGACGGAGAATTACACGATTTATGATATTCCGAAAACAGTGGATGTTTACAATCATTTCCGGATTGGGGATGTTCCGCTGGTGATAGGAGGATATGGAGATTTCATCAAGCTCACCTATGCTGCACCGGATATCTATGGAAAATGGGGAGTGACCAATATACCCGGGATATTGCAGGAGGATGGGACCATGGACCGAAGCAACAGCGGCGCCATCAGTACCATATGCATGTTTTCGGATTCCGATAAAAAGGAGGAAGCCTGGGAGTTTGCGAAATGGTGGTCCAGCGCGGAGATACAGGAACGGTTTTCCATGGAGGTGGAAGCAGTCATCGGTCTGGAAGCCAGGTGGAATTCGGCCAATACGGAAGCCTTTTTGTCCCTTCCCTGGCCAAAGGAAGATCTTCCGGTTTTCCGGGAAGCCTGGGATTCGTATAAGGGAGTTCCCAATGCATTGGGAGGATATTATACTTCCCGTCATATCAGTAATGCCTGGACCCGGGTCGTCATGGACGGCATGAATCCGAGAGAATCGCTGGAGAAAGCCATCAAGGCCGTAAACATTGAGATGAAACGGAAACAGGTGGAGTATGGTCTGGAAGACGGTCAGGATCCGGAAGAATAACGGACCGATCAATGGAGATGTGAGGGGAATGGGAAGGATTTGACGAATATAATGAATACATCGGGTGCAACGGGCAGGGCAGGCACGGTTCCGGGCAGGGTTCCGAAAAAGAAACACGGCTTTTTCAATCCATTCCGGAAGGATACGGCGGAAGGATATCTCATGGCCACTCCGTTTGTCATTCTGTTTACTGTTTTTGTTGTCATACCTGTTATATGGAGTCTGGTCTTAAGCTTAACGAGTTACAATATTATTCAGCCCATGAAATTCATTGGACTTGAGAACTATAAGGAACTGTTTACCAATGACGACTTGTTTATCAAGGCGGTGAAAAATACCTTCAGCTATGCTGTGGTTGCCGGTCCCCTGGGATTTATAGCCTCTTTTCTGTTTGCCTGGATCATCAACCAGCTGAAATTCCGCAATACCTTTGCCCTGGCCTTTTATGCGCCGTCCCTGACCAGTGGTCTGGCCATGTCGGTGGTTTGGCTGTATCTGTTTTCCAGCGACCGGTATGGACTGGTCAATGATATCCTGATCCGGCTGGGATTCCTGAGTGAGCCAGTCCAATGGACAAAGGATCCCCAATATATAATGAAGCTGATTATTTTCATATCACTGTGGACCAGCATGGGTACCGGCTTTTTGACCAATCTTGCGGGGCTCAATAATATTCCGAAGGACATGTACGAAGCCGGGAAGATTGACGGGATCCGAAATAAATTCCAGGAGCTGTGGTATATTACCCTGCCTTCCGTCAAGCCTCAGCTTCTGTTTAATTCCATTATGGCCATGGTGGGAGCTTTGGGGGTCTTTGATATTACAGTGGGAATTGCAGGATTTCCAAGTCCGGACTATGCGGCTCATACCATGGTGGGCCATATGTATGACTATGCATTTCTCCGGTTTGAACTGGGCTATGCGTCTGCCATATCTTTTCTGCTGTTTCTGCTGAATTTTGGATTGGGACGGATTCTGATGAAGATTTTTTCATCCAAGGATGAATAGGAGAGGGAGGAACATTGTGCATATACGGAACCGTAAACGGAAATATTTCAGGAGGATCACTCCGGGGCTGGTGCTTCTGTATATCGTAATGATTTTGTTGGCAGCCTTTATGGCGCTTCCTTTGATTTATCTGGTTGTCACTGCATTTAAACCATTGGATGAGCTGCTGCTGTTTCCACCCCGGTTTTTTGTCAAAAAGCCCACCCTGCAGAACTTCAGCAGCTTGCTGGGGACTCTGGACAGCAAGGTGGTGCCCTTTACCCGATATCTGTTCAACAGTGTAGTTACAACGGTATGCAGCGTCGTGGGCACGGTATTGGTTTGCTCCATGGGGGCTTATTCCGCTGAAAAGCTTCATCTGAGGGGCATGAAGACATTTTCCAGAATTGTGGTTTATGCTCTGATGTATTCCGCTCCGGCGTCTCAGATTCCTATCTATCTGATTGTGAGCAAAGCCGGATTGCTGGACAATTATTTGTCCCTTATCATACCGAAATTTGCGATTCCCATGTATTTCTTCCTGTATCAGCAATTTGTTTCACAGATCCCGGATGAGCTGCTGGACAGTGCCAAACTGGATGGTTGCGGTACGTTTGCCACCTTTCGGAAAATTGTGCTGCCTCTGACGAAATCGGCGAGTTCCACTATCGTCGTATTTTCCTTTATCGCAAACTGGAATGACAGTTTCGGGCCCATGATCTATATCACCAGTCAGGCCAAAAAAACGCTTCCCATTGTGCTGCAGAGCATAGCTGACGGAGGGATTGCCAGGATGGGAGCGGCTGCGGCTGCGACGTTCCTTACGACGGCACCGGTGATACTGATCTATGTGTTTATGCAGTCCAGGGTGTTGCAAACGATGGAATATTCAGGTATCAAAGGATAAGGTGGTATCGTTCATGAAAAAATCCAAATTCTTAAAGGGATTCGTTGCGGTTTTGCTTTCCCTGTTTATCATTTATCAAACAAATGCACCCTGTCATGCCTATAACGAAGCGGACTATGTTTTTGATCCCAATGTCGGGCTTTCCTATATTCCTGTTACCTATAACGCGATCAGGGCGCAGGGCTATTTTGGCAGTCAGGTGGCGCAATTGAATAAGCCGGAGGATATCTTTATCGATCAGAAGGATCATATCTATATCGTGGACAGCGGAAATAACCGGATTGTCATGATGGATGAAAACATGGAACATGTCCGGGCTCTGAACAATTTTGGCGGGGAGACACTGAATAATCCGCAGGGGATCTATGTATACGATAATGGGAACATGCTTATTGCAGATACCGATAACGGAAGGGTCCTGAAGGTGTCCCCGGAAGGAAAGCTGCTGAAGACATTTGTCAAGCCGGAATCAGATTTATATGACAGTTCCTATGCCTTTCGGCCCACCAAGGTTTCCATCAATTCAATTGATCAGATCTTTATATTGAATAAGGATGATTATCATGGCCTGACGATTATTGATGAAGAGAATACGTTCCGGGGATACATGGCCTCCACCAAACTGCAGTACAGCTTTGCGGATCATGTGGTTCAGGCGTTTGCATCGGAATCCCAGAAGAAAAAGATTGCAAAACGGATTCCCCCTACAAACTCCAATTTTCTGATCGATCAGAAGAATGCAATCTACACCACCACGATACATACGAAGCAGGGGCAGCTGAAGAAGTTTTCCACCATAGGAAAGAATATTTATCCATATGGAGGAAGCTTTGGAGATAAATACATTGACTATGTCCTTCTCCACTATGGAAAGAAAAATTCGGATCCGGAATTTGCTGATCTTTGTGTGGACTCGGATGGCATCATCAATATGGTGGACAATGTATCCGGAAGAATCTATCAATACGACGGCAACGGAAACAATCTGATGGTATTTGGAGGAACCGGGAACTGGGCAGGTAAATTTCTAAGTGCTTCCAGCATTGCCATCAACAGCAAAGGAAATATTTATGTTCTGGACAGTACGCAGAATCTTCTTCACGTGATGAAACCCACGGAATTTACTTTGCTGATCCATAAAGCACTGAAAAACTATGAGAACGGCAGGTATGACAAGGCAGTGGTATACTGGCAGCAGGTCATGGATATCAGCCCGAATTATCCCATGGCCCACAAGGGGATGGGAGACTCGTATCTCCGGAACGGGGAATATCGGAAAGCAATGCAGGAGTATCGGATCTCGTTTTATCTGCCGGGATATTCCGAAGCGTTTGATGCACAGCTCCTGCTCGACGTCAGGGAACATTTTGCATTTGTTCTGTTTGGCATCCTGGCAATTGCAATCCTGATCATGCTGCTCTTCAAATATTTCCACGGAGCTTACAAGCGATCCTTTGAGAAGCCGGTTCGAAGCAGGTGGTTCCGAAAAGGGAGCCGTCTCCGGATCCTGCTCGGATCTGTATTTGATCCCATGGAAGGATTTCGGACCATCCGGGAGCAAAGATCCGAGTTTGATGTGACCCTGCCGCTGATCCTGTATGGGCTGGTACTGGCTTCCAGGGTTGCTTCGCTTTATCTGACTCATTTCCCGTTTCAGAAGGATCTTTATAACCGGAACATCGGAATGGAACTGCTCAGCCTGATGATTCCGTTATTGTCCTGGGTGACCTGTAATTATCTGGTTACCACGATACGAAGCGGGGAAGTGAAAATCAGCGAAGTGTTCAGTGCATCCGCTTATTCCATGGTACCCTATATCCTGATCACGGTTCCGCTGGCGCTGTTCTCCAACGTGCTGTCCCTTTCCAGCCTTTCCCTGTATAACGGCATCAATGATATCATGTGGATATGGATCTTTGTTCTGTTTTTTATCAATGTGATGTCCATGAACTCCTATAGTTTTACGGAAACGGTGAAGGTTGCTCTCATTACCCTTCTGGGCATCCTGTTTATCTGGATTATTCTGGGATTGGTGTTTCTGCTTGGAGAGGAACTGGTTGATTTCATAAAGGAAGTATGGGGCAGCTATCGGATGTATTTTCAGTTGAACTGAGGGTGTGGATGGATGACAAGGAGGCAAAGCATGAATAAAAAAAGAGTAGGTACCATGGCCCTTGCAGTTCTGCTGTTTTTCGGATGCCCTGGTCTGTTTCATCCGGGAAAAGTGTCTGCCCGGGAAAATGGGACGGCAGGGCAGGAACCGCAGAAGATGGAAGAGCAGAAGACGGATGAGCAAAGATCGCAGGACATCAAACCGGAAAAGCAGATTTCGCAGGGCTTGGCATCGGAAGTTAGGGAACCGGAAGGGTATACGCTTGCTGCAGAAAATGATTTTCTCATCCTTTATGTAAGGGAGGAAACCGGCGTCATCGATGTAGTGGACAAAGAAACGGGATATGTATGGAGCTCAGCTGTGGATCCTGCAAAATATACGCCGGAAGGGGAGAAACCGGACGCGTATTTCATGGAAACCTACAATTCGCTGTTTGGATTGTCCTATACGGATCTGGGCATGAATTCAACCGATATCATTACCGCTCCCGTAAACACTCTGGAACCGGAGATTGGCATGAAGGAAATAAAGAATGGCGTAAGGCTTTCCTATCATCTTCCGGAAGAAAATATTTCCCTGGCTGTGGACATTTCCATAGACGGGAAGTCCCTGATTGCCTCTGTTCCGTCAAAACGTATCCAGGAGGGGGAAGGGACAAAGAAAAAACTGGATGGCTATGTCAAAACCATCCGGGAGTTTATTGCTCATACGGAAAAAATCGTCGATGAGGCGGATAAACTGAAGCTCAGTGAAAATAAAGCCACGATTGCCAATGCCAGAAAAGGCATCGCCAAACTCAAGGATTATTTTAAAGATGTGAAGAGTGCGGTAGGCATCCAATATATAGCGGAGAAGGCGAGTGGCGTCATACGGAGTCATTCAAACATCCAATCTCTCGACGACTGTATTTATGGCGGGCAGAAAGATGAAAAAGGCTTTTTCAATAAGATCAGGGAATCGGACAAGGTTTCAAAGAAGGACAAGGACCGTTTTGCAAAGATGAGGAGCGACCTGGAGAAAGAAGAGGACTATGCCGTATACTGCATTGGGCTGATGAAATCCATCAAATACGGCGGGATAATACAAATCCAGCTGCTTCCCAATTTTGGCGCCTCTTCGGACGATGAAAAAGGCTATGTTTTCTTTCCCAACGGATCGGGTGCCATCGCTTACAATAAGCCGGATCATGGCAATGTAACCGGACATTATGAACAGGATATCTATTCCGACCGGGGTGTGGATATCCGGTGGGAATTCAACCGGGATCTGGCAGGGCTGAAACGGGCTATGCTGCCGGTTTACGGTTCAAAAAAGGAAAAGGACGCTTTTCTGGCCATAATTGAAAAAGGGGACGTGGACGCGTCTGTATCCTTCTATCCCAGCGGAAATACCGTTAATCTGAATCGGATCAATGCAAATTTTACTTACCGGAATATGGTGGAGATCAGCTCCTCCAGTGCTTATTCCTCCAAAACCGCCAAGGTTTATGAAAAAGAGAAGAACAGCTTTGATGCGGAAGTCCGGTTTCAATTCCTGAACGGGGAACAGGCAAACTACAGTGGCATGGCCAACGCCTACCGGTCTTATCTTCAGAAAAGATCCCTTCTGAACAAAAGCGACCGGCTTCAGAAAGGGAAAGTGCCCATAGGACTGGAATTTGTCGGTGGCGTGGAAAAGCCAGTCCTGTTCTTTAGCCGGTTCATCCCCTTCTCCACTTTCGGGCAGGTACAGGATATCATGGGGAAGCTGAAAACGGCTGGTGTGGAAAACATGATGATCGGAATGGATCGCTGGACCGATCCGATCAAAAGGCCCACCCGGTTCCGACCAGCAGCCGGCCTCGGGGGAGGACAAGGGCTGAAGGATCTGGAGAAAGAAGCAAAACGGCAAAAGAATGCCCTGTTTCTGGCGGAGGATTATGTTTATGCCGATTCGTCCGACCGCAATATAAATAAGAAAAAGCTGGCAAACGATACGAACCAGAGAATCTTTGAGTTCGGTACCCATTCCGATAAGCTGTTTTCACCATTGGTGGTAAAGGAAAGCTTATTGAAACAATCCCTGCCGGCTCATAAGGAATATGGCAACCCCGGCATGATGGTTTCTGCAATTCCGAATCTCATGTATTATGATTACAATGAGAAATACCGGTCCACCCGGGCAGGGACGGTGAAAACATGGATGGAAAGCTATGAACAGGCAGCCAGGCAGATCGAGCTTGCCAGTATGGGCGGCAATCTGTATGTGCTGAAAAACAGCTCCTGGCTTCTGGATATTCCCATCGGCTCCACAGATTATGTCTTTGCCGATCAATCCGTGCCGTTTTATCAGATGGTGGTTCATGGCTCCATTCCCTATACGGCAAAGCCTTTCAACACGTTCTTTGATAAGGAACTGGAAAAATTGAAGGCCATTGAATACGGATGCGTCCCGTTCTATTTGCTGACGGTGGAGGAAACGGCCAGGTATGCGGATATCTATGATGAATTCACTACTCCTTACCCATTGGCAGAGGAGGAGATCATCGATACCTATCGGGAGTTTGACAAAAACTTTTCCCGGTTTACCGATGCTTATATGATATCCCATGAATATCGGCCGGATGACATTGCAGTGGTAAAATACAGCAACAACAGGACAATATATATCAATTATTCCGGGAGAGAAGGTAAGGCAGATGATATTGTGGTTCCGGCAAAAGGATATGTTGTACATTAAAACCGGCCTGCCGGCGCAGGCAGGTACCTGGACAGAGAGCGGGTTTGCAATATGAAGATAAAAAAGTCGAAGCTTACTTCAAAGGAAAACAAATGGGGCTATTTTTTCACTGCTCCATGGATGCTGGGGTTCTTGGCCTTCTTTACCTATCCGTTGGTGTATTCGCTGATTCTTTCCTTCGGCAAGGTCAGGGATATCGTTTCTTATTCCCTGGACTTTGCGGGATGGACGAATTATGCCAATGCATTTTTCCAGGATACAGATTTTATTCCGCTGCTTCTGGACACGCTGAAGGAGGTATTGATTAAAACGCCTCTCGTCGTCGTATTTTCTCTTTTTATTGCCATATTGCTGAATCGGGAATTGAAGTTCAAGGGATTGTTCCGGGTGGCGTTTTTCCTGCCTGTTTTACTGGGTACCGGTGTTGTTATGGATACGATCACAGGGAACATTGCGAAGACGGCTTCCGAGCTTGCTGCAGAGGCGTACGAATCGATGGCGACATCTTCTGAAGAAATGATCAGTCTCTCCGGTACGTTGGTGGCAATTTTCGGGTACCGCATCGCTTATTTCATGAGTAACCTGCTGACGCTTACAAAGGATATCTTCTGGATGTCCGGAATCCAGATCATTATCTTTCTCGGGGCCCTGCAGACCATACCGGAATCCTATTACGAGGCAGCTTACTGCGACGGTGCCATGGAGTGGGAAAAGTTCTGGAAAATCACCCTGCCCCTGGTTACTCCGACCATATTGCTCAATACGGTATTTACGATAATTGATTTCTCCACAAATGCCGGAAATAAGGTGATAAAGTATACTCTGGATACCACATTCAAAGACTTTAATCTTGCTTACGGCAGCGCTTTGGGATGGATTTACTTTGTGATATCCGGAGCCATTGCCATTCTCGCTTTCACAATCCTGAGGCGTTTTACCAATTATGATTAAGAAGACAGGACTCTGCAGTAAAGGCTCCGGTGCGAACCGTCGCGCAACAGCCTTTTTGCGGTGAAATCAAACAGGAAAAGAGGTCTGGAATCTGTTGATGAATCCAACAATAAGTGAAAATAGAAGAAAGCAGGAGAAAATCACTTTCCGCATGGATCATTTTCGGAAAGTATCCGGCAAATTTCTGATCAATCTCATTATCTATGCGCTGTTGATTGAGCTGGTTTTTGTTTTTCTGTATCCATTGATCTATCTGGTCTTCAATTCACTCAAGTATGATTTTGAGTTGATTGATGCCAGCAAGGTGTGGGTGATTACCAGGGTGAATGCTGAGAACTACAGTAACGTATTCCAAAAGATGAATTACTTCCATACCCTTTTCAATACGCTTACGGTGGTGCTGATCAGTACGGTGGGACATGTTCTTTCCTGCGGCCTGGCAGGCTACGGCTTTGCACGGTTTCAGTTCCGGGGCAAGGGGATCATGTTTGGAATTGCCATGCTGAGTCTGATTATTCCGCCGCAGGTGCTGATCATGCCTCTCTATATCCAGTATTCCGAACTCAACTGGATGGGAACGTTTCTGCCGATTCTGGTTCCCTGCTTTTTTGGCTTTGGGCTAAAGGGAGGGCTGTATATCTTTTTGTTCCGGCAGTTTTTCAAAACCCTGCCGAAGTCTTACGAAGAGGCAGCAAAAATTGAGGGCTGCTCCATGCCGCGGATATTTTTCAGCATTATGCTTCCCATTGCAAAGACCACAATCCTGGTGGTATCGATTTTATCAGTCGTATGGCATTGGAATGACGCCTTTGAGCCGGATACCTATTTGTCCAACTATAACAAAATACTGGTGCAGCGAATATCCGGGGTAGCCCAGTACGGGGTAAAAGTCACCACTGCACTGGGAAATGAGATCAATCTGGATGCCATGGCAGCATGTGTGCTGGCAATGCTGCCTTTGATGATCATCTATTTTGTGTTCCAGAAGCAGTTTATGCAGGGAGTGGAAAACAGCGGGCTGGCAAATTTTTAAGGGAAGCCGGGACTCCGGAGCCACTATTTTTTGGGCTCTCCAAAATCATAATATCGGTTCTTTTCATGGAATCAGAAAGAAATGTGCCAAAAAAAGAGATACCGATCCTCAACCTGTAGTACAATAGAGACAGGGGGGATCGGTTTTTATGAACAGGCCATTTTCGTTATTGATCAAGCCCACATCAGCGGATTGTAATTTAAGATGTGAATATTGCTTTTATCTGGAGAAGAGTGTGTTGTATGCCCGAAGCAAAAAACATCGTATGTCGGATGAGGTTCTGGAAAAAATGATTGCAGGCTATCTGGCTACTGAGCAGCCGGTCTATGCCTTCGGCTGGCAGGGAGGGGAGCCGACTTTGATGGGCCGGGAGTTCTTTGAGAAAGTTCTCTCTTTGCAGCAAAAATACGGAAAGGGCAGGACCATTGCCAATAGTCTGCAGACCAACGGTACTTTGCTGGATGACGATTTTGCCCGTTTCCTGGCAGAAAACCATTTTCTGGTGGGGATCAGCCTGGATGGGCCGGAGGAGGTCCATAACCGGTATCGAAGGCGGGCGGACGGCTCCGGATCCTGGCAGGATGTTCGCAGGGGAATGCAGTGTCTGGAACGGAACCATGTTGAATTCAATGTCCTGACGCTGGTGAATGCGGCAGACGCAGGCCGGGGAAAGCAGATTTACCGGTATCTCCGGGATCTTGGAGTGCAGTATCATCAATACATTCCCTGTGTGGAGCCGGAGCCGGACGGCAGTCCCATGCCTTTTTCCATAACCGGGGAGCAGTGGGGACAGTTTCTGTGCGATGTGTTTGATGAATGGATCCGGGAGGATGTCTATCGGGTATCGGTCCGCATGTTCGATGCTGTTTTGAACCACATGATAGACGGCAGCTATTCGGTGTGCCATATGGCTGGAAATTGCTGTCAATACTTTGTGGTGGAGCATAACGGGGATGTTTATCCGTGTGACTTTTTTGTGGAGAAGGACAAAAGAATTGGGAACCTTGCGGACCGTTCCTGGGAATCCATGTTGTCTGACCCCGGATATCTTGCGTTTGGGCGGCAAAAGGCACAGTGGAATCCACAATGCCGTTCCTGTGAATATCTTACATATTGCTCCGGTGACTGCCTGAAGCATCGCATTTATAACGGAAACCCGCCGGATCATATGAGCTGGCTGTGCAGCGGGTGGAAAGCTTTTTACCA
>ENA-UOOM01003616-UOOM01003616.1-fermentation-metagenome-genome-assembly--contig:-NODE-3616-length-11008-cov-7.120150_pt1 | contig 11008 bp, 8 predicted proteins | sample MGYA00245781_ERZ724031 | MGnify/ENA primary metagenome ERZ724031 (study PRJEB28704, sample SAMN03018317) | fermentation metagenome | biome: anthropogenic terrestrial biome; feature: soil; material... | reverse complement strand
CGGAAGCATTATATCTAAAACTATTACATCATAAATATCCTTGCCGGCAAGAATCAGCCCTTCTTCACCATCATTTGCAATGTCAACATCAATTTTTTGCTTGTTGAACAAAAAACTCAATGCCTGTGTGATTTTAACTTCATCTTCAACAATTAATATCCTCAAAATAAATACCTCCATTTATACTTTGTCATCCTAAACATAGGAATGGCACTGCCTATGACTTGCAATTTAATTTATAACCATAATATATCAAAATCCTTAAAATTACATTAATATTATGTATATCATAGTCGAATGAAAAAATGTTGTCAAGTTCTCTTAACCGCGAATCTGAATAGGCATTACGCCCATGCGCCAATATAAAAGATGTATGAGTTTTATATGTTTAAAATAAAATCATACATCTTTTTCACTTAGCATCTAAATTAGATATAATTTTAATTATATAGTGTGCAAGCCACATAATGATCTTTTTTTACTTCTTTTAATTCTATGTTGTTTTTTGTGCAGATATCTTGGCGATATTGGCATCGTTGTGCAAATCGGCATCCGGGTTTTACATTGATGGGGCTGGTTACTTCTCCTTCGATTATTTTTTTTGGATTGTTCCTGCTTGATAGATTTGGTGGTGGTATGGCATCTAATAGCGCTTTTGTATATGGATGTAACGGCTCAGCAAATAACTGCTCAGAGTCGGTAAGCTCTACACATTGACCTAAATATAAAACAGCTATATCATTACTTATATGTTTAACGACACTTAAATCATGAGTAATAAACATATAGGTTAATCCCATTTCTTCCTGAAGATCCATCATCAAATTTAATATCTGTGCTTGTATAGATACATCTAAAGCTGAAACAGGTTCATCACAGACTATAAATTCCGGATTAAGAGCCAATGCTCTTGCAATCCCTATTCTTTGCCTTCTTCCGCCATCTAACTCATGAGGATAAGTATTTATGAACCTTCGAGCTAAACCTACGGTATCCATCAATGTATATACATGTTCATACATTTCTTTTCTATTCGTTATTGTTTTACAAACTTTTATTGGTTCTGCTATTAAATCACTTACTGTCATGCGAGGGTTTAAAGATGCAAAGGGATCTTGAAAAATAATTTGCATTTTTTTCCTCATGCCAAGCATCTTTTCCTTATTGTAATTTAAAATATTCTTGCCATTATATAAAACTTCACCATCTGATGCGTCTATTAATCTCAGCAACAATCTTCCTAATGTAGATTTTCCACAGCCTGATTCTCCTACTACCCCCAAAGTTTTCCCTTTATTTATAGTTAAATTAATGCCATCCACCGCATGCAGATTACCGGCTTTTGTACTAAAATACTTTTTTAGATTAACCGTTTGTATTAATGGTATATCCATATTATATCTTCCTTTCATTAATTATGCGTTTCTATCGTCAAATAAGTGGCACTTTATTAAATGCCCGTTTCTGACAATGTCTTTAGGAGCTATAGTTTTACACTTTTCCATACATTTTGAACATCTTGGATAAAAATTACATCCTTCCGGTAAATCAGTAGGATCAGGCATTAATCCTTCTATTGGTTTCAGTCTTTTAGTTTTTGTAGTTAAATCAGGTATGGAACCGAATAATCCGACTGTATAAGGATGATGATATTTACTTTCGAAGATATCTTCAACTGTTCCAAATTCAACTATTTCCCCTGCATATACAATACCAACCCTGTCACATGTCTGTGCAACCACTCCAAGGTCATGGGTTATTAATATCATTGAAGTATTGAAAGTTGATTTTAAGGTTTTCATCATCTCCAAAACCTGAGCTTGTATGGTTACATCCAATGCTGTTGTAGGTTCATCCGCTAAAAGCAAATCCGGTTCACATGCTAAAGCAATGGCTATTACTACCCTTTGTTTCATTCCACCTGAAAACTCATGTGGAAAATCGTCCTTTCTTTCCGGAGCTAATCCCACAAGTTTTAAAATTTCTTCTACTCTCTTATCTATTTGTTCCTTATTTAATTCTTTTCTGTGTAGTTCAAGTACTTCCGATATCTGTTCTCCTACTGTTAAAATAGGATTTAAACTTGTCATGGGATCTTGGAATATCATTGAAATATGCTCTCCTCTGATTAATCTAAGATCGCCTTCCTTTGCTTTAGTCAGATCTATTCCATTAAACAGAATTTCTCCCTCCTTGATAAAACCAATTTTATCAGGAAGCAAACCCATTATACTCAAAGCTAATGTTGTTTTTCCTGCACCGGTCTCTCCGACCAAGCCAAGAGTTTCTCCTTTATTAACAGTAAGATTTATACCATTTACAGCTTGTACTTTTTCTTCATCTGTATCATAAATAACTTTTAAGTTTTTTATTTCAATTAATTTTTCTGACATATTTCACATCCTAATTTAATTTTTCAACCTTGGGTCTAATGCATCTCTTAAACCGTCACCTATAACATTAAGGGACATAACTGTCAATCCAACAAATATTCCGGGTATAATAACTAGGTATGGATGATATCTTAATTGACTCTTAGAATCCGCCATCATTGAACCCCATTCAGGCGTTGGAGGCTGAACACCTAATCCAACAAAACTTAAAGCAGATATTACTAATATTGTTATAGCTACATTTAATGTTGCTTGCACTATTATTGGACCTATTGCATTTGGCAAAATATGCTTTGAAATTATTCTACTGTTACTAGTACCACAAGCCCTAGCAGCTTCAATATAATCTTGACCTTTTACGGTAAGTATTGAAGACCTGACTATTCTGGCGAATCTTGGTATCTGGGATACGCTTAATGCTATAAGCAAGTTAAACATGTCTGTGCCAAGTGCCGCAACAACTGCAATGGCCATGAGCATCTGCGGAATTGCTAAAAATACATCCATTATACGCATCCAAAAATTGTCAACTTTCCCGCCGAAATATCCTGCAGTTGCTCCAATCAGCACTCCAAAAAACAACGAGATGCCCACTGTAATTATACCAACAAAAAGAGAGATTCTAGCTCCAAAGACTATTCTGGCAAAAACATCTCTTCCAAAATTATCTGTTCCAAAAAAATGTTCCTTGCTTGGAGGATTGAATCTGTTTTGCATGTTTTGTTTAATTGCATCTATTTCATAATCCACTATAAAATCTGCAAAAATAGCCATAAAAACCATTATTGCAAAGATTATCAAACCAAATAAAGCTAACTTGTTTTTTTTGAACCTAAAAACTATAGATAAAAAACGATTCTTTTTCTTTATCATTTTTTTATTCTTTTTCTCTGTAATCATACCAATCACCTACTAATTCTTAACTAAATCAGACTTCAATCTCGGATCAATAAATGTATATAAAATATCAACAAATAAATTTATAAAACCAGCAATAACAGCGATTGTAATTACTGCTGCCATTACTATTGGTGTGTCTTTTGTCCTTACTGCAGCTATCATTAAAGAACCTAATCCCGGCATTGTAAAAACTGTTTCCGTAACAATGGCGCCACCTAACTGAGTACCAAAATTTAGTCCGATTAGGGTAACAACCGGTAGTAACGCATTACGTAGAGCATGTTTGTATATTACTCTGTTTTCTGTTGCTCCCTTAGCTCTAGCAGTTCTAATATAATCCTGTCTTATAACCTCCAACATTGTTGATCTGGTCATCCTTATTAAGGTCGCCATAGATGCAGCAGCCAGAGTAATAGCAGGCATAACAAAATTTTTCCACGAATCAGCACCCGTAGGTGGTAACCAATTTAGGTGTAACGAGAATAATAATATGAGCATTAAGCCTACAAAAAAAGCAGGCAGTGACGTCAATATTAAAGCTGTTATAAGGCTTGTATAGTCAATAATGGAATATTGCTTAACGGCAGATATTATGCCCACAGGCACTCCGATAACTACTGATATTAATACACCTAAAGTTGTAAGCTTTAGAGTATTGTTAAGTCTTGATGTAATTTCTTTTGAAACAGAAACCTTATTTCTATATGAAATTCCAAAATCACCTTTTACAGCATCTTTAATATACTTATAATAACGTACTAAAAAGTTTTCATTCAACCCCATTTCTTCCCTTAGCTCATTCACCTCGCTTGCAGTGGCATTTTCACCAAGCATGAGCATTGCAGGGTCTCCGGGAGTAAATTCCATAATTGTAAAAATAATAAATGATACTCCCAATAGTACGGGTATCATCATAAGAATTCTTCTTCCAATATATCTTAACATTTAAACCTCCTATTCTATCAATAGGTACATTAATAATAAAATCTATATACCGTACTAAAAATTATACGTTTATGTCTAACACCCAAAAAGCCATTTAATGACTTTTTGGGCTTAAATTTAATAGCATACATATGCTGAATTTATCTGTCTAATGAATTTACTCCCAGTAGTAATCATGCACATAGTGGAAATCCACCGTACTTGGCTGAACTCCTCTAAGGTCTTTATTGGCTACTATAGCATATTTACCTGTCATAAGCGGTATTACAGGTAGTTCATCCTTGACAATTTGGTTAACCTTTTTATATGCCTCAATTCTTTCATTATCATCTAAAGAATATCTTCCTATATCCAAAGCTTCATCAAGTTCCGGAATATTAGTTTGAGTAAAGTTATTTCCGTTTCCTAACATACTTGAGTGTAAACGTGTATAAGCTACATAATCAGCATCCGGTATTAATGCAGTAATAACGTATAAACTAATATCATAATTAAAGTTTCTTGTAACATCGTCTAAATAAGCTGCCCTTTCCATCAATTCCAATTCAGCGTTGATGCCAACCTCTCTCAACTGCTGTTGAATAACTTGTGAAGGATTTGAATACATAGGAGCTTGATTTATTTTAAATGAAGCTGTAAATCCATTCGGATATCCTGCTTCTGCCAATAATTGTTTAGCCTTTTCAGGATCATATGGATTATGTTTAAACTCAGGGTCATAACCAAATGCTGCAGGAGGCATTGGAACCTCTACAGGGGAGCCGTTACCATCTAATCCGCCAATAATAATATCTTCCCTATTAATTGCATAGCTTACAGCTTCTCTTACTTTCTTGTCAGCAAAAGGACCTGATTGATTATTCATAGAAATATGGTAGTAATACGCTGAATCCGTTTCATAATATTCTAAGTTAGGATTATCAACTTGAGCTTGTTTATCACTTTTAGACGGGTTGTGAAGAATATCAATTTCGCCACTTTCTAAAGCAACAGCAGCGCTTGTTGTATCAGTTATAAATCTGAAATTCACATCTTTTATAGCTGCCGCACCTTTGAAATAATCATCAAATCTTGTAAGTACTACTCTTTCACCACTTATCCAGTCTACATATTTGTAAGGACCTGTTCCAATGGGATTTGTGCCAAAAGTATCTCCTGCTTCTTCTGCAGCCTTTTTACTAACTATAGATATGCTTGGATTAGTTAAGCAGTATAGTATAGGACCGTAGGTGTCCTTTAATACTAATTTAACATAGGTTTCATCAATTACTTCTGCTGATTCCATTACTGCAGTAAACTTAGAGGTATATGAAGAATCAATAGCTCTATTCAACGAGTAAGCAACATCTTCTGTAGTTAATATATCTCCGTTATGGAATTTAACACCTTGTTTAATAGCAAGTGTTATTTCCTTCCCATCGTCTGAAAACTCCCATTCGTCAGCTAAAGCTGGTGTCAATGTTCCATCAGGCTCAATTTTAATCAATGTGTCAAATATTTGAGACAAAATAATGTACGTTAAAGTATCTGACGACTTATGAGGATCTAATTCTTTCGTTTCCGCAATAAAAGCAAAATTCAAACTATCTTTTTTGCTGTCTACAATTTCTTCTTTGTTGCCTGTATTTGCATTGTTGCTCCCACAGCTAGTCAGAAATAACATTGTAACTAATAGCAAGCTTACTAAAAATCTTGTCTTCTTATTCATTTTTTCTCCTCTTTTCTAAAATTAATATTTTATATAATCACTAATATAGTTTACCCCGTAAAATTGAGGCATTCTTGAATGAGAAGCAAATTCCAGCAATTTTTTTAGATTACCCATATAATCATTGCCTGTCCACTTGCCCAATGAATCAATTACCTCATCTATTACAGGAGTATCAATATTAATCATCATTGCTATTGATTTAGTAACTAATAATCCGTAAGGTACATCCTCTACAATATATCTGCTTCCGAAGTCCGGAGAAAATAAGTTTCCATCAACTCTTTTTACCGGAACCCTAATACCTTTATAAGCAGCATTTGTAGTAATAATCTTGTGTAATGAAGATGTATCATCTATCAATCCCTCATAAGAACTCAGAAGCCAATCCTTAACATGAAGTACTTTTGTATGCTCTATATTTTCATTTGACTCATTTAATTTCTTTGCTATACTTTGTATTTCAAAAGACATATCTGTGAGCAACTGTGCTGTTCCTTCAGAAATTCCTTGATAGAACATAGGAATATTATCCTTATCAAATGTAATATTAGGATTATCCTTAAAAGAACCATACATTATTCCTGGATGAAATACTTGACCTAAATTTGCTAGTGTCAAAGTTGTAATATGTTTTATCCTTTCAATCTTTAGCTCTAATAGTTCTTCAAGTACATAAAAAAACATATGGCTTATATTAGACGGTAATGAGGCGGCCTGTATCCGTTTTTTAGTACCACTTATATATATTTCACTACCAAAAGTCTTTGTCCTGCATGCCCAGGGCAATGTCTGAAAAGCAACTAGGTTAATGTGAGGGATTATTGCTTTTGCTTCATACTCTAAGCCGCCTCTGCTGGGCAAGAATACTAATACACTATTCTTTGAAACATAATCCTTTATACTATAAAGGATGTTTTTATGTGCAAATGAAGGCGTTATTACAAATATTAATGATGATTCAGGTATTACCTCTGATGCTATACTAGTTATTTTTTTAATCTTTAAGTTTTCAAATACTTCAACATCTTTTAAATTTTCTGTGTCATTATTTAACTCTTCCATTATTCCGGGGCCCATTTTTAGAGTTAAACCACTATTATGTGTGTAGCTTTCCTTAAATAATTCTATTTCCTTTTCAATGGGACTATATATATTTACATTATGACCTTTTCTGCTCAACAGAGCAGCACATGCGTGGGAACCATTTCCGCAGCCGCATATTGTAATATTAAGCCTATTCACTTCACTCCTCCTTTAATCATTTATATATAAACTTGCAACTTTAATGCCACATTGATTAATGGTTAACATTATCTTGTATAACTGTAACAATTGCTTGTGTTATAACAATGAAACCATGCAAATTCACATTCTAATTAAATCTGTCAATTAATTTTACCATAAAAATAAGCGGTAAAGATTACCGCTATGGTAGAAATTACCGCTTTTATAGTTCTATACCATATTCCTTAATTTTATTTCTAATACCTTTTTCACTAATTCCTAAAACTAAAGCAGTGTTTTTACGATGACCGTTATTTTGCAATAAAGTTGCATATATTACTCTTTTTTCAACTTCCGCTAATGGTAAGCCCACAAGATCGTCTATCTCTAATTGCGGCAAATCGTCCCTTACCCTTTTATAATTTACTACTTCTTCCGGTAAATCTTCTGCCTCTATTTTATCTTTGTTTGATAATACCATGGAACTCTCAATTATGTTTGAAAGTTCCCTCACATTTCCCGGATATGGATAATCCACCAGCATTTTTTCAGCTTCACCGGATAAGCCTTGAATTTTCCTATCTAACTCACTGTTGAATTTTTCTATAAAATATTTAAACAATAAAGGCAAATCTTGCTTCCTATTTTTTAGAGGGGGTATATTTATACCCACTACATTAATTCTAAAATATAGATCCTCTCTAAACTGATTTTCACTTACAAGTAATTTTAAATCTTTGTTTGTCGCACAAATTACTCTTATATCAAGACTTACTTTTTCATTGCTGCCAATAGATGTAAATTCCCTCTCCTGCAATACTCTTAAAAGCTTGGCTTGTAAAGGCAATGACATATCTCCTATTTCATCTAAAAAAAGAGTGCCATTATTCGCATATTCTAATTTGCCCTGCCTATCCCTTAGGGCTCCTGTAAAAGAACCTTTCATATGTCCAAAGAGCTCTTCTTCAAGGAGGGTTTCCGGTATTGCAGCACAATTAACTTCGACAAACTTTTCTTTTTTTCGCTTGCCGGAAAAATGTATTGCGCGTGCAACTAATTCCTTTCCGGTACCACTTTCTCCGGTTATCAACACATTTGTATCCACATCCTTAAGCTTTTCTATCATGGAAAATATATTCTTCATAGATGGACTTCTTCCGATTATACCATTATATATATATTTATTTTCCAGCTCTTTGCTTAGATATTCCACTGTTTGATTGAGTCTTTGGAATTCTAACGCTTGTTCAATAATAATATATAAATCTTTTATATTTAGAGGTTTAATCAAATAAGTATATGCACCATTTTTTTTTGCTTCAATTGATGTATCTATGCTGGCATAAGCAGTCATTATTATAACTACTAAATTTCTATCTATTTGTTTTATTTCTCTTATTATATCTAAGCCGTTATATTTGCCCATTCTAAGATCTAATAAACAAATATTGAACACTTCTTTTTTCAATGTTTTTAATCCTTCAGATGGATTTGTATGAAATTTAACATTGTATTTATCTTCTAAAGCAAGTGCTAATGAAGTGCAAATTCCTAATTCATCATCAATAATTAATATGCTATTTTTCATAGTTCCTCCTAAATTTCAATGTTATTTGTGAGAATTCAGACAAATTGCTCTCAATAAGAATAGTTCCCCCATTTTCTTCCACAAACTGTTTTGTTAAATAAAGACCCAATCCAGTTCCTTGAGGCTTATTGGTATAAAATGGTTCTGTGGCTCTTTCTATCTGCTCTTCTGTCATTCCAATTCCTTCATCTTTTACTTGTATTATACTGTAATCCTTTTCTCCCCACATTTTTATATGCATATTCATTTCAACATTATCATTTAGTTTTTTCTTTTCTATCATGGAATCATAACCATTTAGTAATATATTTATAAATACCTGTTTTAGCTGATCTTTATCAGCATAAACTATATGTCTACCTTCTTTTTCAATAATTAGATTAATTTTATTTTGGTTTAAAGTAGGCTCAATTAAAGCAATTGTTGATTTAATTATTTCAAATAAATCAATATTTTCTTTGATATTATCTTCAGGCTTGGAATAATCTATTAGGTCTTTAATTAAGTTGTTAATTCTATCCACTTCTCTTGGTACAAATTCAGTTAGTTGCTCTTGAAAATTCTTGTTTCTTATTTTCAAAGGTATTAATTCTATGAATGTTTTTATAGACATGAAAGGATTTCTAATTTCATGGGCTATTCCTGCAATCATTTGATTTAAAGCTTGATTCTTATCTTCATTGAATACTTTTTGTTGCAATTTAAGTCTTTCTGTTATGTCATCAATGCTAAATATTGCCCCTCTAACTTCGCTTTCATTATCAAAAAGCTTATAGATACTATATCTGTAGTTTCTTATTTCATTATCATTTTTTATTTTAACTTCTTCATTTAAGAAAATAGTATCCTCTCTAAATATATTATTTATTATTTTTCCTAATACACTCTTTATTAATGGAATGCTAAGTATATTTTCACCTATGACAATTGATTTAATTCCTGTTAGATATGAAGCACTTTTATTAAATATTGTTATTTTAAATTCACGATCAAAAACAATAATTCCACTGGGACTATTCTCAACTATTAAATTAGTCAGTTCATTATAATTTCTTGTCTGAATTATTTGTTTTTCCAAATCAATATTTGTTTCTTGGAGCTCCCGTGTTTTTTCATACACTTGTTTTTTTAACATTTGGTTAATCCTTAAAGCAACTAACAACAATAGAATTATCATAGCCAATGATACTAATGAAATTCTAAAAAATCTCTCTAATGCTACATTCTTAATATATCTATCTTCATTTATCCATCTATTATATATATTTTCATATTCACCGCTAATTCTCATTTCCTGTAAGCTGAAATTTATCTTGTTTAATAAATCCCCGTCCCCATTCTTAACTTCAATGGAATATTCAATAGGAAGCATAAAATTATTAATAATTGTATAATCATCAATAAAATTATCTCTTTCTAATTGATATAGAATACTATTTCTTACTCCTACTATTGCATCAACTTTTTTGCTGACTAATTTTTCATATGCCATTATTTGATTTGAAACTATCAAATACCTAAATTTTCTAAGTTCATGTACGAATGAAAAATCAAACGTTCTCTCCTCAAAAGCTGCAATATATTTACCATAATATATTGAATCTTTTATAGCCTCAGCATTTTGTTTGGATGCTACCATAATTAATGATGATTGAGAAATATTGTCTGTTAAATTATAATAACCATTACCATTTAATACACCTAGGATTAAATCAACTTCACCATTGGCTAATGCTTTTAATGCCTCTGTATCGTTCTTTTTAGATACATATTCAATAACTAACTTATGCTCCTGAGCAATATAATTCAAAATATCAATATGCAGTCCAACAATTTGTTCATCCTCAACAAATTGATAAGGTGGCAGATTCGGATTTACTGCAACCCTCAAAATGGTTTCTATTTCAGAAGCTTCTGTTATATTTAAAAAAACAAATGTAAACATAGCTATAATAAAAATGCAAACCTTTTTTACATTCATACTCTAATCACCTCTATAAAACAGGCACATATACTTAATGTCAAATCTCCTGTTGGCACCAAAAATAGTTTGGAATATTTATTATAATATCATGAAACAAGCAAAAATTCAATTATTAGTCTTCAATTAATTCTATCCAAGCGGCGAAGGATAAACAATCAAAAAAGGTGCATATAATGCACCCTTAAAAAACTTAAATTTTATTACTGCAATAACTGCAATACACCCTGCGGCTGCATATTAGCTTGTGCAAGCATTGCCTGAGC
>ENA-UOOM01003615-UOOM01003615.1-fermentation-metagenome-genome-assembly--contig:-NODE-3615-length-11011-cov-4.967141_pt1 | contig 11011 bp, 16 predicted proteins | sample MGYA00245781_ERZ724031 | MGnify/ENA primary metagenome ERZ724031 (study PRJEB28704, sample SAMN03018317) | fermentation metagenome | biome: anthropogenic terrestrial biome; feature: soil; material... | reverse complement strand
GTGGAACGCTCCAGGCTTAAAGCACTTTTTTAAGCCGCCCGGACGGCTGTTATTTAATTCTCAAATCAAAGACTTTTTCGATATTCTGAATATCGTATTCTGACCAATTAAAACCGGCCGCTTTCCCTGCTTGCATAATTTTTGCTAATCTTTTCCCTTCATCATTTTTTTCAGTCCTGTAATTTGATTGAAAAATAATTTCTCTCGATTCAACCGGCAAAACAATATGGGCTATTTGTCCGGTTTCATCCTTTGTATATGATTTTTTCGAGCTATCAATTTTAACGGAAAACTCCGTACAGTATTGAACGCTAGTCTTGCAATCAGTCCGTTTTTCTCCCAAATTTTTAAGGTTTACCAATTCATAATAAATATACACGTCAATTCTGGAGCTATATTCGTAGTCCGATTTCACAAAAAACGCATCTTTTTTTGTGAAATTTACTTTTATTGCCCGTCGAATGCTAAAGGGTAAATGTAGTTCCGGATACATGTTGTTGGATCCAAACCAATTTACCGACGTTATTACGCCGTTTTCGTCGTAAAACTTAATACTGTCAATTTCTTTTCCTTCTAAAAAATAGAGGTTGTAAAATTTGTTTTTTTGTGCGATGATTGTATTTTCTAAATTTTTCATATCTTTGCGCCCTTAGGACTTTTTTAGTTGTTAGTGATTAAATTAGTTTCTATTTTCCGGGATCGGTCGAGGATCCCGGAATTTGTTTTTTTAGTTGTAATAGAGAATATAAATATCCTCGTCTTTTTCTGATCTTTCCAAAATTGAATTGTCATTCGTCAATCCCTTTTTGTAGCAAAAATTCATCATTGCAAACACGTTGTCGAATTCCTTTGTAAATCTAAAACCACTTGTTTTCATAATTCAAAAATTTAGTTGTTAGTAATTTGTTTTCTTTGTTCCCGTCCCGGAATCGAACCGGGATGAACCGTTAAGGGATTAAATAGATTTTATCTCATTATATAGCCCTATCAAGGAGTCACGAATTTCAAATATTTGAGTGATCATTACTCCTTTTTCCCTATCCATCGTTAGCCTGTGATCGTTATCTATAGCATTGCGACCGTTACTATATTGCAGTGTTGCGATTTTATCAATCGTTTCCTTACATGATGTTACGGATCCCCAAATCTCACGCAACAATGTGTCTTTATCGTTCCCATTCAAATTTATAACCGGTGCTGTTAGTTCCATAATCTTATATTTTAGTTTGTTGTTAGTTTTTTTTTATTTCGCCCGTCAAGCCGGTAGCGCAGCATTGTATCGTTCAAGTCGTTCAACCGATTTTTAGTTAATCTTTACCGTATATCTCGCCGCTCCGAAATCGAAGTTTTTTCTATCTCTTGCCGTTCTGGCTACCTTTACATTCTTATAGGTTGCTATAACTGTTTGAGTCGCTGTGTCAAAAAGTTTGTAAGTTGTCATAATCGTATGTTTTTAGTTTGTTTTCTGATCCTCTGCATTTCCGGGCTTGGAACCGTCTAAGGCTGCATTATCAGAACCCCGCCGGCCTGGTGTTAACCGATTCGATGTACAATATTGTACCGCCATCGCCTAACCGGCGGGTATGAGTGTTAAACCGGTCACGGCAAAAAATCGCTGCGGATCGTCTCACTCTCTAACCCTCAATTTTTATACCGCTGTCGGGATTGTGCGGCGCCTTATCTCTTATTTGATATTTCAAAGATAGTACATTCCAGCGATATAGCATAATTATTATAGTTAAGAAATAGTAATATTCAACGATGTTATATACCAATATAGTTAATTATTGTTACATCAATACGATATCATATACTTTTCGCTATATTTGCAGCATGAAAACAAGAAATATCATACATATTCATCTCAAAGAAGAAAACAGGGATTTATATTACTCCTCCATGACTACTTTTTTTGATAACATAGAAAAAAATAAAGTGGGAGTGGTCGCACAGACAGTAAAAAATTATATGAGTGTCAACAAAACAAATGTTTTTGAGAACGACAAAATAAGAATAGAAAAAGATATCCCCCTATATTTAGACAGCAAACCAAAAAAAACACCGGCTAAAAACATGCTAACCGGAAATCAATTGAACGCAGTAAGCAAGTTTTTAAGTTAAAACGCTATCCAATCAAACTAAACATCACGAAAGAATAACCCGGGATCATTTTAACCCATTCACCATTCAACCCAATAACCCAACAGCCAAACAACCCATAAGCGCAACAGTGTTGCATTTGTAGACCCTCTCTGTAAATCCTAAAATAATGTGAACAAATTGCACATTATAACCCAAAGTGTGTAATAAATTCCGTTAATGAATGTTGTTAAAACACCCGATTAAACATAATAGTAAGCGTATTTTTGAATTGTGAAATGATGAAAGATAGAAGGGGAAAAGGATACCGAAGATTAACAATATTTATAATTAAACATAATAGTTGAAAGAACCACTTATATTATACCTATAATATAAGTAGAATAACCCTGTCACACGCACGCGCGAGAGGTGTACGCAAATACCTGATAAACAAACAGATATATAACGTAAAAAAAGACACCCCCGGCACCCCCTTTTTAAGAACCGAAGAGCCGGCGCCTACCGTCCCATAAAAATTTTTCCTATTTTTCCGAGATAGTTTCATTGAGAGGATTATATATAACATTCTGATGCTCTCATAAGTAAAAGTGTAAAATTTATTTACAGATAAAAAGAGCCTATCTTGTGATCGTGGTGTTTATTTTCGTTTTCTACTTTTACTGCTTTTTTCTGTTTTCCCTGTCTACCCATGTTTATACTTTTTATCCCTCCACTTTTTTTGAGTTTATCCGTTTTGACCGTTTTACCTGTTTTAAAGCGATTTCAGGGGCTTTTAAACAAAAGTGGATATCATATAGGCTTTAGGGGCGATCGTTTAAATTTGACGTCCGTATGGTCTTTGCTGGGGTTTTTATGGCGTTTATATCAATGGAAATTATTTTCAAGTCAAGGATAATGGTTTGGGTGAGAAAAAATTGTCGAGAAAAACGACAAAAAATGAAAGTCGACACAAATCTGACAAAAAGTCGACAATCGTAAGTGGTTGAAAATAGTGTTGTTATAGGTGTATTGTAGAGTTGTAGAGTATATTATATATATATTAAATAATAAAAGAAGTAGGAGTAAAATGGCGATATACTCTATACTCTATGGGTGAAAAAACTCGACAATTGGAAAAGTCATCCTTTTTACTATTTAACTATTTGATATTTAGATAATAATATTTGTTTTTTTTGTTGTCGAGCGTTTTTTTCGACTCGACAATTGAACAATTGACCACTTCCCATCAAATTCATTACAGGCTTAAGACGATACTCTTTACGTGAAATAATAAAAGCCGGAACGATTGCACCGGCTGTGGGAGGGGTTGTATATATTGAAGTGTGGAGCAGGCCGGTTCGCTATTTATTCTTTTTGATATTATAGGATAGCATGGATAGGGAGGAGCTAATGCCGTCTATGATTCCTATGGTTCTATGTTTATCATTCTCCATATTCTGATAGTTGTACTTGTTGCCATACCCACCAGAACGGGTGTATTTTGATTCTTTCAATATATTAGATGCTTGACTGAGGAGGTTGGCCGCATCGTCCATCTCCTTTGAAAAAATGTTTTTATTTTCTTCTATGTTGATATCTACATCACCAAATGTGGGATAAGCCAATACAATTTCCGTTTTGTGCCTCTCGCTAATGGGATCCACATATTCATATATTAGATCACACACATTGACAAATAGAGCAGACGCCACTTCCTGCATAAAATTGAATGTTATTGACCCGTTTATCTTTTTATCAAGTTTTCGGGGATCAATTTTTAACCGGTCGGCAAGATTTTTTCTGGTTAATCCTTTGCTGTGTAAAACTTCGTCGATTATTAACTGTGCCATTTTGTTTGTTTTAAATTGGTTATTTTTTTTCGAACTTATTTTGCCTGTTTTAACTCCACGCTAATAGGCTGTCCGCAGTGAGGACAAAGATACTCTTGAATCTTTTCCTCCCGGGTGTCCTCGAACAAATCAAGGACATTCACACCGACGGCATCGGCTATCCTTTGAAGCGTTTCTACCGTTGGATTTCCTGCAAGTGTTTTTACGACTGTTATTCGTGTGATACCCATTTTTTCGGCTAATTCACTTTGAGTTAGCCCTTTTTCTTTCAATATTTCTTTTATCTTTAGCATAATGGATTATTTTATACATGCAAATATACTTTTAATTCGATAATAATGCAAATATAATTATGCTAAATAGTATTAAATTAGATATTAGGGTATTTTCCATGACGCAAAAAGCCGATTATCTCTCACCGGCTATATTGAATATTAAACTATAATCAAGCTATCTATTTATTTTTCCATTTCCTGACGTTATCAATACATTCAGCCGCCCATCCGCACAGATAGGCAAAATGTTCGTCCCTTCCGTCATCAAATCCCATCATCATTCCACAATCAGAGAATATGACGGAGGCAATATGGACGGATTCGTGTGAGATGTTTTTAACGCTCATGAAACACTTTTTAGTAAATACCACAGCTACGCCCAAATCATTTGTCTCCGATAATGAGCAGGGAAATACAATAGCCTCTGACCTCTCCGAGAATCCGTTCAAATCGCAATCGTATTTAAACTTCTCATTCAGGAGCTCTTCGCTTTTTGTAATCACCACCCATAGCTTTCGTGGATAAATTACAGGGTCAAATTCGTGTATCTGTGTTTTATTTTTTTTGTTCTTGCATTATAGTATATTTTAGCGAGCTGTATTTTTAATACGTAAAATCTGAATTTCAGGTCAACTATAAACCACTTGATGGGATGAACCTTTCTCTCTTTTTCAATTTCATTCCTGATCGCTTCAAGATATTTATTTCTCATAACGGTCATACGATAGGTATTTCCATACACCTGCATGATCCGTGAACGGGCAAGACTTCTTCTTCTATTGGGAATATCTTCCCGTCCAAATCTGAGCACGCGGAACATGTGTGTGCGTCCCTCTGGGCAATTATTTGCTTTGAGGTAGCATATATCCAGTAGTGTCGGTTTGCGGCGTGGAATCCTCTTGTGATGGTGTCGTCCGCGAGGTATGACATGCTTCTATAAGATGACATTCCTTTCATTTCGTTTATCCATCCAGCCGTGATTGCCGCTATGACAAGCTCATCCTTCATCGGATCTTTAATGTTATCCATGAACCATTGGACTACCTTATCTCCATTCATCCCCTCTTCCTGTCCTACCCTGACGTAAGCTTCTACTTCTTCCTTGAATTTTTTTGTATGTTCTTTCACCCTCTGTTTGAAGGTGAAATTGAAAAGGACTGCCGCTAAAAATGCTTCTTTATCCCATTTGTCTTTTGGAACTTTGGCGATTTGGTCTTTGGCGATTTTTAAAGAACATGTCTCTACAAAATCGAGTTGTTCCGAAACCATGCGATAGATTTCGGAATTGACGTAAGTGGTTTGCTCCACGTACTTGTCAGTCCGGTCGAAATGAAAATCTTTTCCGTATTTGTTTTTGAATTTAGCCCTCCTGTATCCGTGGTCGATAAGTTGGTTTGCGGAAGTCATCAAAGTGCGGTAAACGAACCTTGGTGAATAGTCCGCTATTCCGAATGCTTTTTGAATCTGTTTTATGGTTGCTGATCTGTCTATACTCATGAATAAATTATTTTTTGTGGTTCCGGAATGTAGAACGTGATATCGAATAGAACGACCTTGGTGTCCTTATAGAATTCACCGTCCTTGTAACTTTTGTAATATCCTTCTAATTGGACTTTCTTATAATCATTGTAGATTATAGTTTTCTTCCCTTTCAGCAGGACACAGAATTGAGATATTTTCTGCGACGCCTGATTCTCATTCTCTCCGACAAAGGCAAAGGTAATGGTGTAGTCGAAGGACTTCACTTTTGGAGATGGTGGAATATAGAAAACATCCCCGTCCATTTCTGGAAAATCAACCGAAACGATATTGCTATCCTTGACGTCATTGCCGAACTGCTGTGGGCTTTTTATAAGCTCCAGTCCCCAATAGGATATGTCACGAATCGGATCTGTGCCGATTTTAAGCCTCATTGGTCTGTCCATAACATTTATCAATAATTTGTTCGTGGTGTCTCATTATTCGGCTTTTCGCCTCCGATAGCGTTTTATCCGATCCTATGTCTTCAATATCGGAATACGATTCATAATTCCCATCTTTAGTCTTATCAATGAAGTACCTTCCGATAGGAGTTTCTGCCACAAAATGACCGTCGTATAAAGACCCATATTGATTGACCGCCTCTTCCGTAAACTCCAATACTTTTAGAAGACGATTATATACTGTTTTATTCTTGTTATCTACTCCAATGCTTCTATAAACAACATCTCCGTTTGAGTTTAGCACTTCTATTTCACCCATTTTGCTCCTCCTTTTGATATTTTGCGATTAAACTACTCTTATGAGGGCAATCATTACATTTCTCGATGGGGAGATAGTAGTGAATATACTTTTCCGTACTTTGTTCTTCCTTTTCTTTCCTCTTGGCATCCATCAAGTCGGTCTGTTGCTTGATGATTTGCGCCGTCAAGTTAGGATCAGCGGAATCTTTCAAATTTTCCAACTCAACCAAGTTCTTTGTCCTCAATTCATCGGGGGTGAGCTCTTCTACATCCGAATATTTGTCCTCTTTCTTTTTTAATTCGGAAATATCCAAACTCATCATCCTTGAATATTGGTCGAATCCCCACCTTGCGAGCTCAACCTTCCTTTGCTCCATATACGCCACGTTCTCGTCTTTCTTGAAAAATGTGCTGGCGTTGGCTCTATTCTCTGTATAGTCATCTCCCGTTGTAGCTCTCCTGTAAAGAGCGTAACAGGCGGCGGCATTTTCTGTTATTATATACAGGTCTAAACACTGACGTTTGATGACCTCGAATTCAGCCGTTCCCCTTTTTATTGAATTGTTTTCCCTTATTTTCATATCAATCTTAAATCTGCTTTTCTTCTTTCCAGTTCAATCTCTTCTTCCATATCAGACTTCTGCTCATTCTTTAAACGTATTTGCTCGTTATTTGCGGCATAAGGAGCTTCATCTGCAATCGTTTCACTACTGATGGCTTTCTTCTCTCTCAATTTAACCAAAGAATCAACTTTTGAAGCATCGTCTTGAGGTGTGAACATTTTTATGGAAGCCCTGATATTCCCTTTGGTTATCAATTCGAGCTGATTAGGGTATTCCATCACAAAGCCCTGTTTCACTATTTCATTCATTTCGTCTATCATGCTGTCGAATTCATGAATAAGAGACATTACCACCCTCTCGGTAGGGTAGAACATCATTTTCATTGATCCAGTAGGCATATCCCCGCTTGATTTGTGTTCAGGAAATACTATCCCAAGAGAGTTGAAAATTAGCTTCATTTGCGTGTCGAACTCGAATTTGAACTGCTCCGACATATCCGCACCCGAAATGAGTTTAAAATCCCCGTCTTGGTCGGTGACTATCATGTCGGTCAAACCGGATGATTCAGTTTTTACACTTTGGGGATCTCTTGTTTTCAGGTGATATAGCGATTTGAATTTCTTTCTATTGTCTTCACTCAACCTTGAAAGCATGACCTCCATATTGTCGATGTTGGATTGTGCCCTTGTGGTTAGCGACCCGCTTTCCCTTTTCCGATAGACTGCGGGGATTCCGTTAAAACCGTGAAGCTCTTGTGTTACTTTTGTCCACGTCTCCCCGATTTTATAGGTGGTACATGACTGTTTATCGTAAACGTCGCACTTATTGTCATAGAATTTATAGAACTTCAAAGGTTTACCGTATTTGTCGTATTCCATGTTAAATACGTCGTTTGTGAACATGGACAAAACTTGCCATTTGAGTTTTTTATCTTCCTTATAGAACAAAATTGCCCCGTCAGCCAAGGCTAATACACCCCTAATCAAGTCATATCTCCCCGTGTCCATGTTTATGTCTTCCCAATATTCTTTATACAATGGAAGAGCTGCATTTTCTTTCAACGTTCCATCCACGAGATAGGTCTTATTGCCAAGCAAGTGGGCTAAAATAATATCCACCGCCATCATCTGGATGGGGACAGAGACACGATTTACACGATAAAGGCCCAGGAATTTTTTGTTCTTGTCGTACATTCCCAAGTCCTGATACCAAGTAGGATCGAATATCCTATGGCTTGAAGGAAAGTACTCATTGTAGAACTTGACTTGCGATACCCTTTCAAAAGTCGGCTTTCTTGATAAATCCGACGATGGTTGCGGTATATACCAATATTTTTCTGATGTGTACATATTTAAAAAGATAAAAAGTTTAATATTTCAGTTACTTTTTCGTCCGTCATAGGGGTGAATTGCCGGTCTAAGGCCATCCTGTAAATCAATGATAGGATCCAGTCAGGTGAATGCCCCAATATTTTTTTTGTTTCTTTTTTATCAATGACTTGCTTTATTCCTTCCCGGTCGGTTCTCCAGATTATAACCCTTTTTTCCTCCATGAGGTGTTCCCTGACCGTTTTCCCAAAGAACTCTTTTCCGAGAACAGACTCATCTATACTGACTCCGCATTCACCTGCATTGTTATGGTTTTTAAGGATATCTAAAAACCTGCCTACTACCTCGCTTTTGGCGTTTCGGTAAACATTTATTTTTCTCCCGTCAAATTCAACTTTTGATTCTTCCGATGCTGCGGACTGGCTCATGAACTTGACCGATTCAACGAAGAACCCATCGAAAATCCAACCAACTCCAATCCCGTCATAGATGAAGTTTTTATTTTGAATCCCCTCTTCCGATAATATCCTTTTTACCCAGTCGAGAAGCTCCTTAGGGTTAAGCCCACGTGTTGAATATACGTTTGTGACGTGCAACCCATCCCATATCCACAAAACCACCTTGTCGGGATCGCTCCCGTTCCCCGCCACGTCCAAAGAGGCATATTTCACACCCGACCTTTGCTCGCTGTTATTGAAAAATCGCTCCATGTTGGCATCGGATATTTCGCTTTCACCTAAATCCACCTTCTTCCAGCAAGCACGTGCATACCTTGCTTTCATGTCAAGGGAACCTTTCAGAAGTTTGCCGTAATATTTGACACCGCCGGACTTCATGAGATATTTGTTTTCACTCATCTTCCCCTCATACACCGTTATTGATTGTATAAGGTCTAATTTCGACCCGTGAGAGGACATACCTTCATCCCACATTTGGTCAATGTAGGTTTTGGCTTGATTTAAAACGTCCTCCCTCGTCTTTCCCCAGAAAGATTCGGATATATCATTCCCCCATTGGTAGAAATATCTTTCAACACCATTTCTTTCGGGAATATGATATCCTGTTTCGGGGTCTAACCACCAATTTATAAGGCGAGCTATCCAGCTGCCGGGGTCTGCATTGCATGTCCCGAATATTTGCGTTCTTTCATTCTTGGTATTTCTAAGGTTTGAGAATATGGCATTGAAGTGCCCTTCCGGTATCTGTGTGACCTCATCAACCATGGCCTGCGTGAATTCTATACCCTGAACACTTTCAGCGAACTCCTTCTCCGTTGCGGAGTAATTACTGAAAACTACCCTCGCTCCGCTGTCAAACTTCCACGTCATCAATTGGACACTCTCATTATATTTCCCGAATTGCCCGAATATAGACCTTGATTTATCCGCTATACCTCCCACCGACTGGCTATCTTTCACCATCTTCCTAAAGTATGCCGCCCTGTAGTGCGGCTTCCCTATATGGGGTAGTGCTTTCGATAGGATCAAGTGGGTTTTTCCGACACCCCTATTTCCCACATAGATAACTATGTCGGAATCGCAAAGGAACGCCTCTTCTTGAGAGCCGCCATTCAACCTCATGCCATCAAAATCATCACTATAATCTAATATCTCCATAATCAATTAATCTACAAACAAATATACCTGAAACAGATTGTTTTTTAATAACTGTTAGGCACGCCCGTGCCTAAAGTTGGGCACCCCCGTGCTTAACTCGCTTGCTGGTTATTTCTTATTTAATCATAAACCTATACCTTTACTTCACATTTAATTTGTAACTAATTAGTTTTTAAAATGATTACAAAAGAACAAGCCTTTGAAAGCCTCAAAGGAAAATTTGCGAAGAACTCGCCGCTAAGTGAACAGAGCATTGACGAGACATTGGAGAACCTGATGCCATTCGTCACAGAGGAAACCACCTTAGGGGATTTCCTTGAAAAAGCCGAGAAGATTTTGAAAACCACGGAAGGGAATATTAGGAAAGTGAATTCTGAAACCGCCAAGGAGCTTGAAAAGAAGTACAAGGAGCAGAAGAAGGATGAGCCTTCGAAAAATGACTCCCCAATGGAACCAAAGGAGGAAGAAACTCCCGAGTGGGCAAAAACGCTTCTCGACTGGAAAAAAAAATCTGAAAATGTTGAACTGGCTGAAAAGTCGAAAAAGGAAGCCTTGGATAAGGTAAAAATCTACCCGAAAAGCGTGGTGGATATTGTTTCTGATGGATTTGACTTCACGGTTGAGGGTGCTGCTGAAAAGTTTACCGAAAAGGTAAGTGAGGCTGCCGGAAAACTTGGGATCACACCTGAAAAAACAGAAGCAAAAGAAGACGCCTCTCATCTCGATTCATTTTTCAGCCGCTTAAAAGAAGAACAAAATGGGATATAACACTTACGGACAAAAAAACAAAACCTTCGGTGTACCGGTGCAGGTATGGCTGGAGGTAAATGGGGTAAAATCAGGAGGCGGCGGTATCGTCGGATTTGAGAATTTACCTGTTGGCGCAGTTATCCCCGCAGGGACGGCTGTGCGCCTGGACAAATCGGGCGGAACTTTGATCGCTATCAGGACATTCGAGGTATCGGATGCTTCTACTACCACTAAGGTTAAAGTGTATGCAGCAAATGTTCCCGTTGTTGGTGACAAAGTAATTATTGCTCCTGAAACTTTAGATGGAACAGGAACGGGATTCAAT
>ENA-UOOM01003613-UOOM01003613.1-fermentation-metagenome-genome-assembly--contig:-NODE-3613-length-11021-cov-3.979208_pt1 | contig 11021 bp, 7 predicted proteins | sample MGYA00245781_ERZ724031 | MGnify/ENA primary metagenome ERZ724031 (study PRJEB28704, sample SAMN03018317) | fermentation metagenome | biome: anthropogenic terrestrial biome; feature: soil; material... | reverse complement strand
CCGGAATGCGGAGGGAAACGAATGAGAATCAATGCAAATGTTCTTCGGCTGGAAGACAGCTACCTGTTCTCCTCCATTGCGAAAAAGGTGGCGGCATATCAGAAGGAACATCCGGAAAGGGAGATCCTGCGGCTGGGAATCGGGGATGTGGCTCTTCCTCTCTGTGAGGCTTCGGTTGCGGCAATGGCCTCTGCCGTAAAGGAGATGGGAACCAGGCAGGGATTTCACGGTTATGGGCCGGAGCAGGGCTATGGGTTTCTCCGTTCGGCCATTGCACGGTACTATCAGGGCCGGGGCGTATCGCTGGCACCTGATGAGATCTTTGTCAGTGACGGTGCCAAAAGTGATCTGGGTAACTTTCCGGATATTCTGTCTGTGGACAATGCCGTATGGATTCCGGATCCGGTGTATCCTGCCTATGTGGATTCCAATATCATGTCCGGCAGAAGGATCCAATACCTGGATGCCAATCCGGAAAATCATTTTCTTCCGATGCCGGTTGAGGACCGGAAAATGGACATCATCTATCTCTGTTCGCCCAATAATCCCACCGGCGCGGTTTATGATAGGGAGCAGCTGAGGCAATGGGTGGATTATGCACTGGCAAGCGACGCAATTCTGCTGTTTGATGCGGCCTATGAGGCGTTTATCGGGGAACCGGATTTGCCGGGAAGCATCTATGAGATCGAAGGCGCCAAAAAGTGTGCGGTGGAGTTTTGCTCCCTGTCCAAGACAGCCGGATTTACCGGCACACGATGCGGGTATACCGTGGTTCCCCGGGAACTGGTTTATGAAGGAACGGGCCTGAACGCTCTCTGGCTGCGGAGACAGACAACGAAATTCAACGGGGTTGCCTATATTGTGCAGCGGGGAGCGGAGGCAGCCCTCTCCCCGGAAGGGAGAAGGCAGTGCAAGAAAAATATTGATTATTATATGGGCAACGCCCGGATCATTTCCAATGCTCTGGATCAGATGGGAATCTCATATACCGGCGGCAGGAATTCTCCTTATATCTGGATGACATGTCCCGGCGGGCGGTCCTCCTGGGAGTATTTTGACCTGCTTCTGAACCGTGCCAATATCGTCGGGACTCCGGGATCCGGATTCGGAAAAAACGGAGAAGGGTTTTTCCGCCTGTCCGCCTTTGGCAGGCGGGAAAACGTGGAAAAAGCGATGGAATGGATGAAAACCCGGATGTGATAAAAACGGGATGTTCCGTCAGGGAGCATCTCAGGCCTGTTTTTCCCCCTGCTTCGCGTCATCCGGTTTAGGCAGGGGCTTCCGGGCAGGCCCGTTGATCACTTCTCCGTCGCAGGTAAACCGGGAGCCGTGACAGGGACAGTCCCAGGAATGTTCTGCGGAGTTCCACTGGACTTCGCACCCCAAATGGGTGCAGGTGGTATCCACCACATGGAGGTTTCCCTGAAAATCCCGGTAAGCCCCGCACTTTTTTCCGTCCGCCTCCACCACTCTGGCTTCTCCCTGCCGGATGTCCGCATTGTCTTCCTTGCCGGCCAGCTTGCTCTGGACCAGCTCCTTTACAACATTTGCATTTTCGGAAACGAACTTTCCCGCCGATGCGGAGGGAGTAAAACGGGACGGCGCAAAAACCGGTGCCCATTCGTTGTCTTTTCCGAGAATGGCGTCCTGCAACATCACAGCCGCCGCAGTGCCGTTTGTCATGCCCCATTTCCGAAAGCCGGTGGCCACATAGACGCCGGGCGTTTTGGAAGTCAGGGTGCCCACGTAGGGGACCTGGTCCATGGAGGTGTAGTCCTGGGCGGACCACCGGGTGACGACTTCCCGGACCCGGAACATGCGGTCTGCCGTTTCCTTCAGATTTTTATAATGCCCGCCGGTATCCCCGCCCTGGCCGGTTTTATGGTGTTCGCCGCCAACCAGGATGAGTTCGTTTCCCCCGTCCATGGGCTGTGCCCGGAAGGAACGCCCGGGTTCCTCCGACGAGATGAACATGCCTCCCGGAAAGGGATCCTCCGCCGTAATCCCAAGTACATAGGAACGAACCGGGTAAATCCGGGTGAAATACATTCCGTTGCCATCATGGAAGGGATAATGGGTTGCGAGAATAATATTGGGTGCGGTCACCCGGTAGCCGGTGTCGGTGAGGACGGCAGGACTTCCCCCTGTAAGGAGATCCACAGCTTTGGTATGTTCCAGCAGGAAGCTTCCGTTTCCGGGGATTTGATTTGCCAGGGCCAGCAGATATTTCAACGGGTGAAACTGCGCCTGGTTGTCAAAGCGGAGTGCTGCCTTCACCTTGATGGGAAGAGAAATTTCCTCCAAATACGTTGCGGCAAGGCCCAGCTTCATGGCGACTCCCGCTTCCTCCTGGATTTTTTCGACTTCCTTTTCCTCCTGGGTATAGACGTAGGCAGGCTGCCAGGAAAAATCACATTCAATATTGTTCTGCCGTATGATGGAATCGATGATTCCAATTGCCGCCTGGTTGGCATCCGCATATTGCTGCGCATTTTCCTGACCCATTTTTGCCAGAATCGTCTGATAGATCAGGTCATGCTGGGCAGTTATCTTTGCAGTGGTATGGCCCGTGGTACCGTGCAGGATCCGCTCTGCCTCCAGGACAGCGACTTTCAGTCCGCTTTGTTTCAATAAATAGGCGGAAGTAATGCCAACGATGCCTCCGCCGACGATTGCCACATCCACTTTCAGATCGGTTTTCAACTGTTCAAAATTCGGAAACGGGACGGACGCCATCCAATAGGATTGCGGCGGTTCATCGAACCCGTTTCCCCATTTATGGGAACTCATTTTTATCATCCTCCATTTTTATTTGGTATCATCATGATTTGACCGGATTACTCTATGACCAGAACGGCACCGCTTGCGGGATCCATCCAGTGATAGAGAAATTCCGCGTGGCTGGAGTAATTCCGGACACACATATGGGAACGCGGGAAAGTGCCGATGGTCTGGAGATATTCCTGAATGCCGGGATCCACCTGCCATCCGTTCTTCTCCATGTAATTGACAGGAACGCCGTGGATATAGGCGCCGCCGCAAAAACGGATTGCAAAAGGCGCGTAACCGGCTATTTCATCGGATCCGTCCTTTAAATATTCAAATCGGTCCTTTTTTTCAATGGCCCGATAGGAACCAAGGGGAGTCTCATAGGAAGTGGGACTTTTCAAACCGGTGGTGGCCAGAGTATAGGAAACCATTCGAATTTCCCCGCCGGACAATTCAAATGCCGCCTGATTCTGCTGATCCCGGTCCACAATTATCACATGGGTCACCTGACTCAGGGCATGATCGGGATTGATGTACTTTTTGGGAACATAAAGTTCCTTTCCAAAGGTATTTACGAAAACCCGGTAGAAGTCCCCCGATTCCCCCAGTATCCGGACCAGCATGCCGTCCGGCACATAACGGAAACCGGAATGGGTGTCCGCCCGGTCATATCCGGGAGCACTCTGATAAATACGTATTCCGAATTCATCTGTAGCGGCTTCCTCCTTCTTCGGGGGCGCGCCGTTGGCATTCTTGTAATTGCTGATATGGCTCAGCTTTCCCTGGGATGCCTGCTGCTGCAGGCTGTGCAGGGCGGAAAGCATCTTGTCAAATTGAAATCTCCTTACTATTCCGGCAGAGGAAGGAAGGTATCCGGTACGGATCGACCCGTTTTCCCGGCAGGAAACGGCGTACCAGATATCGGAGTCTTCCGTGGTCTTTCCCCGGACTTTTCGCAGAAGCGCCGGCTTTTCTCCGTCGGAGGCCATGCTTACCACGGCAGCAGCGGGATCCGGACTCTGGCGGATGGGGACTTCCTGTCCATTGGTAATCAGAAAATAATCATAGGTCAGATTATAATTGGTATACCGGAGGCCTTCCCTGATTTCATCCGGCAGTTGGGTATGGTATTCCTGCAGTACCTCCGGACTTTCCACATCGTTTACCCGGCCGGACTTTTCATTTGCCATCTGTTTGATTTCCTTCTGGCTGACTCCGGTATCCTTCTGGGTTGTCTTCATGGATTCGGCCTGATCGGTGATCTGTTCGTCTTCGCTGACGTCCCGGCCATTTACATTTTCCTCCACCGCCTGTTGATCCGATTTTGTCAGACGATCCGATTTCTTCGGTCCGGTGGGGTTCGGACTGCGCCCGGGAGTATTTTGTTCTGGCTGGGTCGTGCTGTTCGGAACAGGCCTTTTTTCCGGCGGCGTGGAGCGCCGATAGGAGCAGGATCCGGCAGCAAGCAAAAAGACGGACAGAAGCAGAGCCGGGAGCTTTTTTTTCATAGCGGTTTCTTCACCAACTTTCCTGTGATTTCCTGTCATCCAAACCGTTCTTTTATCATTTTTCCAAAGGCAAATTTAAATATACATTTCAAAAATCCGGGGAATATGAGATAATGGGGATCAGCAGGAGCATGGAGGTATCATCAGGATTCGCTGAAATATTGCTGTCCGTGCGGAAGTTACAGAAAGCAGGGAGGGAGTTCTTTATGAACCCGAACAGGAAGGTTCTGATTCATTACCTGTATCACAGTGGTTTTACGGTGGAGTACGGGGATTATTTTCTGGTATTTGATTATTACCGGCAGTTTTCCGCTGCACCGGATATCCGGCATGAAATCGCGGCGCATAAGCGGCCGCTGGTCTTTGTCAGTCACAGCCATCCGGATCATTACAATCCGATTATATTTGAATGGAAGGACGAAAGCCCCGATCTGCGATACATTTTGAGCGGGGAGATCAGCAGGCGGGGCGGAGAAGACCGGAAGCGGTGCATCTTCATGAATCCCTGCGAAAGCACCGAAGTGGGTGGAGTTACCATATCCACTTATGGCTCCACGGATCTCGGCGTTTCATTTTTGGTGGAGGTCAACGGCCTTCGGATCTTTCATGCAGGGGACTTGAACTGGTGGTGCTGGGCGGAGGAGTCCACGGCGGAGGAGCTCCGGGAAGAGGAAGAGGCGTTCAAGAGGGAAGTTTCCCGGCTGGAAGGGGGAAAAATGGATATCCTGTTTTTTCCGGTGGATCCCAGACTGGGAGAGTACTATTGGCTGGGCGGGAGCTATATGATGGAGAAATTTCATCCCGGTCTGTTTGTTCCCATGCATTTTGCGGACCATCCGGAGATTACCCGCCGGTTTGCGGAAAAAATGAAGGGAACCGGGGGAAGGATAGCAGAAATCACCCATCCCGGGCAGACCTTTGAATACCGGATTCCCTGAGGGGATGAACAGCTGCCGTAAAGTACAATGGGGGAATTGAAGTTATCAGGAAAAAAATTCATTTGACTCCTGTTGAAAAATCAGTATAATGGAATCGTAAGGCAAAGGAACTTCTGGGATATTCGCATGGTTTCTATTTTGAACCTACGCATTGTGAAAGGGAGTTCAATATGGATATTTGGATATCAGGCCCACAATCTGATTGATCCGGTTTGATTGAGCCGGTATGGGAAGATAAAAGGTATCCTGCGGACACCCACCTATCAGGAGATAGGTGTCAAAATTGAAACGACGGTATCTCGGATATCTTATACGCCAAACTTGTTTCTTGTAATATCAAATCAGGGGATGCCTGGAGGCATTCCCCCTTTTTGTACCACAGGTTCTCAGTTCATTTTACGATTCTCTATCCTAGTCATTCTGCCTGTCATCGAATGGAATCTGATAATTGGAAGCATTTTCTCCCAGCTGGTCATTGTCGAAGGCAGGACGCGGGTACGTGTTGTCTGCCCTGTCTTTATTCTCTTTGTTTTTTTCTCTTTTATCCTTTGGCATACGGAATCTCCTTTTTTTACTGTAGTGGATTTATATTATCCATAATTCTCACAATTATCCATTCACGAAAACTTTTCTTTTCCAATTTGCCTGATTTTCTTCTTTTATAGCGGATGATACCGCTATTTCCATTAAGAAAAACGCCAATGACAACCTATATCTAGCCAAAATTATATGCTGGATACACATGTCGTAAAGCGACGTAAAGTGGATTGACAGTCTGAATCGTGCATGATAGTATTTTCATCGTAAAATGGTATCGATTTTTAATTATTATATCACGGTAATATATTATTATATCAAAATATAATATTGTTATATTAAAGGAGAGTGAAAAATTTTGAAAAAGTCTTCGTCTGTTTGTGAACCGAATCCGGTGGAGATCATCCGGGTCAAACCAACCCCGGTGATATGGAAGACGGGAATGCAGGCAACCAAAATGACGGTCCGGAACAGCGGGTCGCCATTTTCCGCATGGGTGCGGGTTTCCCTGAAGAATCAGCCGTCCTGTATTGTGCCGGCTGGAAGGATTGCTTCGGGCAGCAGCGTGGTAACGGTGCCGGTAACCGATACCCATGAAATGTTGAATCCCGGAGAAACGATCTCCCTGAGGCTGGAACTGTTCGATGAGGAATCCTGCAGCGGCGGTGCAAAGGCGGTCTATGGGACAGACAAATGGGAGCGCAGCCGCCACTGGGAGTTTTATCTGTCACAGGAAATGCATACGGATCTTGGGTACACCATGTATCCGGAGGATCTGAAAGATACCTATGCCAAATATCTGGATACGGTAAAGGAATACATGAAAAACTCCGATGAGCGTGCGGAGGATGTACAGAAATACAAATATGCCATAGAATCCGGCTATATGATGGGCGAAGCCTATATGATAAAACGAAATGCGGATCAGATCCGGGAGATTACGGATTGGATCCGGGACGGCCGTATGGTCGTAGGCGCCGGGCAGTTCAATTTTACCCTGGAGAATATGTCCACAGAAGGTACGGCGCGGGCGGCTTATTATACCAATCGATTCCTGGTGGATAAACTTGGAATTCAGCCGGGAACCACCCAGAGGATGTTTGATAATCCAGCTTTCAGCAAAAGCTATGTGGATGCTGCAGTGCAGGCAGGCATCCTGTATGGGATTCATTCCATGAACCCCGACCGTTCCCCGTATCACAAGAAAAAGCTGTATGATCTCTTTTATATGGAAGGAATGGATCCTGCCCATAAATTTCTGGTTTTCAATGGCAAATCCTACAGTGATAATCGCGGCTTCGGCGGATCCCACTGGGATATCCGCGGCAGCGTCCGGGATGCTGAAAGAAATCTGCAGCAAATAATGGATACCCTGGAAAGCCGCACCGGAAGGATGCGGTATCCCTATGACAAGTTTCCGTTGCCGCTGGTACCCTATGCTGACAACAGGGAACCCATGGAAGAACAGATCCTCCTCGCCAATCAGCTCAATAAAAAATGGGATGACGCCGGATATGCCTATCCAAAAATAACCGTGGCTTTCCCGGAGCAGTTCTTTAAGGATGTTGTGGCCGAGTACGGGGATTTCATTCCCACGGAATCGGGAACCGAGGAGAACTGGTGGAATGATGGCTGGGCAACAACGGCTTTCGAGTCCGGCATCAGCAAGACCGCGGGAAATCGGATTCCGGTTGCGGAGACTGCGGCATCCTTTGCATCCATGTACACAGGCAGGAAGTATCCCTACATGAAGATATATGAAGCCGTGGAGCGGAATCTGATCTATAACGAACATACCTGGGGCTGTCAGGAATACAACAAGAGCAATCCGCAGTATGACAGGCAGTTCGAATGGAAGCGCGGCCATGCGTTCAGCGCAAAGGTTTTGGCTGAAGAGATATTGGGGGCTTCCCTCAAGGCCCTGGCATCGGACGTGGCCACAGAGGGCAAGGCGATTTATGTCTATAACCCGCTTAACTGGACAAGAAATGATGTTGTTGCCCTTTCCGATCTGTCGGATCTGCCTCCCCGATTTGAGATCAAAGATGGGGACGTCTCCGTTCCCTGCCGGATACAGGATGGTACTCTTACCTTTGTTGCCGCCGGCATTCCGGCCATGGGATACAAAATTTTTCGGGCTGCAGAGACGGCGGAAGTACCGGATTTCAGGCAAAAAACAGTAACGGGAAGCAATTTTCTGGAGAATGATGCGTTCAGGGTGACCTTTGCGGAGGACGGGACTGTTTCAAGTATTCTTGACAAAAGGAATGGAAACCGGGAAATGGTGGAGAATACTCCTTCTGTCCGGTTTAACCAGTATCAATATTATGATGATTTTGGGATTCCTTTCTCCAATATGGGAGCGGATTTCGGCCCGGATAAATGGAAACGCCATTCGCCCGGGAAAGAATCCGGTCATCTTGAGGTGACTGCATCCGCAATCGGTGTTGCAGCCCGGCTGAAAACTTCCACCTTCCGTGCAGGATCAATTGTTCAGACGGTTACTCTGTACAATGATATTCCAAGAATCGACATTGTGAACGAGGTGGAAAAGGAATCCCTGCCCGATCTCAAATCAAAAGAGGAAGCTTTTTATACCTTCCCCTTCCAGACGGGAAAGGACTATGAGATCCGCTATGACCTTCCTGTCGGAAATGCGGCGGAGGGGGAACAGATTTACGGCACCTGCACGGACTGGTATACCGCCAATAAATGGGTCAGCGTAAAGGACAAAAAGGATCATTACACTATGGTCCTGGCAATTCCGAACACCTCCCTTCTGCAGTTCGGCGAAAGAAGAACCGGAAAATGGTCCTTTGATTACAAATCGTCCGGACCGATTCTCTACAGTTATGTCATGAACAATATGTGGCAGACAAACTTTCAGGGCGATCAGCCCGGCTATACCAGATTCTGTTACTCCGTTTCTGCCAATGAGGACTCCGGAACAGGGGAGAGCGCACGGTTTGGCTGGGAGATCAGCAATCCGCTGCAGGCGACTGTGATTGCAGAGGCACAGACAGGAAAAAGCGCTGATTCGGGCAGCCTGATTTCGATTGACAAGAGGAATATTCAGGTCAGTACGATAAAAGCGTCGGAAGCCAATTCGGACGGAATGATTCTTCGCTTTGCCGAAATAGAGGGAAAGCATTCCGAAAATGTCTCCGTTTCGTTTCCATTCCGCGTATCCTCCGTGACGGAAACGGATATTATTGAAAACGACAAACAGCTGGTTTCAACGGATCGCACCTTTTCCTTCGGACTTCCGGCATACGGCATGAAAACTTTTCGGATCCGCTACGGAGAGATCCCCGCTATGGTGGAGGGAGTCCATGCCGTTTCCACTGCAGCAGGCTCGCCGGGGATGACCGGGAACCGCAGTCTTTCCGCTCCGGAAGGATCTGATACCCCGGATCAGGGAAAGATTCAGGGAACAGAGATCACATGGAAGGCGGCAGACGGCGCGCTGTATTACGAGCTGTTTCGCAGTACGGATCCCAACTTTGTTCCGGGAAGCGGCAACTATCTTTCCACTGCCGGCGATACCGCATATTTTGATGCCCAGGTAACCGGCAGCATGAAGCGACCCTATTATTATCGGGTCCGGGCCGTTGCTGCCGGGGCCAAAGGGTCACCTTCGCCGGCCGCACGACAGACCGTCGGGGAGATTACGGATACGGTTCCTCCGTCGGCTCCGATATTGGGAGCTCAGCCGAGGGAAAGCACACGGATTGATTTGTACTGGACCCCTTCGGCCGACAATATTCTGCTCCATCACTATGAAATTTATCGAAACGGTGAAAAAATTGGGCAGACGGAGAATTCCTACCTTACCAGCTACCGGGACAGGGACGTGAGGCCGGATGCAACCTATCGCTATATGGTGAAGGCAGTGGATACCAGTGGGAATGCAGCGGAGAGCAATAAGGTCTGCGTTACAACAGGAATTTTCACCCATTCTTGACAGCCTTCCTGAAAAAGAGTAGTATAAATATGATTTTATGCGGAAATGGGAGGTGGTTCAGAATGCAGAGGAAAAGAGCCTCCAGCAAGGATGTTGCAAGGGAAGCAGGCGTTTCCCAGGCGACGGTGTCCTATGTCCTGAACGATGTGAAAAATGTAAAAATCCGGCCGGAAACCAGACAGGCCGTACTGGATGCCGTAAAAAAGCTGAATTATCACCCAAGTCATATTGCCAGGGGAATGAAGTGGAACCGATCCATGTCGGTAGGGGTCATCACGGACCGCAGAATTACCAATTATAATTTTATGGAGACGCTGGAGGGGATCCGGGATGGCCTTTCCCAGTCCAATTATTCCATTACCCTGCTTTTTAACAAGTCGGACGACAGCTTCAATATGGAAATACTGGACTATTACAATACCAACCGATTGGATGGGGTGATTTTTGCCTTTGCCACGGTGGATGAACTGTCGAGGGAAGAACTGAATCAAAATGGTGTTCCTTATGTGATTGTGGATTCCCATGTTTCCCATGCCCGGTTTCACGAGATCGGTACAGATCATCTTTGCCATCTCACGGACCTGACGGCCCTGTTCCGGAAAAGAGGGGCGAGCCGGCTGGCCTATACCGGTCCCCGGTGGAAATGCGGGACCGATTTCCGGCTGAAAGCGTTTGAGCAGGCTGTACAGGAAAGCGGGCTTCATAACTTGGGCTGTTTTCTCTGCCCTTTTCGGGATGACCAGATCCGGGATACAGTAGGGGAAATGCTGCGTTCTCCGGAGCGCCCGGACGGGATTATTACCGGCAGCCCGCGTTTTGGCTTTTCCGTGCTGAAGGCAGCGGCGGAAATGGGCAAAAGGGTACCGGAAGACTTGATGGTTGCTTCTCTGGGTGCATCTGCCTTTTATCATTTATGTCATCCGGCCATGACGGCAGTGGAGCTCCCTTTGTATGAGATGGGGCGGCGCAGTGCGGCTTATCTGATGGATCTCCTGAATGACAGACCGGTGGAGGATACTATTATCCTTCCTTCGGAGATCGTCATGCGGGCTTCCTTATAATTTCTTCCAAAAATAATTTTAAAAAACATATACCGGATATTCCATATTCCGCTGGGGATCCGGACGATCCATTGAAAGGAGTTCCAGGAAACATGAAAGCACTCATTATAGGTGCCGGCATTGCAGCCGTATCGGCGATGAAGGCCATCCGGAAGCAGGATCCGGATATGGAAATCACAGTCTACGGAGATGAGGGGTATTTTCCTTACCGCCGGCTTCGGCTGACCAAAGATATAAATCGGGG
>ENA-UOOM01003611-UOOM01003611.1-fermentation-metagenome-genome-assembly--contig:-NODE-3611-length-11023-cov-2.972374_pt1 | contig 11023 bp, 9 predicted proteins | sample MGYA00245781_ERZ724031 | MGnify/ENA primary metagenome ERZ724031 (study PRJEB28704, sample SAMN03018317) | fermentation metagenome | biome: anthropogenic terrestrial biome; feature: soil; material... | reverse complement strand
GGTGGAGCAGAAATCCGCGCCGTATTCGGTCAGCGTCTATACGGCGCGGATTTCTGCTCCACCTGGGTCTGCGCTGCCAGATACAGGCTTTCCTCATTCATATATACCGTGTCTCCCGCGCCGAGAACGGTCTGACTGGACAGCAGCTGCGCCGTCTCAATATCGTAAACGCAAATCACCGCGTAGGATGCTCCGGCTATGTTCGGCATGATATATATGCTCTGTGCGTCAATCAGCGTGCTTTCCCCGTCGCGATATACACCCGGGACATAAGTGGCGGGGTCCTCCTCGTCAAAATCATACACATAGAGTGTGGAAACCACATACAGCTTGCCGTCCATCATGCGGGAAGCGGTTTGGCTGCCGTCCTGCCCCAGCGTACCGGCAAGGGATGGCGCCGCCGGGTCCGACACATCGTAAATATCCACCGTCAGGTAGCTTTCGTTCTCATATTGCCAGACGCCTTCGGCATTTTCATAATTATGGTAGGAATAATAGGCGGATACGACGGCGACCCTGTCCCCGTATATATAAAGTTCAGATGGGTTCTTGCCCTGATAGGCCCAGTCGTTGTCACCGTCCGTGCGCTGGCTGTAGCCGATGGGCGTTCTGGATACCTCCACGGTATTCGGGCCGTCGGCACGGAAGATCACCAGTTCATATCCGGAAACCATATAGATGTATTCCCCGTCGGTCTTGATAATATCCCCTTCATCCACGCCCTCGACCTGGACATTCGTCCCGGAATACCCGGTTTCACGGGCCGCCCCGTCCATCGTGCTTTCGGCAGCTGAACCGGCGGTATTGTACCGTATGCCGGAATATGCTTTTTGGGCGGTCTTCAGTGTCTCCTGCAAAACCGAATAATCGCTGATATACGTAAGGGAGCCGGATACCGCCTGATTGTATGCGTAATTGCCCTCTTCATACTGGGTTGGATTCGGGGTATCGGGCGTTTCAACAGACGAACCGCAGGCGGAAGTACCCAAAGCCATTGCCGCAAAGAGAAGAGTTATGATGATCCTTTTCATTGGCGCACCTCATGACTTGATACTTAATTTGACGAGCTCGCGCCCGTATTGTTTCATCGCCTTGGAAAAAACCGGAGGGACAGAATATCCCTCCGGCAACTGACTTATGTGCCAAGATACGCGGCCCTGACGGCCTCGTTGTCAAGCAGCTCGGCGCCCGACCCCGAGAGGATGATTCGCCCGGTTTCAAGGACGTATCCGGTGTCTGCGGTCTTCAGCGCCATGTTGGCGTTTTGTTCGATAAGCAATATCGTCACGCCTCTTTTGTTGATCTCGACGATAATGCTGAAAATATCGCGCACGATCAGCGGCGCCAGACCCAGGGAGGGTTCGTCCATCATCATCAGTTTCGGCCTGCTCATCAGCGCCCTGCCCACGGCCAGCATCTGCTGCTCCCCGCCGGAAAGCGTGCCGCCGGACTGCCAGGCGCGTTCCTTAAGTCGGGGAAAAAGCTCGAAGACCCAGTCCAGATCTTCTCTGATGTCGTCCTTGCGAAGGTATGCGCCCACCCGCAGATTTTCCAAAACCGTCAGATCCGGGAAGATACGCCGCCCCTCTGGAACCATGGTGATCCCCTTGCGGACGATGCTCGTCGGGTCCTTGCCCGCCATTTCCTCGCCCTCAAAAACCATGGAGCCGCCCTTCGGCTTTATCAGGCCCGCGATAGCCCGGAGCGTAGAGCTCTTGCCCGCTCCGTTGGCGCCGATCAGCGTCACGATATCGCCCCTGGCCACGTCGAAGGAAATCCCCTTCACGGCTTCGATCCCGCCGTAGCTGACCTGAAGATCCTTTATGCTTAAAATCATATCACTCATCGTCAACCACCCCGAGATATGCGTCGATTACCCTTTTATCCGCCTGTACCGCCTGAGGCGTGCCCGCGCTTATTAGCCTGCCAAAGTCGATCACGTAGATGCGGTCTGAAAACTGCATGACAAGATCCATATGATGCTCGATCATCAGCACGGTCAGGTCGTACTTGTTTTTTATCCTTACAATGAATTCCCCCAGCTCCTGGGTTTCCTGAGGATTCATCCCCGCGGCCGGTTCGTCCAGAAGCAGCAGTACCGGGTCCGTGGCAAGCGCCCGGGCGATTTCCAGCCGGCGCTGAAGCCCATAGGGCAGGCTCGTCGCCAAGGCGTCGGCGTATTGCAGGAGATCCTGTTCCTCCAAAAGCTCTGCGGTCTCCTGCCGCATCCGCTTCTCCTCGGCGTGGGATAGCCGCAGGGTGGCGGAAAGGACATTCTGTTTCGCCCGCATGTGTTTGGCCGTGAGCACATTTTCGAAAACCGTCATGCTCTTCCATAGCCGGATATTCTGGAATGTCCGGGCGATTCCCAGCTTCGTGATCTGATCCGGAGTCGGATCCATAATGCGGGTATTTTTATATTTGGCCGCGTTTTCCCCCGCGTAGAGCTTTTTCATCTTGCCCCGGGGGTGGTTGGCGACAATAATTTCATCGTTAAACCGGATAACCCCGTTTGTGGGTTCATAAACGCCGGTGATACAGTTGAACGCCGTCGTTTTCCCGGCGCCGTTGGGGCCGATGAGCGCGATGATCTCGCCCCTGTTCACCTCCAGCGAGAGGTTGTTGACGGCGACAACGCCGCCGAACTGCATGGTGATATCTGCAAGACGCAGAATGTTCTCATGCATCGCCATCACCCTCCTTCGCCGGCATACCGGCCTTTTTCCGTTTCAGCCGCTTTGCCAGTCCCGAGAAGGAAAGCTCCTTATCGCCCATGATGCCCCTGGAGAAAAACAGCACCAGAATCATAATAATTACGGAGAAAACCAGCTTGCGGAACCCCGCGCGCATCAGATTCATCCCCAGTATATTATACTTGGAGTCATCCAGGAAACGCAGCCACCACTCGGATGCGGAGATGAAAAGAAAACTGGCAATACACGACCCCGAAACAGAGCCGATGCCGCCAATCACAACGATAAGCAGTATCTCATACGTCATAGCGCTTTTAAACTGGGAGGCTTGGATCGTATATTGGAACATCGCCTCCGCCGCGATCTCATCGTCTCTGATGGCCTTGAAGGCGCGGCCGTACGAGGAGTTGATCAAAAGCATGATAACGGCGATGCAAATGCCCGCGGCGATAAAAACAAAAAGCGTCGGTGGAATTGGAATATCGGTAAACGGTATCGTCACATCCGTCAGATCGAGATAGCTGCGAAGCACGTTGGCGCCGTTGGTTATCGGGCCCAGGGCGCCCCACTGGAATACGGCCCGTATAATTTCGGCAAACCCCAGGGTCGCAATGGCCAGATAGTCGGACTTCAGCCGCAGAACCGGCAATCCGATCAGCGCGGCAAAAATCGCCGCGGCAAGTCCCGCGCATATCAGGGCCGCTAGGATACCGGTATCGAAGGTGACCGCACAATCATAATATTTATACACGGAATCGGAGAGCTTGACTGCAACCGGCATGGTCAGCACGGCGTAAGTATACGCGCCGATCAGCATGAAGCCCGCCTGCCCCAGGGAAAACAGCCCGGTAAATCCGTTGAGCAGATTCATGGAAACCGCAACAAGGGAATAAATCGCGCCCTTTTTTAAGACCGTAAACACAATATGGTTGGCATTTACCACCTGTTCCAGAACAAAGACCCCGATATAAATCAGGGCAATAAAGCCAAAGGTCAGCCAGAGGCCAGTTTTATCTTTCTTTTCCATGGTTTTCACCTCTCAGACCTTATCCGTGGCTTTTTCACCGAACAGTCCGGTGGGCTTCACCAGCAGAATAATGATAAGCAGAACAAAGGTGAAGGCATCCGAGAATGTCGTCCAGCCCAGTCCCTTGATAATATTCTCGCAGATTCCGATGAAAAATGCCCCGATCACCGCGCCCGGTATGCTGCCTATACCGCCGAATACGGCCGCCACAAAGCATTTCAGGCCGGGCATCGCACCGGATGTCGGCGTAACCGAGGCGTAGTTGGTGAAATAAAGAAAAGAACCGAAGGAAGCGAGAAACGACCCGATAATAAAGGTTATGGAAATGACCGAGTCGATCCTGATGCCCATAAGCTGGCTTGTTTCGAAGTCCTTTGAAACGGCGCGCATGGCCATGCCGATCTTCGTGTATTTAATCATGGCCGTCAGGCAAATCACAAGAATGATGGTCAGCACAGGCGTAATCAGCGTCACCATCTTTGTCGTGGCGCCCCATATGGTGATGCTGTTGCTGAGCCACGGTATCATCGGATATATTTTTGCGAGACCCCCGGTAAAATAGAGCGCCGCATTCTGAAGCAGATACGATACGCCTATGGCACTGATCATGACCGACATGCGCGGCGCGGAACGCAGCGGCTTATACGCGACACGCTCGATCAGAAATCCCAGCAGAACCGTCAGAAGGATGACCAGCGGAACAGCGGCCCAAAGTGGGACCGAGGCTGACAGATATACCATCATCAGCCCGGCGCACATAAAAACGTCGCCATGGGCGAAGTTTATGAGCCGCAGGATACCATAGACCATCGTGTAGCCAATGGCGATCAGTGCGTACTGACCTCCGACAGATATGCCCGACAATATGTAGGACAAATTTGTATGCAAAAATTCAATCATCAGTTTTCCTCCGGAATGGAGTTTTTGCAGGGCGTGCCCGCAGGCACGCATACGCGCGCCGGGCGGGCCTCCGGCGGATTCCCGGGTCTCTTCCCGGGGTCTTGCGTCGGATATTGCGGTATCTTGACACTGTTACGGCGGGGGCCGGACCCCCCGCCGCAGATGATGTGTTAAACGGCTCGCTTAGCCAATGGTTACGGGATCCAGCGCATCCCAGGCGCCGGTCTCGGTGTTGGCATGCTTGACATAAGCGGTGTTGCGGATGGCGTCGCCGTTATCCTGGTCAAGGGCGATATGCCCGGAAACGCCGTCGTACTCCGTAGCCCAAAGGGCGTCCATGATGGCGGCCGATTCGACGCTCCCGGCGTTCTTAATGGCCTCAAGTGCAAAGAAGTAGGCGTCATAGCCCATGACGGTGACCGCGGAAACGGTATCGTCGCCGCCGTTGCTGGCCAGAAGGGTGGCGTCGGCATTCAGCCATGCCTTGAAGCCGGATTCGAATTCAGCGTCGGCGCCTTCGTTGTAGAAGGTGGTCACGGTGATGTCGATATCCTTGCCGGAAGCGGCCTGCAGGACCACGTTGGAGTCCCAGGTATCGCCGGCCAGCAGCGGAGCCTCATAGCCCTGCGCGCTGCACTGGTCTATGATCAGCTGAGCGGCCTCGGTGGAAACCGGGCTGAGGAAAACTTCGCAGCCGGCGCTTTTCGCGTTGGCCACATAGGAGGTGAAGTCCGAGTTGCCGTCCGGGAAGGTCTCTTCAATGCACTCGCCGCCCAGAGCGGTGAATGCTTCGACAAAGTAGTTCACAAGCCCGCCGGAATAGTCGTCGCCCAACTTGGACAGGCAATATGCCTTGGTCACGCCCAGCTCGTTATAGGCATAGTTGGCCAGGACGGTGCCCTGGAAGGGATCGATAAAGCAGATGCGGAAATAATGAGAGTTTCCCTCGGTAACCTGCGGGTTTGTGCAGGTCACGCCGATAACGGGAATTCCGGCCGCTTCAAAGGTAGGGCCGGCTGCTATGGATACTCCGGAGCCGTAGGAGCCCAGCACAACGGAAGCTCCCGCGGAAACCAGAGTGGACGCCGCGGTTGCGGCCTTCTCATTGGATGATTCGTTATCCACAGGGACCAGCTCGACATCGTATGTAGTGCCGTCGATCTCAACAGTCGGGCAGACGGAATGCGCGTACTGGATACCCAGGGTTTCCTGTTTTCCACCGGCTCCGTTGTCACCGGACGCCGGCTCAAAGATGCCTATTTTCACAACGGGATTTCCCGAAGTTTTTCCTCCGGAAGACTCACCGGTCGTCCCGCAGGCGCACAGCGCGAAAACAAGCGCAAGAGAAAGAGCAAGAGCCAAAATCTTCTTCATAGCGTTTCCTCCCAAAAAATTCTCGGCTGTCCTTGTCCGCCTGGTGCGCACAAATGTTCTTTACAGCCTTGTGAGAGATTATAAACCATGTTTTCTGTAAATGCAACAGTATTTTAGCAGCGCATCTATTTATTGGTCTGCATTCCCCCCCGGTATTCTGCCCCGGGCGGAAAAACATGCGACTAAATCAGCGCCGGGCCTGTTTTCCAGTCGGCCCCGCCCCTGCGCTCCTCATTGGCCGAATACCCCAGCACATACAGGTCATGGGCCATGACGCCAAGATTATAGAGCGCCAGAGCCTCCTTCGACAGGGTCTTTACCGCCGCCGGCTTCGTAATCACAGGCAGCCGGCCCCGGTTAGCTATCCCGCGCAGCAGCTGCCGGCCCCGGTCCGTGGCGGCAAGCAGCCTTGCATACGGCGGAACGCCCTCCGCCATGCCCGCGCGTATGCCCAGCGCCGCACATACGGCCATGCGCCGGATCCGGGCCAGGGCGTAACGCTTCGTCTTTGCGGCGGCAAGCAGGGCGTCCCATGTCGGCTCCTCCCGGGCCGCTGCATACAGCCGGTTGCCAAGTCCTTCCGACGCGTCCGGAAGCCCGTTGAATGCCTCCTCGCCAAGCATACGCAGGCGGGAGAGAAGCATCGGCTCCAGATCCGTCATCTGGACCGGCCCCCGGCCCCTGTCGCGTTCCCGGCCATAGACCTCGTCGGCTTCCCCGGGCATGAATTCGCGTACTTCCCTGCCCGAGCCTATGGCTGCGCGCAGCTCCGATGCGGAGCGGTATTCCCCCTCCCCTTCGCCGTCGTGGGCGGCGCCGTGCCGTGGAATCGTCAGCAGGGCCATATCGGCCCGCAAGTTATAGACTGCTTTAATATATTCAACGCCAAGGATATTGTTCGGCGTATCGAGAACGGATGAAAGCGCACCGACGGAGTTGGCCAAAGCCCGCTGGCGTGCAGCCGCATAGGACACTCCCTCCTCCAGCTCCCGTCGGATCTCGCTGTCGATCCCCGGATTCATCAGGGCACAGGCGACGTCCTCAAGGGGTTTGACCTCCCCTTCCTCGCTGCCAAAGGAGAGATGGGTGACAACGCCAAGGCCGTTCAGTAAGCCGACGGCGCCCCTGGCAAACCCCTCCGCCGAGGAAAGCGACCAGGGCAGCGGCAGCTCGAACACCAGATCCGCACCGCAGCGCGCCGCGGCCTCCGCTCTGGCATATTTCGAAAACACAGCCGCTTCTCCCCGCTGGACAAAATCCCCCGACATGCAGCATACGACCGCCGTATCCTCTCCCAAAGCATGCTTCGTTTGTAAAATATGAAACAGATGGCCGTTATGGAACGGATTATACTCCGCAATGACGCCTGCAACAGTCATGTCCGCCCCCCTTCCTGATTTTTTTATGGTTCCTATTGCCTTTTTACTGAATTTTGGATAAAATGATATTTTGATGATATAAAAACCAGCGCCGCCGCCAGTTCTGCATACCAATTTAATGGTATTCTATCTTCTAAATATCATATTTACAATAGAAAGGGTCTTAAAAATGAAGATTTTGGTCATTAACGCCGGTAGCTCTTCCCTCAAATACCAGCTGATCGATATGGAAACCGAGGAGGTCCTCGCGAAAGGTCTCTGCGAGCGCATAGGTCTTGACGGACATATTAAGCATACGCCCCTCACAAATGGGAAACCGGTATTTGAAGCCGACGTGGACCTTCCCACCCATTCCGAGGCCATAGCCGCTGTGATCGAGAAACTTGTCAGTGCCGAATACGGCGTAGTTTCCGGCATGGAAGAAATTGACGCCGTCGGCCACCGGGTGGTTCACGGCGGAGAGTTTTTTGCCGGAAGCGTCCGCATCAACGCCGACGTGATGAAGGCTCTGGAGGACTGCATCCCCCTGGCTCCGCTCCATAACCCAGCCAATATTACAGGCATCAACGCCTGTACCGCCGTCATGGGGCCGGATGTCCCCCAGGTTGGCGTTTTCGACACCGCCTTCCATCAGACCATGCCCAGAAAGGCCTTCACCTACGCGATCCCATACGAGTACTATACGGGTTATAAGGTGCGCCGATACGGGTTTCACGGCACCAGCCATCGTTATGTATCCGGCCGTGCCGCCGAGATGCTGGGAAAACCCCTGGAATCGCTGAAGCTGATCTCCTGCCACATGGGCAACGGCTCCTCCATCTGCGCCATTGACGGCGGCAAAAGCGTGGATACATCCATGGGCTTCACCCCCCTGGCCGGCGTACCCATGGGCACCCGCTGCGGCGATATTGATGCCTCTATCGTCGAATTTATCATGCAGCATAAAAACATTGACATTCATGAAATGATGAACGTCCTCAATAAAAAGTCCGGCGTTCTGGGAATTTCAGGCGTTTCCTCGGATTTCCGCGATCTGGAGGAAGCCGACGCGGCCGGCAACGCCCGCGCCGGCCTGGCCCTTGAAGCTTTCTATTACAGCGTGGCCAAGTCCGTCGGCTCCTATGTCGCCGCCATGAACGGCGTGGACGCCATCATATTCACCGCCGGCATCGGCGAAAACAGCGGCCCCACCCGCGCCGCCATTTCCGCCTATTTCAAATACCTTGGCTGCGAGATCGACCCCGAGCCCAACAAAAAGCGCGGCCAGGATCTGATCATTTCCACACCTGAAAGCCGCGTTAAGCTGATGGTCATTCCAACCAATGAGGAGCTGGTCATTGCCCGCGATACCCGGGATATCGTATTCGGAAAATAACCAAAGGAATCCATAAAATCAAAAACCCTTCCCAAATTGGGAAGGGTTTTCGGTTTATTCCGGTAGCTTACATACGTCGACCCACGCTTTCGCGTTGGAATATCGATAAAGCTCGTCCGGCGTCAGCTCAATCGCGCTGTTTCCGCTGCCCACGGCCGGGAAAACGGTCTCGAACCGCTTAAGGCTATTGTCCAGATATACCGGGATGCCGGGGTTAATCCCAAATGGGCAAACACCGCCCACAGGGTGGCCTACCAATGCCTCCACCTCCTGAGCAGTGGGCATTTTAGCTTTCATATTGAAGCAATCTTTGAATTTGCGGTTGTCTATCCTGGCGTCTCCCGCGGCCAGAACCAAAACACACCCCTCCGGCGACTGGAACGAAAGGGTCTTTGCTATCCTTGCCCCTTCCACGCCGAGGGCCAGTGCGGCAAGCTCCACCGTGGCGCTGGAAACCGCAAATTCGATGACCCTGTGCTCCATCCCAAACTGCCTGAAATACGCTCGTCCTTTTTCGATTGACATATTCTTTCTCCTTTGCATTCATGCGCAGAACCATTCCAGCAAATCCAGCGTCCCGTCCCCCTGGGCCATGGCGAGACTTTCGGCGAAAATGACGGCGTCAACCTCGTAATAGTCCACGAAGTGCCGGAGCGTCATGGCGGAATAGCTGCGATAATCGATAATATAAACATTATGGTAGTGCTGGCTGAGATAAGGGGCAAAGGGATTTCCGAACGAATCCTTGATCAGCACGCAGTTATCGGCCGCCGGCAGATCCTCGTTCGTGATCACCGTCAGCGGATGATCACCGCCGAGAAATGTCATATATTTCGCGCTGGAGTCCGCGCCGGACATGTCCGTCAACACCGGCCACGGGAAAGTATTTCCCTCATAGGCGTATACCGTATCTTCCCGCAGTCGCGAATTTTGATTGCAGCTCCAGTAGTAGGAACCCTTGAAGCCCGGAAACTCCAGCGCTCCATAGTCTTCCAGGGGCACTGGCTCAAACCCGGCAACGGCGCAGAACTGTTCATAACCGTAATACGCCCCCAGCGCCGTCCAGTGGTGGTCGGTCCGGAAATAAAGATACTCGTCGTTGTGGGCGATAAGGGTATTGAAAATATTGACCTTGCACACATTGTCGTTCATGGCGCCGAACATATAGCTGATGGACGCCCCCTGATCCGAGCATTTGATCTTCTCCATGTCGTCCGAGGATACGAGCACGCCTACGCTGGTGGGGATCAGCACGTCGTACACCTGGATGTCCTTTTCCGCCATTATGTCCGCGCAGGCGTTCACCATCCCCACATACCGGTCGGCATTGTACTGGGAGAAACCGTAATACGCAAAGGCCGAATCCCCGATCTGAAGGACGGTGCCGAAGATAACCTCCGCATCCTCCCCCGCATCGATCCCGCCCCAGTGCTCCACCGATTCCGTGGGGGGAGAGGTTTCCGCCACCTCCGGCGTCGGCGGGGCGGTAGCCTCCGGCGTCGGTTTCGGCGTCTCAGGATTTTCAGTACTTTCGGTATACCCGGGCGGGCTAGGTATCGCGTCCGCCGTGCCGAGTTCACCGTAAATCGTGACATCCGAGAACCCGTGCAAGGCGTCCATGGCGGAGGCGGCCCTGATCCACCATTCCCGGCCGGGGAAGGTGTCGGAATACCAGGCGGAAATTCCATCAAAGTATTCGCCGGATATCAGGGTCTCCACCGAAAAATCGGGGAAAGCCGCCAAAGCCCTTTTTTCGCTGTATGACCGGGTCGGGCGCAGTGGGATAATGAAAGCGATCACCATAAGCGTGCCCATAATCAGGAAAAAAGGCGCAGCCAGCCTGCGGCGTCTTGAAAGTTCCTCTCGTTTTTCGCGCCGTGTCTGCCCGGACTTCGTACCATTATCCGTTTTTTGAGCGGGCGCCTTGTTCATGCTTCACCTCAAAACTGGAAATAGATAAAGGGATTGTAGCTGTCCCCCACCAGTGACGCCGTGGAGAAAAGCAGCATCAGCGCAGGTAAAAGCGAATAAACGGCGGTTTCCCACAAGCTGCCGAGTTTTGGCCGGCGCCGGCTGTATATGAAAAGCCTGTTCCCCAGCGTCCTGGCCATCGGCGTGCAGGCCACGATTGATACGGCAAGCAGGAAAAGGTTGTTTTTAAGCTGGGTAACCACCGCAAAATCGGCAAGCCCGTTTCCGTTTGCGCCGAATAATCCCAGGAAAACCGTCCAGCCCAGAGTCATGTTAACTGAAAGTCCACCTGAAAAGCGGGCTT
>ENA-UOOM01003609-UOOM01003609.1-fermentation-metagenome-genome-assembly--contig:-NODE-3609-length-11036-cov-13.035243_pt1 | contig 11036 bp, 11 predicted proteins | sample MGYA00245781_ERZ724031 | MGnify/ENA primary metagenome ERZ724031 (study PRJEB28704, sample SAMN03018317) | fermentation metagenome | biome: anthropogenic terrestrial biome; feature: soil... | reverse complement strand
GCGGGCATCTGCGGCATGGGCGGCGCATGCTTTCCCACACACATCAAGATGTCCCCACCAGCCGGCAAAACCATTGACACTGTGCTGCTCAATGGCGCGGAGTGTGAGACGTTTCTGACAGCAGACTTCCGTCTGATGGTCGAGCAGCCCGAGCGGGTGGTGAACGGCCTGCGCGCGGTGATGCGCGGCATGGGCGTATCCCGCGGCGTTATTTGCATCGAGGATAACAAACCCGAAGCGATTGAAGCCATCACGCGTGTAGCTGCCGGGCGCGAAGGCGTCGATGTGGCCGCGCTCAAAACCAAATACCCGCAGGGCGGTGAAAAGCAGCTGATTTTCGCTGTGCTGGGACGGGAAGTGCCCGCTGGTGGCCTGCCCATGGATGCTGGGGCGATTGTGCTCAATGTAAGCACCGCTGCCGCCATCGCCGATGCCATCATTGAAGGCAAGCCGCTGGTCAGCCGCATTACGACAGTAGCCGGCGCTGTGGTTAACCCTGATAACCTGCTGCTGCGTGTTGGCACCTTGTTAAAGGATGCTGCAGAAGCCTGTGGCGGCTATGCCAAAGAGCCAGGCAAAATTTTCGTCGGCGGCAGCATGACAGGCGTATGCGCGCCCAACGATGAGGCCAGCCTCACCAAAGCAAACAACGGAATGGTCATCTTTGATGAAAAGGATGCCCAGCTGCCCGAGGAGTCCAACTGCATCCGTTGCGGGCGTTGCGTTGATGCCTGTCCTGTGTGGCTCAGCCCCTATCAGATGAAACGTAATTATCAATTGGGCAAGCTGGATGCGATGGAGAACAAGTGGCATGTGATGGAGTGCATCCTGTGCGGCTCCTGCTCCTATGTATGCCCCGCCAGGCAATACCTGACGCCGGCGTTTAAGGATGCCAAGGACATCATCACAGCAAGGAGGATGAAACAATGAACTTGCGCGTCTCTACCGGCCCCCATCTGCTGACGCGGGAGAACACGCAGACCCTGATGCTGGACGTGTTGATTGCGTTGGCGCCGACCACTGCGGCGGGTGTCTATCTCTTTGGGCTTCGGGCTGCCTGGGTGCTGTGTGTGGCGGTGGTTGCCGCCGTGCTCAGCGAGTATATCTGGCAAAAACTGATGAAGAAAACGGTCACAGTGACCGATTTGTCGGCCCTCGTGACAGGCCTCATTGTCGGCCTGAATATGCCAGCTGGTGTGGCGTTGTGGATTCCCGCCCTGGGCAGCGCGATTGCGATCATTCTGGTGAAGCAGCTGTTTGGCGGCATCGGTCATAACTTCATGAACCCGGCCATGTTTGCCCGTGCCTTTTTGCTGGCATCCTGGCCGGCGCGCATGACCAGCTTCCTGTTGCCCGAGCGGCTGCTGGGCGCCTCAGAAGCCGCGCATGGCGTGGATATGGTCTCCGGCGCGACCCCGCTGGTGACCAATGCCCGCAACATCCCGATGAGTGATTTGCTGCTGGGCAATATCCCGGGCACAATTGGCGAGGTGTGCAAGGTGGCCATCCTCATCGGCCTGGTCTACTTGCTGGTGGTGAAGGTCGTCTCTTGGCATGTGCCGGTGTTCTTTGTGGGCACGGTGGCTCTGATGAGCTGGCTGGTCGGCAGCGACCCGCTGGTAGCCATTCTATCGGGTGGTGTGTTGTTTGGCGCCGTGTTCATGGCGACGGACTATGTGACCAACCCAATGCAAAAAATCGGACAGTGCATCTTTGGCCTGGGCTGCGGCGCGATGGTGGTTATTATCCGCAGTTGGGGCAACTACCCCGAGGGCGTCACCTACGCAATTCTGTTTATGAACTGCCTGACGCCTCTGATTGACCGCTTCAGCGGCAGACGAGTGTATGGGATGGTGAAGAAACATGTCTAAGAATAGTTTGAGAGGCGTTTTTGTAAACGGCATTTTCAACGAAAACCCCGTCTTCAGACTGGTGCTGGGCACCTGCCCGGTGATTGCTGTGACCACCAGCGCCATCAACGGTGCCGGTATGGGCTTGGCAGCCACCTTTGTGCTGATTGGATCGAACGTGGTGATTTCCCTGCTTCGCAACTTCATCCCGGGCAAAGTGCGTATTCCAGCCTTTATTGTAGTCATTTGCACCTTTGTGACGATGATTCAACTACTGATGCACGCCTATCTGCCCAGCTTGTATGAGGCGCTGGGCATCTTCCTGCCGTTGATTGTGGTCAACTGCATCATTCTGGCGAGAGCTGAGGCATTTGCCAGTAAGAATGGTGTGGTAGCTTCTGCCATGGACGGCATTGGCATGGGCATTGGCTTTACACTGGCTATGGTATTGATGGGCTCCGTGCGCGAGCTGTTGGGCAACGGAACCATCTTCGGCGTATCTCTACTCGGGGCCAGCTTTGAGCCTGTGCTGTTGTTTGTGCTTGCCCCCGGTGGCTTCCTGGCCTATGGCCTGCTGCTTGGCATCATCAATGCCATCGGCAACAAGCGCAAAGCGAATCGATCCAATGAGGAGGTGAAGGCAGCATGAGGCTTAGTGAAATCGGCGTATTCCTGTTTTTTGTCAACGCTGCGTTCAGCAACAACTTTATCTTCTCCCGTTTCCTGGGCAACTGTCCTTATCTGGGCGTTTCCACCAAGTTGGAGACTGCGACTGGCATGGGTGTGGCGGTTGTGTTCGTCATGGGCATTGCCTCCCTGTTTTGCTACCTGACGTATGAGTATATTCTGCTGCCGTTTGGGCTTCAATATCTGAACACCATCGCCTTCATTCTTATCATTGCCGCGTTGGTACAATTTGTTGAAATGTTCATGAAGAAGTCCTTGCCTGCGCTGTATAGCGCGCTGGGCATCTATCTGCCCCTGATTACCACCAACTGCGCGGTGCTGGGCGTTACCATCCTCAACATGAACAGCGGGTTCAACCTGCTGGAGTCCGTGCTCAGCGGCGTGTTTGGCGCTGTTGGCTTCCTGTTGGCAATCGTGTTGATGGCGGGTGTGCGTGAACGGCTGGAGAGTTCTGATATCCCCAAGGCGTTTAAGGGCTTCCCCATCAGCCTGATTATCGCTGGCTTCATGTCGGTGGCTTTTATGGGCTTCTCGGGCCTGGTCAAGTAAGGAGGAAAGCGTGAATACAAGTGCGATTCTTTACGCGATAGCCGTTCTGGGCGGCCTTGGCATCGGGTTTGGCCTGTTGCTCACCTTGGCCGACAAGGTGTTCGCTGTGCCGGTGGACGAGCGTGTGGCGCGGGTGCGCGAGGCCGTGGCCGGCGCCAACTGTGGCGTATGCGGTTACCCCGGCTGTGATCAGTTTTCCGAAGCCGTTGTGCGCGGTGAGGCGCCCGTTACGGGTTGTACCCCCGGCGGCGGTGCCGCGGCCAGCGCGCTGGCCGAAATCATGGGCTTGGATGGTGTAGAGGTAGAGCCGATGGTAGCGCGCGTGCGTTGTCAGGGCGGCGATGGTATTGCCAAGGATAGTTATCAGTACCAGGGATACAAAACCTGTCGCCATGCCATGTCGCTTTCCGGCGGGCCTAAACTATGCCCCACGGCATGCATGGGCATGGGAGATTGTGAACGCGTTTGCCAGTTCGACGCGATTCGTATGGTTAACGGCCTTTGCGTGATTGATCCGGACAAGTGCACCGCCTGCGGCGCGTGCGTGACGGAGTGCCCCAACAACCTTATCAAACTGCTGCCGCGTGCCGCGACCGTGACGGTGCGCTGCATGAACACCCAGGCGCCCAAGCCTGCCAATCTCAGCTGTGACCATGCTTGTATCGGCTGCAAACGCTGTGAGAAAGCCTGCGAGTTCGATGCCATTCATGTGAACAACTTCCTGGCGGAAATTGACGTGACAAAGTGCACCCTGTGCGAAGCCTGCGTAGCCGTATGCCCCAAGCAAAGCATTACGGTGAGCAAGTAAAGGGAGGCTGCTCCTGTCGCCTGCCCGGACAAAGCGCGCCCATTTGGGGGCGCTTTGTGCGTTGAAGGAGGGGAAAGATGAAGTATTTGCAACGCTTGCTGGTTTTTATCCTGGCTATCATGCTGATGATGCAGACCGGATTTTCTGAGGAAGAAAGATTGACTGATGAACAGTTGCGGGAGCTGCTCTATGAACTGTCCCTGCAGGAGGAATCAAACAGCGAATTCCTTGTGCTGCCGGACGACTTCCGCATGCCTTCAACGGGCTTGGATGGCGAATACCGCCTGTTGATTGTCGGTGTGGATACTGACGATGCCGGTATCAAGGGACGCAGCGATACCATGATATTGGCCGTGCTCAACACCCGCCTCAAAACGCTGAAACTCATTTCATTCATGCGGGACTTGTACGTCACCATCCCCGGCCGTGGCCACAACCGGCTAAACGCCGCCTATGTCTACGGAGGTCAAGAGCTGCTGCGCCGCACACTGGAAGAGAACTTTGGGGTGGTGGCTGATGCTTATTTGGCTGTGAACTATTCCCTGATGACCGAACTTGTCGATGCCATCGGCGGTGTAGAGCTGACGGTGGAAGAATATGAGCTATAGCCACTGAATGGTATTCTGCGCTACTATAACTACCAGCGGGAGATTCCGGAGGATGAGGGGGTGTTGGCTGCGTCGGGTACGCGCATCCTGACCGGACTGCAAGCAATGAGTTACGCGCGCATCCGCAAGGTGGACAGTGATTTCGAGCGTGTCGGACGCCAACAGCGGGTGTTGGAGGCGATTTATACGCGCCTGCGTCAGTTGCCGGTTGATCGCCTGGGGCAGATTATCCTCAGCTTCATCGGGCGCGTCAGCACGGATATCAGCATGTCGGACGCGTTGAATCTGCTGCAGGACCTGCTGCAGGCGGGCGATTTGCGCATCAGTGCACTTAGCATCCCGGTTAATAAATCCTTTTCCTCAAAAATGATACGCAAAGCCTATTTCCTCGTCCCTAACCTGAAGAAAAACAAAACGGCCATTGCCGATTTCCTGCAAGCGGATTAGTTTTCATCGGGTTGATTAACCGCGTCAAAGGCGATACAATATGCTCAAGAATGAAGGAGGTGTCTCTATGTATACAGACATCATCAAGACTGCGCAGGATAAGATGGAAAAGACACGCGAGGTGTTCAAACGTGATCTGCAGGCGCTGCGAGCAGGCCGGGCCAACCCGCAATTGCTGGACCGCATCATGGTTGATTATTATGGTACGCTGACGCCGCTCAATCAGATTGCCAACATCACGGCGCCTGAGGCGCGCATGCTGATTATCTCTCCCTGGGATGCCAAGGCAATCCCTCAGGTGGAAAAGGCGATTCAGAAGAGTGATTTGGGGATGAATCCAGCCAATGACGGCAAGATTATCCGCCTGATTGTGCCGGAACTAAACGAGGAGCGCCGCCGCGAGCTGAGCAAAAAGGTGAGCCAGGCCGCGGAGGAATCCAAGATTGCGCTGCGCTCTATCCGCCGGGATGCCATCGACCAAATCAAAAAGCTGAAGAAGGATTCTGTGATTACGGAAGACGATCAGCGCAAGGCCGAGGACGAAATGCAAAAGGTGACCGACGGCGCGGTCAAGGAAGTGGATAAGCTGGCTGCGGAAAAAGAAAAAGAGATCATGGAGTTTTGATTCCGGTTAACCTTGTGGGGCTGCCATTGCCTGACGTTTTGGATGCCTGCGAAAAGCAGGGGATTCAGGTGCAGGTTATGTACACCAGAGCCCCCAGAGAACGAGCACAGCCTCCGGTAGGCACCCCGCGGGTCATCGCCATCCGCGGGGAATGCTTGATTGTAGCCTATTTCAGGGATGGAGACCCGGAGGGAACGCATGCGCCAGAAGAATGAGCAATTGCCACGCCATGTGGCAATCATCATGGACGGGAACGGCCGGTGGGCCAAGCAGCACAGCCTGGCCGTGGCGTTGGGGCACCGCAAAGGCGTGGAAACGCTGCGGGAGATAGTGCGCTATGCCAGCGATGTGGGTATCGAGGTGCTTTCTTTATACGCCTTCTCCACTGAAAACTGGCGGCGCTCCAAGCCTGAAGTCGCGGCACTGATGGCGCTGATTCTCGAGTTCTTCCGCTCGGAGATTGACGAACTGCACGCTAACCGGGTGCGCATTCGCATCTTAGGGGACACGGATGCGTTGCCCGGCCTGCAGCGTGATGCCGTACATGCGGCAGAGCAGAAGACGAAGGATAACGATGGGCTTCAGCTGAACATCGCCCTCAACTATGGTTCGCGGGACGAAATCCTGCGCGCTGTGCGCGCATTGGCGCAACAGGTGAAAAACGGGAACTTGCAGCCTGAACAGATTGATGCCGCACGCTTTGAGGCCTTGCTGTATACCGCGGGTCAGCCGGATGTTGATTTGCTGATACGAACCAGCGGCGAATACCGACTGAGCAATTTCCTGCTATACCAGAACGCTTATGCCGAGCTCATGTTTCCCGAGGTCCTGTGGCCGGATTTCACGGTGCAGCATTTTGCGCAGGCTTTGGCCGACTTTGGCAAAAGAGACAGACGCTATGGGGGACGCGCCACATGATGACGAGGATTATCACGGGTGCCGGGCTGCTGGTGTTGTTATTTCTGGCGCTCTGGTTGGGCGGCTGGGTATTTGCAGTTTTGTGGATTGCGGCCGTTTTATTGGCCATTGCAGAAGAATTTACCGCACTGACTGCGGCTGGTCATCGTCCGGTGGCTTGGCCAACCTGGCTGGCGCTGGTGGTCAGCATCCCATGCTTCCTGCTGCTAAGCGATACCGAGGCCATTCGCATCCTCATAGGCATGATATTCCTTACATTCCTGATTGTATGCATCAATGTGCTGTTCAGGAGTGAGCCCAAGCTGGTGGACATGCTGATGTCCATCCTGCCGCTTCTATCGGTGGCGCTGCCCGGCATGTTCCTGCTGGCGATGGCCAGACTGCCCGTCTCGTTACAGAGGACGTTGCTGGCGCTCAGTTTCCTGGTGCCCACCATGGGGGATATGGCTGCCTATTTCGTTGGGATGCGTTACGGAAGGGTCAAGCTAAACCCGACCATCAGCCCCAAGAAGACGGTGGAAGGCGCTATTGGGGGCCTGGTGGGCAGCACGCTCACCGCGCTGGTCATTTTTATCATTGCAAGCATTCTGGGCATGTCGCCGCCTTCTGTGATACATTTTCTGATCATCGGCTTGTGCGGCGGATTTGTGGGCCAAGTAGGCGATTTGTTTGCCTCCATCATCAAGCGGCACTGCCAAATCAAGGACTTTGGCCACATCTTCCCCGGCCATGGCGGTATGATGGACAGGCTTGACTCCATTTTGTTTGTGGCCGTATTTATCTATACGTACTACCTCTTGTTCTTGTAGAAAAGGAAACCATGCGTTCAATAACCATATTAGGGTCCACAGGTTCTATCGGCACACAGGCACTTCAGGTTGTGGATATGCACCCCGGTGAGTTTCGTGTGGCGGCGCTCTGTGCCAGGCACAACGCGCAGGCGTTGTTCGACCAGGTACGCCACTATCGTCCGGACATGGCTGCCCTAACCGGGAGAGAACATGTGGATGTGCCGGATGACCTGCGAAATTGTCAGTGGCATTTCGGCCATGATGCTTTAGAAAAACTGGCACGCAGTGCCCCAGCGGATGATGTGCTGGTGGCGGTTAGCGGCATGGTTGGCCTGCGGGCGCTATTGGCGGCGCGTGAGAGCGGACGCCGCGTGTTGCTGGCCAACAAGGAAGCGTTGGTGGCCGGGGGGGCGCTGGTGATGTCGCGGTGTCAGGTTGGGGGCGAGCACGCCAGTCTGCTGCCGGTGGACAGCGAGCACAGCGCAGTCTTTCAGTGCCTCAATGCGGCTGAGGGCAACCCTTTCGCGCGCATCATATTGACCGCATCGGGGGGGCCTTTCCGTACATGGGACAGCGCCCGCATCAAGCAGGCGACACCTGCGCAGGCTTTGAAACATCCGAATTGGTCTATGGGGGCAAAGATTACCGTAGATTCCGCCAGCATGTTCAATAAGGCGTTGGAAGTGATTGAGGCCAGGTGGCTGTTTGACGCCAAACCTGAGCAAATTGAGGTGCTGATTCACCCGCAGAGCATCGTGCATTCGCTGGTCGAGTTTGCGGATGGTGCCGTACTGGCGCAGCTTGGTCTGCCGGATATGCGCATCCCCATCCTATATGCCATGAGCTATCCTGCGCGCATATACAGCGGATTGCCCTCCTTGAACCTGGCGCAGTTAGGCCAGTTGACTTTTAAATCGCCGGATGATGGTCGATTCCCTGCCTTATCATTGGCCTATCAAGCCATACGCGCCGGCGGGGCGGCAGCGGCGGTGCTCAATGCTGCCAATGAGCAGGCTGTGGCTGCCTTTTTGGCTGAAAGGATACCATTTGGCGGTATCTACCAGGTGGTGTCCGACACCATGCAGCGTTTAGGTGCGCCTGATGCGGATACATTGGAAGCGGTGGAACACGCGGACGCCGCGGCCCGGCGCACAGCGGACGAGCTGATATCCCGAATGAACGCGTAACCATACAGGAGGAAATATGTCCTTATTTTATATCATAGCAGCCATTTTAATGTTTGGCATCATGATTACCGTACACGAGGCGGGGCACTTTTTTGCCGCTCGTATGAGCAAAATCCCCGTGCGTGAGTTCGCCATTGGCTTTGGACCGAAGCTATTCGGCTGGAAGAGTAAAAAACATGAGACAGATTTTGCCATCCGCGCCATCCCAATGGGCGGGTATTGCGCCTTTTATGGGGAGGATGACGGCAGCGAGGGCGCCAAGCAAGACCCACGTACCTTTGGAAACTTCAGCGCCTGGAAACGCCTGCTGACCATTTTGGCCGGTCCGGTGATGAACATGCTGCTGGCCTTTGTGGTGGCCATCGCATTCTTCCTGCTCAGCGGGGTGCCCGAGGTGACCGGGCCCTCGGTTACAACGGTTCAGACGGTCAACGCAAATAGCCCGGCGGAGCTGGCAGGCTTTCAACCCTATGACGTCATCAAATCCATCAATGAGGAGCCGGTGACCAATAACGTAACGGAGGCCATCAACCGCGCCACCCAAAGCGGCTCGCAGGAACTGCGTGTGGTCATCGAGCGGCCGGGCAAAGGGGAAATGACCCTAAATGTCACGCCGCTGTACAATCAGGCCGAGCGCCGCTACATGATGGGCGTCAATCTGTTGACCAACACCCCGCAGGAATGGCGCCGTGTGGGCATGGGCGAAACCATTATCGCCGCGTTTTGGATGTGCGTAGACGCGGGCAGGTCCATCCTGGAGGCGCTTAACAACCTGATTTTCCGCGGACAGGGTGCGGGCGAGGTGACGGGCATTGTGGGCGTTACCCAGACCATTGTCGCCACCACCCAGCAATCGCAACTGCCGGGGTACCTGTACCTGATGTGCCTGATATCCGTTAACCTTGGGTTGTTCAATTTGCTGCCCATCCCCGGCTTGGATGGCAGCCGCATTCTGTTTTTGTTGGTGGAGGCTGTGCGTGGCAAGCCCTTTAAGAAGGAAGGGTATGTGCACGCCATTGGCATGCTGCTGTTGTTCGCGCTGATGATTTGGATTAACATCCGTGATATCCTGAGGTTGTTTTGAGAATGGGTGAAAAGAAAACCGTATTTGCTGGCACCCTGCCCATTGGCGGCAAGCACCCGGTCAGCATACAGACGATGACCAATACCCCTACGGAGGACGTGGCAGCCACATCCCTTCAAATTGCGCAGCTGGCCGAGGCCGGCGCTCAGCTGGTGCGGGTATCCGTATACAGTCAGGAATGCGCCAAGGCAGTCCGGCAGTTGGTGGACAGCAGCCCCGTTCCGCTGTCTGCTGATGTCCATTTTGATCACATGTTGGCTATTGCCGCGGTGGAAAATGGCATCAGCAAACTGCGCATCAACCCGGGCAACATTGGGGATGAGCGCAAGGTTGCGGCGTTGGCCGATTGCGCCAAGGCGCATCACGTGCCCATTCGGGTAGGGGTTAATTCCGGTTCGCTGCCCAAAGACTTGCTATCGCACCATGGCGGTCCAACAGCGCAAGCACTGGTGAAGGCTGCTGAACGGCATGTCCGCTTGCTGGAAGCCGCTGGATTTGACGATATCGTGATTTCGCTGAAAAGCAGTGATGTGCGCCTGACGGTGGACGCCTATCGCCTGGCGGATAAACAGTTTGATTACCCCTTGCATGTTGGGGTGACCGAAGCGGGGCTGCCCGGCCAGGGCACCATAAAATCGGCCATTGGCATCGGCGCGCTGTTGCTTGATGGCATCGGTCACACCGTGCGGGTCTCTCTCACCGGCTCCCCGCTGGCCGAACCAAAGGCCGCAAGGGATATCCTGCGGGCCATCGGCCTGGTGGGCGCTGTACAGCTGATATCCTGTCCCACTTGTGGCCGCACACAAGTGGATGTGGAGGGCATAGCCCAGGAAGTAGAGCACCGCACTGCCCATATTACGCAGCCCATCAAGGTTGCCGTCATGGGCTGCGTCGTCAACGGGCCAGGCGAAGCGCAGGAGGCGAATGTGGCCTATTGCGGCGGCAAGGAAGTTGGCGCGCTGTATGTGGACGGGCAGTTTGTGCGCAAGGTGACCGAACGCCCTGCTGACGAAATTGTGTCCGCTGTGCGGGATTATTTGAATCGTCAGACGGGACACACGGAGGAAATTCATTGACCTTTGAAGACCTGAAGGCAGCAATCTATGCGGCTGTGCCTTCTCTGGAAGGCAAGCTGCACTTTGAACAGGCGCGATATGACGCGGACAATCGTCGCGTCTATTTATCATTTCTGGCCGATGTGTTGGTGGGCAACGAGCCTTTTCAAGCGATGCGTAAGGTGTTGGCCAAAGCTTTTCCCGGCATGCGCATTTCGCTGCGCGTGGCATCACCCTCGCTGGCCGAATCTTTTCTGGAGAGCCCGGCCGAGTACGCTCATATGCTCACGGGCATCATTGCCCGTTCACATCCGGCAGCCATTTCCTGGATGCCGGACATCCGATTCCTGTCCGAGGGAAATGCCCTGGTGCTTGAGTTGCCCGATGACTTTTCGCTGGGCTATTTTCAAAAGCAGAACCTCAGCGC
>ENA-UOOM01003607-UOOM01003607.1-fermentation-metagenome-genome-assembly--contig:-NODE-3607-length-11039-cov-4.161052_pt1 | contig 11039 bp, 10 predicted proteins | sample MGYA00245781_ERZ724031 | MGnify/ENA primary metagenome ERZ724031 (study PRJEB28704, sample SAMN03018317) | fermentation metagenome | biome: anthropogenic terrestrial biome; feature: soil; material... | reverse complement strand
GCTGAGTGCGCGTGTAGGCGAAATCATTGAAATCGGTGCTGTAAAAATAAAAAATAAAGCGGTTGTGGCAGAATTCAGCACTTTGGTCAAACCCACGGTTGCGCTGCCTGCCAGAATCACGGAAATTACGACCATTACGCAATCCATGTTGGAGTCGGCACCCTGTATAGACAGTGCGTTGGAAGAATTTTTGCGATTTTGCGGAGATTGCAGGCTTATTTGCACCTACAATGCGGACTTTGATGCCGGTTTTATCGACAAAGCCTTGCGAGATGCAGGCAAAGCAGAAGATTTTGTTTATCTGGATGCGCTGCATTTGAGCAGACGCGTATTTCCCGAACTCAAAACCCATAAGCTGAAGTCTGTTACAAAGCATTTGAAGCTTGAAAATATGCAGGCGCATCGCGCGCTTTCGGACGCAGTGGTGACGGCAAAGATTTTGCTGCATATTTTTGATATCGCGCATAGGGACAACATCGAGCAAATAGCGCAGCTGCGTGACTATAAAAAAACCGCAGAAAGCGATCGGCGCAAACCTCACCATCATTGCATTGTGTTGGCAAAAAACCAGCAGGGCATTGAAGATATTTATCGCCTGGTATCCCATGCAAATATTCATTATTTTTATCGCAGGCCTAAAATTTTAAAAAGCGAAATCAGAAAATACAAAGAAAACCTCATTTTGGGCAGTGCCTGTGACGGCGGAGAGCTGTATCAGGCGTTTATTGACGCGCGCAGCGAAAAATATCTTTCTGATTTGGCCGATTTTTATGATTACCTCGAAATACAGCCGTTGGGCAACTACATGCACTTAATCGGCGATGAAGTTTTGCGCAGTACGGAAGATATTATCGAAATTAACCGTGAAATTGTCAAACTGGCACAAGAAAAAAACAAGCCGTTTGTGGCGGCAGGCGATGTGCATTTTCTCGATAAAGAAGACGGTATATTTCGCGCTGTGTTGATGAATGCATTAAAATATGATGATGTCGAAAACCAGGCGCCGTTGTATTTGCGCTCCACGGCACAAATGTTGGCGGAGTTTGACTATCTAGAAAAAGATATTGCACAGTTGGCTGTGGTGGAAAATCCGAATAAAATTGCTTCTTATTGCGAAGAGGGCATTGTACCCGTGCGCGAAGGATCCTACCCGCCGGTGATTGAGGGAGTGGGGCAAATTGTTTCGGAATACATCTACGAAAGGGCGCATGAAAAATATGGAGATGCGCTGCCGGAGCTGATTGCAAAACGTATCGAAAAAGAATTAACGGTTATTGATAAATATAACTATTCCGCGCTGTATTATTTGGCGCAAAAGGTTGTGCTCAAAGCCCACGACGACGGATACCTGGTGGGCTCGCGCGGTTCGGTGGGCTCTTCGCTTGCCGCAACCCTGCTGGGCATTACCGAGGTCAATCCGCTGCCCCCGCACTATGTGTGCCCCCATTGCACCCACACGGAATTTGCCGATGCGAAAATCTACGGGGTCGGTGCCGATTTGCCTGACAAATTGTGCGAGAAATGTAAGACACCCTACGAAAAGGATGGATTTGATATTCCCTTTGAATGCTTTTTGGGCTTTGAGGCACCATCAGCAAAGTGGCCTCCAGCCTGGCGCGCAATTATGTGAGAAAATACATGGAGGCCGGCGGGCACGAAATGAACATGGCAGAGCAAAAGCGTCTCGAAATAGGCTGCAGCGATGTCAAGAGCACCACGGGGCAGCACCCCGGGGGGCTTATTGTGCTGCCGGAAGGCATGGAAATTTATCAATTCACCCCTGTGCAGCATCCCGCAAATGATGCTGCAAAAGGGGTTATTACCACATCCTTTGACTATGATGCCTTAAAGGGAAGGCTATTGAAGCTGGACCTGTTGGGCCATGACGATCCCACGATGATTAATGCATTGCAAAACTTGACGGGATTTGAAGCAAAAAACATCAAGCTGGATGATGAAAAAGTTATGAGCCTGTTTACTTCCATTGATGCACTGCAGCTGAAAGATAAAAATATATTAACGGATGTGGGCACCTATGGCGTGCCGGAATTCGGCACAAAATTTGTGCGCGAGATGTTGCGGCAAGCCGAACCGAAATGCTTCGACGACTTGATTCGCATTTCGGGGCTTTCCCACGGCAGGGATGTTTGGACAAACAATGCCGTGGAATACATTAAAAATAAAACAGCTACCATCAAAAACGTCATTTCGACGCGAGACAGCATTATGGTATATTTGATGCAGATGAATATGGACGCCAAATCGTCCTTTGACATCATGGAGAGGGTGCGCAAGGGAAAGGGGCTTACGGAGTCGGATACAAAAAAAATGAAAGCGCTGAACATAGAAGATTGGTATATTGATTCCTGCAATAAAATAAAATATATGTTTCCCAAGGCGCATGCGGCTGCCTATGTAATGATGGGATTTCGCGTTGCCTATTATAAGGTCTATTATCCGTTAGAATATTATTGCGCCTATTTTTCGATTCGTTCAAAGGACTTTGATACAAAGACGATTTTGAAAGGCGCCACAAGCATTCGAAAAGAAATCGGAAAGTATTATTCCATGAAAAATCTGACACCGACACAAAAAGACACACTGACCAGCCTGGAGTTGGCATTGGAAATGCTTTGCAGAGGCTATTCCTTCGAAACAATTACGATTGGAAAATCGCATTATAATAATTTTATCATCGAGGGTGACAAGTTGATCTTACCCTATAAAGTCATTGAAGGCGCAGGCGAAAAAGTGACGAAAAAAATTTATGAACAAAGTTTGTTGGAGCCGTTTTCTTCCATTGAAGATTTGAAAAAGCGCACTTCGGCGTCTGCCGCAGTGATTGAAGAGCTGGAGATTATGGGCGCTCTTGAGGGTATTCAAAAAACAGATCAGTTCTCTTTCTTTTAAAAGCCCCAAAAATATCTTGCATCAGATGGGTAAATCATGTATAATAAAGTGCAATCATGAGTGGGGCGGCCCCACTCATTCAATTTTATTAGGAGGAAGATATGTCAAAAATCGCAAATAAGGCCCTTGAATGCGCTGAAGAAATTGCCAAAGAAATGGGACTTGAAATAGTGGATACAGAATTTGTAAAAGAAGGCAGCGCGCGTATTTTGCGGTATTATATCGATAAAGACGGCGGCGTGAGCATGCAGGAGTGTGAAGACTTTTCCCGTGCTGTCAGCCCGTTATTGGACGAAGAAGATTTTATTGAAGGTGCCTATTATTTGGAGGTGTCTTCACCGGGAATTTGTCGGCCGATTAAAAAAATAGAAGATTTTGTTAAATACCAAGGAAGAGAAGTGGACATTGCCTTATTTACCGCTATTGAGGGAAAAAAGAAATTTGCGGCAAAAATTGTCGGTGTCAATGAAGATAAAAAAGAAATAGTGTTAGAAACAGAGGGCAGGGAGCTGATTGTGCCCAGGGAAAAAATCAGCAAAGCAAACCTTGCATTTGTTTTTCAGGGAGGAAAAGATGAATAAAGAGTTTTTACAGGCGCTGGAAGAGATTCAAAAAGAAAAGGGGATCGACAAAGAAGAACTGATAGCTGCCATTGAGACGGCATTGATTTCGGCATATAAAAAGCATTACGGTTCCGATGAAGAAATTACGATCATTATCGACAGAGCCGTAGGGGATGTCAGTGTGTTTGCTCAAAAAACAGTCAGTGAAAAGGAAAAAGAAGAGCTGGAAGAAAACGAAATAAGCCTGCAAGATGCAAAGAAAATCAAAAAAGATGCAGCCGCAGGCGATGTATTGGACATACAGGTGAATCCCAAGGACTTTGGGCGTATTGCGGCACAAAACGCAAAGCAGCTCGTGATTCAAAAAATCAAAGAATCGGAGCGCAACATTATCTACAATGAATTTTTTGAAAAACAGGATGAGTTGATTTCCGGATTGGTCCAACGAAAAGAAAACAACAACAACATTATCATCGATTTGGGCAAAACCGACGGTGTGCTCAATGTGGCAAACCAAATCAAAGGGGAGCATTATTATCAAGGCATGCGTCTGAAAGTATATGTATCCGAAGTGAAAAAAACAACAAAAGGGCCGCATATTATGCTTTCGCGAAACCATATCGGACTCTTGCGCAGACTCTTTGAGCTGGAAGTGCCCGAGATTTATTCGGGAGATGTGGAGATTAAATCGATTGCGCGCGAGGCGGGAAGCAGGGCAAAAATTGCGGTGTTTGCCGAAGATGAAAACATTGATCCCGTGGGCTCTTGTGTGGGCACAAGGGGTATGCGGGTGCAAAATATCGTCAACGAACTCAACGGCGAAAAAATCGACGTGATTCCCTGGGACAGCGATGCGGTAACATACATTACGGCGGCGCTGAGCCCGGCAAGTGTTTTGCGAGTGGATTTAGATGAAGAAAACAAAATTGCCTATGTGGTGGTACCCAATGATCAGCTGTCGCTGGCAATCGGCAAAGAAGGCCAAAATGTGCGCCTTGCCGCCAAACTCACGGGCTGGAAAATAGATATTAAAAACCAGGAAGACGACGAAAACATGCCGCCGGAAGTTTTGCAAAAACGCAAAGAAGAACAGCAAATGCTGGACAGCTTGGTGGAAGAGATCAACAACTTAACCGTGTAGGAGGACAATATGAAGAAAGTTCCTATTCGCAGCTGCTTGATCTGCAATGAAAAATCAGACAAAAGGGCGCTGTATCGTATTGTAAAAAACAAAGAAGGACAAGTTTTTTTCGATCCGACTTTGCGGGCAAACGGGCGGGGTGCTTATGTGTGTGAAAAAGAGAGTTGCATCGAAAAACTCAAAGATAGCAAAAGACTGGACAAAGCGTTTCAGGCGGACATTGACATAGAAGATAAAGAAAAAATTGTTCGAGAAATTATGGAGAATAAAAAATAAAAGGAGGGAGGCGTATGGCAACTATGAGAGTTCACGAATTATCAAAAGAAATGAACATACCCAACAAAACACTGGTAGAAGAACTGAACAAGCTGAGCATTCCCGCAAAGAATCATATGAGTGCGCTGACAGAACAGCAAGTCAAATATTTTAAAAACAATTTCGGAAAAGCGCAACAACCCGAAGAAAAGAAAGAAAAAACCAACGAGGGGGCACAAAAAAAAGAGAAACCCTCGGCACGTTTGCGCGGTAAAGAAGGCACTGCATCTGCGTCGAAAGGAAGACAAAAAGACAAAGGACAGGCAAAGACGACGCCCGGTGCACAAAACGCCCAGCAGCAAAGACCGGCAAAACGGCAAAATAATGCAAAAATTGTTAAAAAGAACAAGGGCATCTATAAGCGAGAAAAACTGAAACGCCTGAGCAAAGAGGGAGAAGCAGTTGAAGGAACGGTCGTGATTTCTCCGATGATAAGTGTAGGGGACTTGGCGGAAGCGATTGGCAAAAGCACGGTAGAGCTTATCAAAAAACTGATGGAGCTGGGTGTTATTGCTACGATTAACCAAGAAATTGACTTTGATACGGCGTATATTTTGGCTCAGGAATTTGACATTGAACTCGAGGTGGAAGAAGACGAAGATTTGGTGGAGCGAATGCTGCAAATGCACTATGAAGACGAACGTTATTTGTCTTCGCGCCCGCCCATCGTCACCGTTATGGGGCATGTTGACCACGGCAAAACGTCGCTGCTGGACGCAATACGAAAAACAAATGTCATTAGCGGTGAAGCCGGACATATTACACAGCACATCGGTGCTTATATGGTCAATGTGGGCGGAGAAAAAATCACCTTTATTGACACACCGGGTCACGCAGCCTTTACGGAGATGCGTTCGCGCGGTGCAAAGGTGACGGATATTGCCATTTTGGTTATTGCCGCCGACGACGGCATTAAGCCGCAGACGGTGGAGGCAATCAACCATGCAAAGGCGGCAGAAGTGCCCATTGTTGTGGCGATTAACAAAATCGACAAACCAACCGCCAATGTGGATAGAGTCATGCAGGAGCTGACAGAATATGGCTTGGTTGCGGAAAAATTTGGCGGAGACACCATTTGTGTACCCATTTCGGCAAAACAAAATATGGGTATTGAAGATTTGCTGGAGATGATACTACTGGTAGCGGAAGTCGAAGAGCTTAAGGCGAACAAAACCATGCCTGCGGTGGGCACCATTATCGAAGCACAATTAGACAGCCAAAGGGGAACCATTGCCACAATGCTGGTGGAATCCGGCATATTGGAATTGGGAGACATTGTGGTCAGCGGCGAAATTTACGGAAAAATCAGAGCCATGACCAACGACATCGGCAAAAAAATCGACAAAGCGGGACCGTCGTTTCCTGCGGAAGTCATGGGCTTTAGCGAAGTGCCCAATGCGGGGGATCGGTTCTATGTTGTGCAGAGCGAAAAAGAAGCAAAAAAAGATACGCAAATGCGTATCAACAGACACAAGGCGAATGCGCAGAGAAAATCGGCACCCATGAGCTTGGAAGATATTTTCAGCAAAATTCAGCAAGGCAACTTAAAAGAGATCAACTTGCTGGTAAAGGCGGACGTGCAAGGCTCACTGGAGGCCATTCAGGCATCTCTTTTGCGCCTGTCAAATGAAAATGTGAAAATCAACATCGTTCACGGTGCAGTGGGCGGCATTTCGGAAACAGATGTGTCCTTGGCATCGGCATCGGATGCGATTATTTTGGGCTTCAATGTGCGTCCGGATGCCAACGCCAAAAGGGTTTCCGCCAAGGAAAACGTGGATATCAGAACCTATCGCGTGATTTATGAGTTGATTGAAGACGTGCAAGCGGCAATGGAGGGTATGCTCGATCCAGAGTTTAAAGAAATTGCCACCGGCAGTGCAGAGGTACGTCAGACCTTTAAGGTGCCCGGTGTAGGGGTCATTGCGGGGTGCTATGTGCTGGAAGGCGTTATCAATCGCCATGAAAAAGTGCGGGTAATACGCGACGGCATTGTGCTTGTCGAAGCTGCGCTCAGCTCTCTGAAGCGTTTTAAAGACGATGTGCGCGAAGTGGCTACAGGCTATGAATGCGGATTGAGCATCGAGCGGTTTAATGACTTTAAAGAAGGCGACATCATTGAAGGATTTAAAATGGTCGAAATAGAAAGGGATTGATCTTTTGGCTTACAGAGTAGACAGAGTCAATGAAGAAATAAAAAGAGAACTCAGCAGACTGATTCGCGAAGAAATCAAAGATTATCGACTCAAAGACAGAATGGTCAGCATTGTCAAGGTGGACAGCACCAATGATTTTAAGACAGCGAAGGTCTATATCAGTGTCTTGGAAGGCAAAGAGGCCCGCGACGAGGTGACTGCAGCGCTCAACGGTGCCAAGGGTTATTTGAGAAGAGAGTTGGGTAAAAGTCTCAAGACTTATAATACTCCGCAAATCAATTTTGTCTCAGATGACACGCTGGAATACGGCATCAAAATGAATGCGCTTATTTCTGAATTGAACAAAAAAGATGATGATAAATAAAATTTTAGAATGCATTAAGGACAGCAAATCGATTTTGTTGTTGACGCACAAGCGCCCTGACGGTGATGCGATAGGGTCTGTTTGTGCACTGGGGTTGTTGTTAAAGGCGCTGAAAAAAGAAGTCACTTATGTGGTGGATCCGGCTGTTTCGAAGAAAATGAAAATTGCACCGGAAGCGGCGTATTTTGTTGACGAAACAAACCGGCAATTTGACTTGATTATTGCATTGGATTGTGCGGATCCGAATTTTCTTTACAAAGAATCGTTGCTGAAGGCTGCCGACAAAATTGTTGTGATGGACCATCATGTAACCAACAAAAATTACGGCACACTCAACTATGTTTTGCCCGCCGTGGCTGCTGTGGGAGAAGTTGTCATGGACTTGTATGATGCGGCAGGAATCGACATCGGTTATGAAGCAGCCGCATGGCTATATTTGTCGCTTTCAACGGATACTGGCAATTTTCGTTACAGCAATGTAACGGCACAGACGCATATTAAGGCGGCAAAACTCTTTGAAATAAGAAATGATTTCAGCGAAATCAACCAAAAAATGGACGAATACGGCATGGGAAAATTGAAATATCTTGCGCGTGTCATTGAGCGCATTGAGTTATCCTTTCAGGGCAAAGTGGCGCTGTCCTATTTGGAATTGGCGGATTATGAAAACCATGTGATGGACGAAGAGACCGACATGCAACTGCAAAACATGATCGATGTGCTGCGAAACATTGAAGGCGTAGAGGTGGCAATCTTCATCAAGCAGGAAACGAGCGACACCTTTAAAATTTCGATGCGCTCCAACGGCAAGGTGGATGTGGCAAAAATTGCGCAATTGTTTGGCGGTGGAGGGCACAAAAAGGCGGCGGGGGGTGATGGGAAAGGTGATATAACAACCATCATAGCAGCGCTGAATCAAGCCCTCCGTGCGAAAATATAACTTTGTGAAGTATGCGAAGGATTGTGTATGAGAGTAGTAAAAATGCGCGACATAAAAAAAAGAATACCCGATGCCTCAGTGGCGTTTGGTTTTTTTGACGGAATTCACCTGGGGCATCAAGAAATATTACAACATATGCTGAGCAGCAGCCCTGCAAGCAAGGTGGTGCTCACCTTTGACAAGCACCCCAGAGATGTTATTTTCGGCATTGACAAAGTAAAATATATTACGACGAAAAAGCAAAAAGAAGAAATCTTTGCACAAATGGGCGTTGACTATCTGCTCTATATTGATTTTGATGAAACTGTTATGAATATGGATCCGAGGCGGTTTGTGACAGAATATCTGCTCAAAAAAATCGACATTAAAAAAATGACGATAGGCTTTAACAATCGGTTCGGCAAAGCCGGGGCGGGAGACAATGCACTATTGAAGCAAATCGGCGCCGAAGAGGGTTTTGACGTTGAGGCAGTGGCGCCGGTGAAATTTGAAGGACAAGTTATCAGCAGCACCGCCATTCGCAAAGAAATCGAAAACGGCAACATTGAGCGTGCCAATCAAATGCTGGGCAGAGAGTTTTATCTTTGCTCGAGGGTGATTGACGGCAAGCATTTAGGGAGAAAGTTGGGCTTTCCCACGGCAAATATGCAAATGCCAAAAAAATTGATTATGCCGCAAAACGGTGTGTATTTGACAAAGACTTGCGTTGCGCAAAGGGCTTATTATGCCTTGACCAATGTGGGGATTAATCCGACTTTTGTCAACCATCCCTACCGCATAGAAACCTTTATTTTGGACTTTGAGGGGGATATTTACGGCGAAATTTTGCCGATTTATTTTTTGAAAAAGATACGCGACGAAAAAAACTTTGAAAACCTTGACGAACTGAAAAAACAACTATATAATGATACAGATTACGCAAAAAAGTATATCAAAACATTACATTAGCAGCGATGGCTCAGTTATTCGATGATTCCGACGAATGGCAGGGTTATGGCTGAAGAAAACGGAGGAACAGGAAAATGGCATTAACTGCTGCAGAAAAAAAGGAAATTGTAGATCGTTTTAAACGAGGCGATAACGACACGGGTTCACCCGAAGTGCAAATCGCAATTTTGACGGAGCAAATCGACAGACTGAACGAACATTTGAAAGTAAATAAAAAAGACCACCATTCCACAAGAGGGTTGCTTATGATGGTCGGTAAACGCAGAAGATTGCTCAACTATTTGGCAGACAGAGATATTGAAAGATATCGAGACATTATTTCGAAATTGAATTTGAGAAAGTAATTCTGACGGGGCGGTGCTTGGTTCAAGTTCCGCCTCGCTTTATATGGATAGCAAATTGCTGGAAAGGAAGTATGCATGAAAAAAACATTTAAGACGATGTTTGCAGGACGAGAATTGATAGTAGAGACAGGACAAATGGCGCAGCTGGCCGCAGGGGCTGTGTTTTTGCGCTATGGTGATACAAATGTACTTGCAACAGCGACCATGAGCAAGACACCGCGCGAAGGATTGGATTTTTTTCCGCTGAGCGTGGATTATGAAGAAAAATTATATTCGGTAGGAAAAATCCCCGGCGGATTTATCAAGCGTGAAGGCAGACCTTCGGAAAAGGCGGTTCTTTCGTCTCGTTTAATTGACAGACCCATTCGTCCGCTGTTTCCCGAGGGAATGCGCAACGATGTGCAAGTGGTGGCCACGGTGCTTTCGGTTGAGCAAGACAATTTGCCCGAAATTGTGGCAATGGTGGGCTCTTCCATCGCACTGTCCATTTCGGATGTTCCCTTTAACGGACCCACCGGCTCGGTGGCTGTGGGCTATGTTGACGGGGAGTATATTATGAATCCCACCGTGGAACAGCGCGAAAACAGCGCATTGGATTTGGTTGTTTCCGGAACCAAAGAGGCCATTATGATGGTGGAAGCCGGTGCCAACGAAGTCAGCGAAGAGGTGATGATTGGTGCCATTATAGCAGGGCATGAAGAAATCAAAAAAATCATCGCATTCCAAGAAGAAATTATTGCCGAAGTCGGAAAAGAAAAGCGCGAAGGCGTGTATTGTGTGCCTGCAGAGGATGTTGTGGACAAAGTGAAGGCAGCAGGGTATGAAAAAATGAACGCAGCTCTGCGCGACAGTGACAAGGCACAGCGCGAGCTGAAAGCCGATGGCGTTGCCGAAGAAATCAAAGAACTGCTTTTACCGGAATATGAAGACAGAGAAAAAGAGATAGATCAGGCAATCGATAAATTGGAAAAATCCATCGTGCGCAGCATGATTGCCAAAGAAAAAATAAGACCTGACGGCAGAGCGCTGGAAGAAATCAGAGAAATTTCTTGCGAAGTGGGATTGTTGGCACGCGTGCACGGCAGCGGGCTCTTTACCAGAGGTCAAACCCAGGCGCTGTCGGTAGTAACTCTTGGTGCCTTTTCGGACGTACAAATCATTGACGGCATAACGGATGAAGAATATAAGCGATATATGCATCACTACAACTTCCCGTCTTTTTCCGTAGGCGAAACGCGACCGAGCAGAGGACCGGGCAGACGCGAAATAGGACACGGTGCCCTGGCAGGCAGAGCGCTTTTGCCGGTGCTGCCGACCCAGGACGATTTTCCCTAGTGCGGCTAAAACAATTATCTTTT
>ENA-UOOM01003606-UOOM01003606.1-fermentation-metagenome-genome-assembly--contig:-NODE-3606-length-11040-cov-3.058898_pt1 | contig 11040 bp, 8 predicted proteins | sample MGYA00245781_ERZ724031 | MGnify/ENA primary metagenome ERZ724031 (study PRJEB28704, sample SAMN03018317) | fermentation metagenome | biome: anthropogenic terrestrial biome; feature: soil; material... | reverse complement strand
AGAGCACGCCCTTCGTCCGCCAGAGATTCTCCAGCACGCTGCCGCCCTTGAGGAACACGCCCCGCTTCGACGCCGCACCGATGCCGCCGAAGATGGCCAGAGGCACGGAGATGACGAGGGCGCATGGGCAGGAGACGACGAGGAAGACCAGGGCGCGGTACCCCCACTGGCGCACCGTCCCGAAGCCCACAAGGGGAGGCAGGATGGCCAGCAGAGCGGCGGCCGCCACGACGGCGGGCGTGTACCACCGGGCGAAGGAGGTGATGAACCGCTCCGTCGGCGCCTTCTTCTCCCGGGCTTCCTCCATGAGCCGGAGGGCCTTCGAGAGGGTCGACTCGCCGAAGAGGCTCGTGGTCCGCACGACGACCGTTCCGCTCAGGTTGACGGACCCCGCCAGGACCTCGTCCCCGGGGCGGACATCCCGGGGGATGGACTCGCCCGTCAGGGACGCCGTGTCCAGGGCTGAGACACCCTCCGTCACGACACCGTCGAGAGGGATCTTCTCGCCCGGTTTCACGAGCAGGAGGCTCCCCACGGCCACATCCTCTGCCCGGCGGGGCACCTCGGCGCCCCCTTCGAGCACCGTGGCCCCGTCGGGGCGGATGTCCGAGAGGGACAGGATGGCCCGCCTGGACCGCGCCACGGCCATGTCCTGGACCAGCTCACCCGCCTCGTAGAAGAGCATGACCGCCACGGCTTCGGCGTACTCCCCTACGGCGAAGGCCCCGAGGGTGGCGATGGTCATGAGGAAAAACTCGTCGAAGATCCGCCCCTTCGCCAGGTTGCCCGCCACGGTGCGCAGGACGTGCACCCCCGCCGTCAGATAGGCCGTCACGAAGAGGGTCGTCTGAAGGGCTCGCTCCATGGGCAGGAACAGCGCCGCCGCGAGCAGCAGGCCGGCCGTGCCCAGGCGAAGGGCATCCCTCTTCGGCAAGACGGGGCCGGCCATGGCCGATTCCTTCCTGTCGCGAACCACCACGCCGGGCTCGATGGACGACGCGATGGACTGAACGGCGGCGGCCAGTTCGTCACCCCTTGCGCCGTCGGCGAGGCGGATCACCAGGGAACCGCTCAGGACGTCCAGCGACGCGTCGGCCACGCCGGGCAGCTTCTTGGCCTCGGCCTCGATCTTCGTCGCGCAGCTGGCGCAGTTCAGGCCCTCCAGGGACAGGCGCAGGGAGGCGCCGTTCACTCGTCCCGCCCCCTGCCGTGCCGGTCGTGGCGGACGTGGCGGAACCCCTGGTCGAAGATGGTCCGAACGTGGTCGTCGTCCAGACCGTAGATGGCCGACCGGCCCCGCCTCGCCACCCGCACCAGGCGCGCCTGTTTCAGCACCCGGAGCTGGTGGGAGATGGCCGACTGGTTCATGGCGAGCAGCGCTGCAATGTCGGCGACGCAGAGGTCGGACACGGACAGAGCGCACAGGATCTTGATCCGCGTCGTATCGCCGAAGACCCGGAAGAGGTCCGACAGCTCGTAGAGCAGTTCGTCGGGTGGCATCTCCTCGGCCACGTTCCGGAGTTCGGGGGGTATCTCGTCTTTTCGGGCGATGGGCATCAAGGCATTGCCCTCCTCATATGTGATATATGAACATATGTTCATATATCACATATGATTGTTTCGCGCAAGGGGCATCTCCGTGTGTGGGTGACAGGCCCGGGCCGACATCGACGAAAAAGCGAAGACTGCTGCTTTCTCTGTACAGACCTCTTGTCGATGGGGCAGGCAAGGCGCCACTTTCATTTTCTCTGTCCGCGCGGGACCAGCCATAAAATCGTAATCGTCGGTACTGACTAGGAGTACCTGCTTTGCACGTGGGGGCAGACTCCGTTGGATGTGCCAGGCAGGAGCGTCGAGAACTTCCCTGCACGCAGGGACGAGAGGCCCTCGGCGCTCTTCTTTCCGAACCCCGGATATATGCCTTCTCTTTACTACGACAGCCTGTCCTATATGTGGAGGCAGGATCCTGACCGACCTCGTCCGTTCGTGGCGGTACAGAGGCTACTCTATATGGGGAGGGCATGCTCCGTTGCGTCTGCCTGGCAGGAGGTATCGAGAGCCTTCCTTGCATGTTGGGAGGCAGAACGCAATACTGTTCACAAAGAGGGCTCTTTACCGTGTCTTTCCTGCACGCCGGGGGGCAGGATCCCCGGGTGCTCTTTCCGGATCCCGGATAGATGTCTTCTCTTGACGTGGGAGCAAACCTGTCACGCGGGAAATCGAAGCCCCCGGAAGGGGGACGGCAACAGCTCCCCGTCCTTTGCCATCGGTCTGAACGCTCCTACGACAATCTGGAGCCTCCTGAGCCCATGAAATAGATATGTCTGCATAAAGGCCAAAGTGTGTCGACACAAAAAATGTGCGATGTGATGAACCACCTGGTGAGGGTGTCGTTACGTGCTCTGTTGCAACGTATTGATGAAATCTGGATCTTTCATAAACGGCCTTGCAATACCAAAGGCTGCAATTTTCGTTGTTTGCAATATCTCCAGCATTTCAGCAGTGCTCCGAATGCCGCCGGTCAGTATGATATCCGGAGCGACCATCTTCGCCGCTTTGGCAGCGGCTTCAAGATAGTAGGGGCCTATCTTCGATGCTATGGCACTCCAGTTTCCGCTTACCTCGATCGCCGCCACCCTCAGTCTGTCCAATTGCTCACACAGATATATGAAATCATCCAAAGCGATGCCATTGTCCATATGCTCAGCGCTGTTCAACTTCACCCAAACAGGGTAGTCCTCGCCAACAGCTTCTTTCACCGCTTTCACCGTTTCCAGCAGCATACGCGAACGATTCTCAAGGACTCCCCCATACTCATCCGTCCGGTGGTTGTAATACGGGGACGCGAACAGGCTGATCAAAAAATTGTGCGCTGCATGGATTTCCACCCCGTCATATCCCGCTTCTTTTCCACGGAGTGCGGCGCCGGCAAAACAGTGCTGCACCTGCCGAATTTCTTCCTCAGACATCTCCTTCGGCATTATTTTGCTTGCCAGATGCTCCACTGCACTTGGGGCATAAATGGGAATCCCCGTGTAATCGCCTCCTATGACATACGAACCCACAGAAGCGATTTGTACGACTATCCTCCCTCCCTGCTCGTGGACGGCCTTCACCAGCTCTCTATGTCCCGGTATATGGCTGTCGTCAAAAAAATGAATGGTTGGGATAAACGATTCCCGTTTTTCCACTGTGACAAATCCGGTGATAATGACACCAACACCACCAGCCGCAAGATCACGGTATTGCCCAATAATTTCATCAGTTATACCACCAGTGGAATGATCGCCGATAGCAGCGCGGATGATGCTGTTCCTGGCAGATATGCCCCCAATTATAGTAGGCGTAAACAATGTCTTCCCTCCCTGAGCGCCCATATCTGGCGTTGTTGATAAGGATGTCGATGCGTCAAAAACGATTTTTTACGAAGATAGGGTCGTGCGGACTTCATCCCTGCTGCAATCAAAACAAACTGGTTGGCCTTGATGTACTCCGCGTTCCGCTTGAAGTCAACTCTCTGGTTTGCTATAAAAAGCTCACGCAGCGTAGTGCTGAAAATACAACAAAGCGCCGTGTGGACACAGCGGCAGCGGAGTTTTCACATTTGGCATCGCTGGCGCACGTGGTGACCGGATAGCCGCCCTGGCGCAGTGCAACAAGCAGGCTCTATACGCTTATTTCGGCAATAAGGCTGAGCAGTCGTTGATTAAAACACTGGCTGGCCGTCATACTATGAAAAAAGCGGCTTGCTGGGTCACTGCCCGAAGACCCGCGCGGCATCACGCATGTTGTCCATGATTTTGACGCCAAAAGGGCACCGCTCTTCACAACTGCCGCAGGCGATACAATCCGTTCCATGGGCCGAAAGTTCCCGGTAGTGCTGAGCGATGCTCGGAGCAACAGTCTTCTCGTCCAACCTCGCAATATCCAGGTACTTGTTGACGGCCGCGATGTTTATTTCCGAGGGACACGGCAGGCAGTGATTGCAGTATACACAGCTCCCCGCGAAACCTCCTTTGCCATCGTCCTTGAAAGCACGCACCGCCTGGCTGTAGTCGCGTTCTTCGTCGCTCAAATCCAGGTAGCCTACAGCCTCCTCGACTTCACTTCGGGAGCGGCAGCCTACAAGAACACTGGACACCGCCGGGCGTGTCAGAGCGTAGTGGATACACTGCCCCGGGGTGAGCGCCTGAGCAAAGGGGGAATGCTCGACCGAGAGAAGTTTTCCAGCGCCCAGACTTTTCATGACTGTGATGCCAATGCCGCGACTCTGACAGAGTCGGTACAACTCTGCTCGTTCAGGGTCAACACGGGTAACGCTCGCTGCATACTCATCTCCAAGCATGGCGGCTATGTCGCCCCCACCAGGCATCATGTCGAAAGCCGGGTTGATGCTGAACAGCATCATGTCCACAAGATTTTCCTCCACCAGGCGTCGGGCGGTCGCCGGGTTGTGAACGCTGGCTCCCACTGCCCTGATCACTCCGTCCTGTCGCAGTTTTCGGGCATACGCCACAATGCCGTTGTCCAGAACGGCGTCTATATCCTCATGGGAATCCAGGAAAAAAAGCATACCGAAGTCAATATAGTCCGTGTTCAGACAGCGTAACAAGTTTTCAAAATAGCGGCGGCAGATGCTCAAATCCCGGCTCGTATCATATTGATCGCTCAGGTCTACGGAGCCAATGGCACCTTGGATGAGCATTTTCTCCCGCTTTCCCCGAAGAGCCAGGCCTATATTTGTCCGAACAGCGTCTCCCGGCATAAACAGATCCATGATGTTGACCCCATGATCCAATGCCGTGCCTATGACTTCTTCGGCAAGCTCCGGCGGCTTGTTGTCCAGATGCTCGCAGCCGAGTCCAATAATACTGACCTCAATGCCGGTGCTACCCAAAGAGCGAAATTGCATGCTCGTACCCCGCCTTTCAAGTCATCGTAGTTGGTTATATATGGTGACCCATTATTTCCTTGGAGTCAACCAATTCGTTGGTTTTAAGTGGTTTATGCAATGTATTGCTGATAACACTGCGAGTTGCTTTCTAGACATGGCGAAAAACGCTGGTGCCATTCTCATTGATTACGCAGCCATCAGGCGGAGGGGGCTTAGGCACATACCATAGTGAAATAACAAAAATTTTACCGCTCAAGCTGCTGTGCACAGCAAGACGTCCATACCTGCAGAGCGCATCACGAATGCGTTTGATGCCTTCGTACGCTGACATTTTGGGAAATGGACGGGCTCTTTCTCGCTTGTGGCGTTGTAACAACCGCTTTGCAGCATCACAGGCGTTTTTTTATATGGAAACGGCACGGGACCACGATACCACACCGGCAGAGAAAAAACAGACCGTCCCGGACGCGGAAACTTCACGGCCGTTCCCTGTGCGACGGGCACCCGTCCAACCAGCCTGTACAAAGCTCCTGAAAAGATGGTACACTTTCTGCGCTCGTGACGACCTCGCGCCGCTGTTCTCTCCAAAGCCGGAGAGGCGTGCGCCAAGAGCGTGCGTCGTCTCGACCGGCCTTCCGCAAGGGCGGGGTTCAACTCCGGGCGTTCCGGAACACTTCCTGGCGGCACAGAAGGGAGGAAACTCCGTGACATCGTGCAAGAGAGTCCTGGTAACCGGAGGCGCCGGTTTCCTCGGGTCCCATCTCTGCGCCCGCCTCACCGGCGAAGGGGTGAGCGTGATCTGTCTGGACAACTTCTTCACCGGCATACGGGACAACGTTGCTCCCCTGCTCGCCTCGCCCCTGTTCGAACTCGTCCGTCACGACATCACCGAGCCGTACCTCGCACCGGTGGACAGAATCTACAATTTCGCCTGCCCGGCGAGCCCCGTCCACTATCAGATCAACCCCGTCCAGACCATGAAGACCAACGTCTACGGCGCCATTCACCTCCTGGAGCTGGCGAAGGAGACCGATGCGAGGATCTTCCAGGCCTCCACCAGCGAGGTATACGGCGACCCCGAGGAGCACCCCCAGACGGAACGGTACTGGGGGCGGGTGAACCCCGTCGGGCGGAGGAGCTGCTACGACGAGGGCAAACGGTGCGCCGAGACGGCCTTCTTTGACTATCGCCGACAGTACGGCCTGGACATCAAGGTGGGGCGGATCTTCAACACCTACGGCCCCAAGATGCGCCCCGACGACGGCCGGGTGGTGAGTACCTTCATCTGCCAGGCTCTTCGTGGCGAGGACATCACCATCTTCGGCGACGGAAGTCAGACGAGGAGCTTCTGCTACGTCACGGACCTGATGGACGCTGTGCTCCGGTTCATGGAGACCCCCGAGGGTATCACCGGCCCCGTCAACCTGGGAAATCCGACCGAGAGCACCATCCTCTCCATCGCCGAGAACGTGCTCGCCCTGTGCGGCGGCCCCTCCCGAATACGCTTTCTTCCCCTGCCCGAGGACGATCCCCGGCAGCGAAAACCCGACATCACCCTCGCCCGGTCGCACCTTGACTGGGAACCGAAGGTCCCCCTCGAGGAGGGGTTGAAGGAGACCATCCACTGGTTCCGGGGGACCCTGTCGTGAAGCTCTCCGTGGCAATCCCCTGCTACAACGAGGCGACGACGATAGAGACCCTGCTCCTGGCCGTCCGGGCGTCGCCGTGTACCCCCAAGGAGGTGATCGTCGTGGACGACGGTTCCACCGACGGCACTCGGGACATTCTCCAGAGACGCTCCGATCTTGTGGACATCCTGCTGCTCCACGACCGGAACAGGGGAAAAGGAGCGGCCATGCGCACCGCTTTCGCCGCCGCCACAGGAGACGTGATCCTTGTTCAGGACGCGGACCTCGAGTACGACCCGGCGGAGTATCCGAAGCTCGTCGCCTCCATAGAATCCGGCGAGGCCGACGTGGTCTTCGGCACACGATTCGCCGGGAAAGGACAGAAGAGCCCCTTGTGGCACACTGCCGGAAACCGTCTGCTCACGGCCCTGTCCAACCTCTGCACCGGCCTGCGCCTCACGGATATGGAGACCTGCCACAAAGCCTTCAGGAAGGACGTCCTTGAACGAATCACCATCGAGGAGGACCGCTTCGGGTTCGAACCGGAGATCACGGCCAAGATCGCCCGGATGAAGTGCCGGATCGTGGAGGTACCAGTATCCTACGCGCCACGGAGCTACGCCGAGGGGAAGAAGATCGGCATGAAGGACGGCCTGCGCACCTTGTGGTGCATCGTGAAGTACGGCATAGGGAGGAGCGAATGAAAAAAATCATCCTGATCGCCCTGATCCTCCGGTTGGCCGTCACATCGGCTCTCCTGATCGCCGGAGGCCCCCGGATGGCCATGGGCCCCGACAGCGCCTCCTACCTGGAGTCCGCCCGAAGCCTGCTGGAGTCCGGGCAGTTCAACCGGGAGGGACACCCCGAGGTGATCCGCACGCCGGGGTACCCCCTCTTCCTCCTCCCGGGCCTCGCGGCAGGTCACGTTGTCGAGATCACCACGGGCCTCCAGATCCTCCTCGACGGAGCGACGGTCGGCATTATCTTCACCCTCGTCCGCTCCCTGGGAGGCAGTCGAACCGCCGCGGCCGCCGCCGGTCTGCTTTTCGCCCTGGACCCAGTCGCCTTCGTCTGGCCCGTGAAGATCCTCACGGAGACCCTTTTCACCTTCTTGACGGCGCTCTTCCTGCTCCTCGCCGTCCTGGGGTGGACCAGGAAACGTCCGGCCCTCTCCGCCGCGTCCTTTGCCGTCCTCGCAGCGGCCTGCTTCGTCCGGCCCATCGGCGTTGCCTTCGTGGCGGCGCTTTTCGGAGCCCTCCTCCTGTTCACCCTCCTCGGGGTGATGGACCGAAGGCGAGGGGCGCTGCTCTGCGGCCTCCTCGTCCTCTGCACGGGGCTCCCCATCGGGCTCTGGTCCCTTCGGAACGAACGGGTCGCGGGGTACCACGGGTTCTCCGGCATTAGCGCCATAAACACGTACTTTTACAACGCCGCCTCCGTGCAGGCGACCCTTGAAGGCGTCCCTTTCGAGCACACATACCCCTGGGAGAAGACCATTCTGTGGGAGGGGCAGCCGACCACTCCGGCGCAGCTCCCCGTCTGGAAGGGGCCGGTGCTGAACGAATTTCGCCGGAGAGGCCTGGCAATTCTGCGGGAGCATCTGTCGCTCTACAGCCGGATTCATCTCGCAGGGAGCTTGCGCACTGCCTTCGAGGGGTTCAAGTTCGACCGGTTGGGGTCCGTGGGGGTCCTGGGGGTTTTCATCGGACAAAAACCGGATGAAACACCCTCTGGCGCGGCCCTCCAGGGCAGGGGATTCCTTGCTCGGGGTGTGGCCATCGCACGCCATCGATCCGTCATCGTGGCCTGTACCCTCTTCAGCGCGGCGCTCCTCGCCCTGGGGTACCTTCTCGCCTTCACGGCCGTCCTCTCGGGAGTACCGAGGGAGACTCTCCGGATTCCCGTCCTGCTCCTCGCCGGGACCGTCCTCACCTTCATCCTTGTGAGCGGAGGACCCGTGGGGGGTCCGCGGTTCCGTCTTCCGGCACTTCCCGCCCTCTATGCTCTCGCCGGTCTTGGACTATCGTTCCTTCAAGAGCGCTTCGGCGCACCGAAATCCACCGTCTGACCACTTCGTGCACGAGGTATCAGAATGACCCTCTATGAAGGCACCATAACAGAGCGATAGAGAGAAAACAAAAGAGGGAATACCTCTGAGAAAGACTCCGCTCCTCGCTCTGCCACTTCATTGCCCCGTTGCGGCCAACCCTGCCACCGCCATAGGATCTGCAAACCCCGACACCCCGGATACGAAGTCCCGCACCAGCTTCGGCGCAGGCATGCTTCCTCCCCGGACGAGAAAAAATGGGGCGTCGAGAGCGGATCGAGAACCGTTTTTCCGTGGAACTGTTCGTGGCGGGGTATGAGGCCGTCTTGGGCGGCTCACCCGTCAACTCTGCGGCGGCGCCACCTTCGAGAGGGCGTAGAAGTACTTCCCCGAGGGGGCGAAGGGAATCTCCTCCGGAAAGTCGAACGCGATCTCCACATCGTCGCCGAGCTCCATGCGCACCGCCTGACGGATCTCCTCAAGCCCCCGGTCGGTCTCGGGGCCTTCCGCCGTCGCTCCGTCCTTCAGGACGGCCCGGAAGGTGAACCGGTGGTAGTCCTCCTGGACCACCTGGTACCGCTCCACGGGGAGGAGCCGGAAGAGGATCCGCATGAAGGGAAAGAAGAGAACGGGATCGATGATGGTCCCGTCGGCCCGGTACAGCAGCGAGGCCTCCCGGCCGTGCACCCGGCGGAAGGTCTGCCAGTCCCGTCCGCAGGGGCACACGGTTCGTTCCTTGAGGTCCCCCACATCGCCGATGTCGTACCGGATCAGGGGCATGGTCCTGTTGGTCAGCAGGGTCAGTACGATGCGGCCCTCCCCTTTCGGGGCGAGCCGCCCCCTGTCGTCCAGAATCTCCACGTAGTGGGTGAAGGGGTTCACGTGCAGGCGCCCCTCGGGGCATGAGGCGGCGATGTCCGCCGCCTCCCGGCAGCCGTACCGGTTCGCTATCACGACGCCGAAGGCGCGGCGCAGGTCGTCCTCGATGTCCGGCGTCAGATTCCCCGCGGTGGAGATCACCGCCCGGAGGGACGACGGGGGGCGAATCCCTGATTTCAGCATCTCCAGGGCTATCCTGTGCAGACCGTGGACGTACCCCTCGAGAAATTGCGCCCGTACCCTGTGCAGAACGGCGATGTACTCCCGAAGGTTCTCTTCGGACAGGAGGAGCCCGTTCACCGTCCGGACGCGGCATACCCGGGCGGCGAGGCGGTCTCGAAGGCTCGCCCGCTCCCTGCGGAGGGCGGCATGGTCCCCCCAGACCCTCAGGATCTGGTCGCCTGGTCTCCAGCCGAGCCAGGAGAAGAAGAGGTGCCGCCCCGCGGCGCCCCAGTCGACGTAGTCCTTGTCCTGAAGCACCCACAGGGGCACCCCCGAGGTCCCCCCCGTGGGTGTCTCCCGGACGTGCTGCCCCGGCTCCGAGGAGACGAAGGACTCCCGCGCCCCGTTGATGTCCCTTCTCGACACCAGGGGCAGGCCGTGGAGAATATGGTAGGCGTCCTCCTCGGCAAAGGACGGGGGAATTCTGTCCCGGTAGAAGGGCACTGTGCGCCCAGCGTGGCGCAGCATTGCGGCGAGACGCCGCATCGTCAGCGCCTCGGCGCCCCCGTGGAACTCGGCCATGCGTTTCAGATACCCCCACCGCGCCCCGTGGCCCCGAAGAATGTCGCAGAGCTGCATCAGCACGGTATCTCCTCCTCCCAAAACCCTTTCGACATAGAGCCGTCGGCTTGCATCCACCACTCCAGGCGACGCAAAAAGTCCTCAGTCTGCGGACGAAAATAGTCTCCGGCGAAGACAAGGACCTCGAAGGCGTCGTCGCGCACCACCGGCGCCCCGTCCCTCGCGGGCACTGCTCCTCTGCTACCGCGAGGGACGACAGGGCCTCCTCACGGCCCACGAGGCCGCAAGGTTCCGCTCGGGAGAGCATGCGCTCTCCCAGACCTGCGTCCTGTCGTCCGTCCACCCCCCTGAGGGACTTCGTCACAAGGCCGCCCATGGCGTTACCCCTCGGCGCCCCGCCGGGGCACGAGGCAGACCTCCGAGACGTACTTCCCCGAGGCTGTGGGCGGAATACGGTCCACGTAGCGGAAGAGGACCTCCGTGTCCTGGCCGAAGATCCGGCGTATGTCCCGTGTGATGTTCTCCTCGGCGCGCCGCACCCTCCCGTCGAGGGCGACCCCATGCCCCGACAGCACGGCGAGGATGAGAAAGCGGCCGTAGTCCTCCTGCACGGCCTGGTAGACATCGTACACGCCCTGCCCGTGCCCCAGGCCGATTATGTTCAGCAGGGCGTAGGAGTGAACCTCCGTCCCGTCCCTCCTGAGAAACGACGTCACGGCCTTTCCGTCGATGGACGACAGAGTCTGCCAGTCCCGACCGCAGAGGCAGCTCGCCCCCTCGTCCAGGGTCCCCCAATCGCCGATGTCGTAGCGGATCAGGGGCATGGCCCTGTTGGTCAGAACCGTCAC